>Ga0315281_10008765_pt1 | contig 14112 bp, 14 predicted proteins | sample YL17G07_0_MG_FD_204540 | JGI IMG/M metagenome (GOLD analysis project Ga0315281, IMG submission 204540) | Sediment microbial communities from Yellowstone Lake, YNP, Wyoming, USA - YL17G07_0 | ecosystem: Environmental > Aquatic > Freshwater > Lake > Sediment | place: USA: Wyoming | collected...
TATTAAATAAAGAGTGGAGTGAACCCTTGAAACTGGACACTTTGGGTTAGGAAGGTTTGGCAGGGTCCCGAGTATAATCTTAGAAGGAGAAAGGACCTTGCCATGAGAAACTTAAGAACGTTCAGTCAGGAATTCAAGCGTCAAGTAGTAGAAGAGCTGATGAGTGGCGAAAGCCGCCCGGCCCAGGTCTGCAGACGGTATAATATCTCATCGAGCTTGCTTTACCACTGGAAGCGACAGTACAGTCTGGGTAAATTCAATAACGAACCCATCGAAGAAGCCGCCCTCAAAGACAGGATTGAAAAGCTGGAGCGTCTTGTGGGCAGGCTCACCCTGGAGAATGAGTTCCTGAAAAAAGGGCTGCAGCACAATCTCAGCCAGCCTCGGCGCAACGGGAATTCATCCGCCAATGGAAGTATTTCGTCAGCAGTATCCGGAAAGGATGCCAGTTGATGAATATCGCCAGGAGCACGTTTTACTACCGGCGCCAGGCGCCATCGACCCAGACCGGCGCAGACCTTACCGACCGCATTGAAGCCATCTGCTTGGAATTTCCCGGGTATGGTTATCGCCGTGTTACCAAGCAACTCCAGCACGAGGGGAAGGTCATCAACCACAAGAAGGTATTGCGGCTGATGCGGGAGAGTGACCTGCTCTGCCGGTTAAGACGGAAGTGGGTAAAGACGACCGATAGTAAACATCCATTTCCCAGGTTCCCCAATCTCATCAAGGGGATGATGGTGAGCCGGATGAATCAGGTGTGGCTGGCTGACATCACTTACATACGCATTCGGAGCGGCTTTGTCTATCTGGCTGGGATTCTGGACGCCTATTCACGCCGGGTCGTGGGTTACGCCATCTCCGCCGGTCTGGAGACCTCTCTTACCATCGAAGCGCTCCGCATGGCGCTTGAGCACCGCCGCCCCACCTCCGGTATCATCCACCATTCAGACCAGGGAGTGCAGTATGCATCGTTGGAGTATGTGCAGGAACTCCACAGATACGGCTTCAGTATTAGCATGGCACGGAGAGGTAATCCCTACGATAACGCCACCATGGAAAGCTTCTTTAAGACGCTAAAATATGAAGAGGTCTATCTCTTCGACTATGAGACAATCGCGGATGTGCTGAGGAGGTTACCGTATTTCATTGAGGAGGTGTATAATCGGAAAAGACTTCATTCGGCGTTAGGCTACCTGTCACCGGTGAACTTTGAGCAACCGGCACTGGGCTACAGAAACCGGGAGTAACCCGCCGAACCCTCCTAACCTCTTCTGTCCAGCCACAGGGGTGCACCCCAGATGGCTAAATCATCGGAACCGTTTAGATTACATAATATATCTTACAATAGCAAAGGAGAATTGATAACTCTGGAAACAAGTGGAGTTCCATTTTTTAACGATGATGGGATATTATCGGGTTTCCGTGGAATTTCCCGAGATGTTACCGAGAGTAAAAAGGTAGAAACAGCACTTAAGGAAAGCGAGCAACGTTTCCGGGCGTTGAGCGAGACATCCCCGGTCGGGGTAGGAGTAAGCTCGGCTGATGGAATTATTCTCTACGCTAATCCGTGTTACGAACTCATATTAGGTTATAACCGTGGTGAACTGGTAGGTAAGAATGCTTCCGGCCTGTATTGGAATCCTGATGATAGGCGTTCATGGGTGGGTCTCTTGAAGGACACTGGAGTTGTTAGAGATATCGAGACTCAGCTTAAGAAAAAAGACGGCAGCATAGTCTGGGTGTTGATAAACATATCACCAATCTTGTTCGAAGGTAAGGAGGCAGTAATCGGTACGATCCAGGATATCACCGAGCGAAAAAAGGCAGAAGCTGAGCTAGCGTATCGAGCAACCTTCCCGGAGATGAACCCGAATCCAGTGATTGAGGTTGATACCGCCGGTAATATTGTTTACATTAACCCAGCGGCGAGGACTACATTTCCTGACCTGGCGGCGCAGGGAGATAAACATCCATTCATTACAGATCTGGATACAGTCGTTAAAAGGATTGAAAATGAAAAACCAACTTTACTTATACGAGAAATCAATATCGGCGAGTCGTGGTATGAGCAGGCGATCTCTCAGGTACCAAACAGCCGGAACCTGAGGATTTATGGTAGAGATGTCACGTCGCGCAAGAAGGCTGACGAATTGAAGGATGAATTCATTGGCATGGTCTCACACGAGTTGAGGACGCCGCTGACGATAACTATGGGCGCATTATATACCGCTCAAGACAAAGGGATATCTGAAAAGGATGCGCAAGAGCTTCTCCGTGATGCGATAATCGGTACCGAGACCCTGGCTGGTATAGTGGAGAACCTACTTGAGCTTTCTCGTTCGCAAGCTAATCGATTGGAACTCAACAAGCAGCAGACTGATGTTAACGAAATCGCACAAAACGTAGTAAAGAAACTGCAAAATAAATCAGGGATACATCGTCTTGTGGTGGCTATACCCGAAACAATACCGTCTGTTGTGGTTGATCCAATCAGGGTTGAGAGAATCATGTTCAATCTTGTTGAGAACGCCATAAAATATTCGCCAAAAGGTGGAGAGGTAAAGATTTCAGCCGATCAAACCGGTGATAATATAATTGTAAGAGTGACTGACCATGGTCCCGGGATAACACTGGATGACCAGAAAAAGCTCTTCCAGAGTTTCGAGCAATTGGATATAAGCAACAGGCGTGCGATGCAAGGGGTTGGGCTGGGGCTTAAGGTCTGCCGTACCCTGGTCGAGGCTCACGGCGGACGGATATGGGTTGAATCGGAACCAGGTAAAGGGTCATCTTTCTGTTTTACGCTGCTAACAACATCCACGATTTGAAGGAATAAGTGAACTCCAGTCCTTCGTGTTAATAGTCCAGGACCGCACGTATTTTCTTGATCAGTTCGTCAGGTACGAACGGTTTCATGATAAACCCATCTGCGCCCTGCTTCATTGCCTGCTCAGCAATATCTCTCTGGGCGGTAAACACAACCACCGGGACTTGAGAAAACTTTCTTAGTCTTTCGAGGACATCGAATCCGGTCAAAGGCTGCATCAGGATATCGAGCAGTATGAGATGTGGCTTCTGAGTCTCAGCAAATTGCAGAGCTTCTTGACCAGAACCCGTTGTAATAACGTCAAAACCAGCCAAACCGAGGCTGGTGCTCACAAACCTGAGTATGCCGGGCTCATCGTCAACTACCAGGATTCGTTTTTTGCGATCATTGGACACAATCATACAACATTATTACTTAAGTATCCATAAGTAAAAACGCAATACTTTTATGTCTATATGAGGAGCGAATCCTGTCTTGTACGCTTGTACTGGACGTATTCGAAGTATGATATGAGATGATGCAGGAGTTTTGATGAAGGGTGACAGACGTTGTACAGTCTTTGCGAGGAATCCCGATAAAGTCGGGATGACGCGGCAATCTCTGCCACCTATGGGGATAATTTCATAAGATTCATATATTCTAGAAACCCACAGCATTAAGATTGTGTGAGATTGCTTCGCATTTCTGCACTAAGGCAGCGGGAAGGCAAGCGGCTCGCAAAGACAGATAGTAGCTTTCGATGGGGGAATATCAGTTTAATTAAAAAGCTCCCGGCAAGTGTTAATCACTACCGGAAGCTTTTATTCGGAACACAACTACTCTAATTTGAGTTGGGTGGCGCCTTGGCTGATGATTTGCTAGCTACTGGCTTTTTGTCCGCAGTACCAGTTTCGGATGCCGCTACTTTGATGGCAGTCCCGGCTCCATCTACAGGTGCTTTTCCTGACTCCGCAGGTTTTTCTGCTTTCAGTGCCGGTTTTTTCCCTTCGGAAGCTTCTGGTTTTGGAGCCTCCTTTTTCTTCTTTGGTTCCGGCGGTTTGATACCTAACCGGACTGCAGAATGATCGCGACCCATGTAAAAGTTCAGCCAGGACGCGGTGTGGAGCAACTGCCAATCGTTCGGCGGTACTATATTGTCGCCGATCGAATCTTCTTCATGATGTCCCTTAAGACGTTCATAAGCACGAACCCAGATACATTTCCGTTCGTTGGGGTAGACTTCGCACCATCCATCAGCGCTGCCTCCGCAGGGACCGTTCCTCTGGTTCTTGGGACATTGTGAAATAGGACAGAGGAACGCGACATCAAACAGTCCGCAGTCGCCGCAATTCTGACAATCGAAAAGCACTACTTTAGCGATGTGTTCCAGATCTTCGAATATGTGCTTAGGAGTGTGTGTGCCGTCGATCCCCTTAGCAATCGGTTTGAACGACTTGAAAACTGCGCTTTTTGGATTAAAAATGGTGGCATGAGCCACGCGCGATAGCATGTAAATCGGCGGATGGGAGGCTTTTTCTACTTTCGAAGCCGGTTTGTTTGTATTTAAACCTGTCTTCTCATCTTTGTCGAAGTAGTAGAAACCGTCTTTTTGCGGGAAATCAAATTCAGGCAAGAATTCCTTCCATCTCGGCGCCCATTCTTCACCTTTGTTTATGATGTACTCTACCTGGTCATAAGTGGCGCCGTGTCCGCCGATATGCGCGCCGGCATAACCCATCCCCTTGGCGAAGGCATACATCTTAGCAGCGCGATCAAGGCGGGTCTGACGCCCCTTATCCTTGGCATTTCTTTCCTCATCCAGCTTTGCGAGCATTTTATCAGTCACGACACACCCGGGAATCTGTCCGGCATTCATCACACGTGCCGCGCCATATGGTAAAAGGTATATATTTACAAAAACCGGTATATCATAGTTATGGACTTTCAGCCACGTTAAAACCTCGTGGTACTTGCGGGCATCGTATCCTACCTGGGTGATGATGAATTTGGCCCCTGCTTCAATCTTCTTTTTCAGTTTAAAATACTGCCCCATCAGTTCTGATTCAACAGCTTTAAATGGTGAAACGGCTGCGCCTGCAAAGAAGTCGGTAGGCGCGAGGTAGATTTTCTTACCCTGTGCGTCTTGTTCCATGCCGTTGTTCATTTTTTCGATTAGCTGTAAACCCTGCACAGAGTCGAGATCGAACACGGGTTTCGGACGCGTGTTAAAACTGCTGGTAGCAGGGTAGTCGCCGGTGAGCATTAGTACATTGCGGACCCCGAGTGCAGCTAATCCATACAGGAGACTTTCTACCTGGTTCCGGTTTTTATCGCGGAAGGCGAGATGTACAAGTGGCTCAATGCCCAGTTTCTTAATCTCAGTACAGAGAATTTCAGTGGAGATTGCAGGATTGCCGCCCGGGTTATCCGTCACGCTCATAGCGTGGATTCTACCTTTACGAGCAGCACGCTGCGCGTTCTCGATGAGCTCTTCCTGCTGCATTTCAAAAGCGCCGCGCCCGGGGATTTGTTCCCAGGTCACTGCGAAAACATCTGGATTCAAGACAGCTTCTTTTAATGCATTGATGCGCAGCTGCAGCCGGTCCTGAAGCTTTGCTTTCAAACGCGCCATCGGTTCCGCTAGCTGGCTGACCGCATCGCGTTCGTCGCCGGCGAGTGAAATATATTCGTCTGCTTCCAGCTGCATACCCTCTTCCATGCTCAAGGCACGTTTTGCCGGATCTTTAGTGTTGATATCGACTACCAGGAGAGGAATGTTTTTCGTGATCCAGCCTTCCTGGAATTTCCGGTGAAGCTCGAAGGTAGCACCCCGTGGTTCCAGGTAACCGAGTGTGATTATTTCCGGAAGCTCCTTGCGTGCCATATCCAACCCCTGTGGGGCAGTGCTAGCCTGTATTATTTCTGCTCCGTCTCCTACGGCTCGCTTGACCATTTCTCCGAGTTCATTCCCGCTGCTTATAACTAAAATCTTGCCACCTTTTTTGTTCTGCGACATTTTCCCTTCCTTTACACATATCCGAAGTATCAGTTCTCGGTTTCAGACATCAGAAGCTTTTTCAACTGGTCAATACGTTTTAACATTTCTTCGGTCTGTTCTGCAACTTCGGTGAGGTTCATGGTGCCTGCTTTTGATCTCTGGATTACACCTTCAACAGTTTTTTTTAATTCGACTGCATCGATCGGACGCCACACGTATCCCTTTATATTATGACTGAAACCGTCGCTCCAGCGCCACCCCTTACGGGAATACTCCTCCGGGCGGACGTCTACGACAAGCACCGGGATGCGGGCGGTGGCTGGATTTTCAGCCAGCGCACTGCCGACCTGTCTTGACACCCCCCTGGGTTCCAGGTAACCCAACACAATTGCATCAGGGACTCGTTTTACAGCTTTCGCTAACGCTTCCTCAGGACCGGAGGCGCAGATAACATTGGAAAAACCACTGAATGCCTGTTTCGATATTTCAATAAAACCAGCTTCGCAATCGATTATGAGAATACAAGGTTTCATGTTCAAAAAAAATAGTTCTCCTGATTTACCAGATTCCACTTATATTGAGCATCATTTGGACGCCCATTTCAAGCGCAATTGTAACTGACTCACATACGCAATTTCAGTGAGAAATAGTAAATAATTCAGTGGATTTTTAAATTAATATTCGATGGGTTTTGATGAACGCGGAATCGGCAGGTGCGAATTGGCTGATGAGTAAAGAAAGATTCCTGCGTAATAGATGCTATCCCTCGAAGGGGATATACGCAGGAATCTAGTTTTAAAAAAATCCTTTTACGGGGTGCTACAGAGTATAGGTCACTTTTTTAATAATGCTCCCACCTGTTTCAAGAGAGCTTCCGGACTTATTGGTTTATCAATATATCCTTCCGCTTCAAGCTCTAGACCGGCACTGACAGGGATATTAGTCTCACCGCGGTGCTGGGCGAAGCTGGTGAGAATGATGACAGGAATATGCGCCAGTTTCGAATCTGCTTTTAGCTGTTTACAAACGTGAAATCCGTCGTGAGTTGGCATAATTATATCCAGAAGTATGAGGTCTGGTTTTTCCTTTCGGGCTTCTATCAAGCCTGCATCGCCGTCGTAGGCGGTAACCACCCTGTATTTACTCTCCAAGACCATTTTGGTCGCTGCGACAAAAACCGTGTCGTCATCTACTAGCAAGATTTTTGCTGGTTCTGCCATCACTTGCCTCCTTTTGTAATTGTAAGACTTGTAGCACCTGTGATCCTTCGTTTCAGAAGAGCTTTTTCAACCCTCTGCAGGAGTATTGGCGGCGAGATAGGTTTGTTTACATAATCATCAACATCCATGTTGGATTCGGTCTCCAGTTCGAATCGACGGCGACTGCTGTCTTCTCTGACTGCACTCAGGATTATTACAGGGAATTTATGATTGCCGGCGTCCTTGCGCTCCTGGAGCCGTTTACAGACTTCAAAGCCATCCATTTTAGGCATGAGTAAGTCAAGCACGAGGAGGTCAGGCTCTTTTTCGCCTATTTTTATTAACGCTTCTTCGCCATCCTGGGCGGTGCGTATTTTATATCCCTGCGATTCAAGTACCAGCGAAGTAATACGCCGCATCTCGGGGTCATCATCAACAACTAAAATATCCGCTCCGGATAATAAATGTATATCAGAATCACTGGGCTTTCTGACAGCTTCAAGGACCTTTGGTAAAGCGAAACTGAAGCGGGTTCCTTTACCGGTCACCGGGTCCGGGCTCTGCACCCAGATATTGCCCCCATGCGCTTCAACTATTTTCTTAGCAATGGAGAGTCCGAGTCCAGCACCTTCTGCCTCGATACGACCGCCCCTGAAGAAATCGCTGAAAAGCTTGGGTTGGTCCTCGGGAGGGATACCGACCCCAGTATCCACCACGTCAATCTGGACTTTATCGGCTGTCTCACTGGAAACAATCGTGACTGCACCGCTATTGGGGGTGAATTTGACCCCATTACCCAGAAGGTTGGTTATAACCTGCTGGAGACGCTTAGAAGCGCCGAGAACCGGGGTAAGATTAAGAGAAACATTGTTATAGATCGAAATCGCTTTACGTTGCGCAAGACCCTGTACATCTCCGATAGAATCGTTGACAATCTGGTACAGATCAACCTTTTTAAAATCTGTCGCCTTTATTTCTATATAGGTGATGTCGAGGATGTTATCTATCATTTTTAACAGGTCGGCGATTCTTTGTTTACCGCCGAGCAGTAAATCTTTCTGCTTTTGATTGACATCGCCGGCAAAGCCGCCAACGATTACATCGATGGCACTCTGGACAGTCGCGAGAGGAGCACGGAGGTCGTGGGAGGTAACGGACAGCACATGCGCCAGGGTGCGCCGCGCATTGGAGAGTCGGTTAGAAACCAGTCGCACCAGCTCCTGCAGAACTTTATATCCAATTTCTGTATCATCACGACAAAGCTTGCGTACCTGCTCTCCGTCGAAAGCAAGAAGCTGGCAATTTTCAACTGCTGTACCTGACATCGAAGCTGGGAGGTTGAGAAATGTCGACCAGCCCAGGAAACCGTTGGTCCCGATAACATCGGTGACTGCCTGTCGTTTTGAACGGCTGCCAATACGGATCTCCATCTCGAGGGATACTTTCCCGCTGGCAACGATATAGAATTTATTTAACGGCTCACCTTCGGTGAAGATACGCTGGCCGGCGGCGAATGCCTGTTCGGTGGCGAGAGGTGCAAGTTTATCTACCTGGTCATCGGTTAGATTCCAGAAAAGCTCGGAATTCTTGATAATTTCTTTAATTTTGCCTGCCAAATCCGCACTCCGTCTGTACTCTCACCAATTCCCATTGAACAGGCGAAATCCGTATTGCCTAGCAGATGATACTACTAGTGAAGCAAAGAGTCAAGGGCGTGTTAAATGAGGTTAGGTTCTCTTTTGGTTGAAACTCGTTTATGACTAATAAATAAGGATAAAAAGGAGGAATGAAATGGTTATTAAGAGAAAAGTAAAAACCAAGAAAAACAAGTATCGTAATCAGAGTCCAGCTACTTTGAAGCGGATACAAGGGAAAGTTAATAAGTTGCTGTCTCACCCAAACAAGCCACAAAAAGGTTACAAATAATGTGGGGAAGGGAAACAGGGGATGCTAAAGTTTTTCCTTAAGAAGTTTGATAACATCCTGATTATTAGTCATGATTTCTGGAAAACCGCCTCTATTGCCATCATTGAAAACAATAGTGGCACATCCCTTGTATCCCTTTTTTGTCGAGTCGTCATTTCCAGTTGGTTTTTTAGAATTTATAAGAAAACTTTCAAGGTCATGAAGTTGCTCTGGAGTAATATCTTGAGACATCCGACTTTTTTCGAAGCACGAAACAAGACCGAAACTAACAAGACACTTATCCATTTCGGCATCATTCATCAGGTGAGATGCGGCATTCCGATGTGTGCCAAAGCGTTTATAGAAATCTTTAGACTTGCCGATGTAGTGAAGTATGGCATTCCGACCAGTCACTTTATACATAGCATAAACCCCACTTTCATGGGATGCGGATTGAGTCAAAGCATCCTTAAAAGGTTTAGGTATAGTCCAATCAACAACGAATATCTCAATTGCCATGTGACACGTAGTTTATCAGGGGATTTAATAAAAGTCAACCAAAAAATACTCATGAGTTAGGAGTTGGAATATGGCGATAAAGGAAACGACAACTGAAGTGATTACCTGCAAGAACTGTGGCTCAACGGCAGTAGTAAAGTTTGGCACATACAAGGGTGTTCAACGCTACTATTGCAAAGTCTGCAAGCGCAAATTCAAGGTTGATGACACTTTATTTCATATGAAAGTACCCGCCGAATATGTGAGTAGCGCCGTATCTATGTACTATTCAGGGATGAGCGTAAATGACATTCGTACTTATCTCAAACAAGAGCATAACTATTCCCCATCAAATTCGGTTATCTATAAGTGGATTGAGAAATATACCAAACTTGCCCGCAAACAATTCCGGGACTATCGCCCGCAAGTCGGTGATGTTTGGGTTGCCGATGAAACGATTTTGAATCTGGACGGCGAGCATAGTGTCTGGTTTTACGACATTATAGACAAGGATACCCGCTTTTTATTGGCTTCGCGTGTGGCTATATCCAGAACGACTACTGATGCGCTGAGACTTATAGAAGATGCGCAGAAACGTGCTGGCAAAGCACCAAAGCAAATTCTCACAGATAGTCAAAACTCATATATTGATAGTATCGAGAAAACCTTTGGAAGTGAAACGGAACACATTCAAACCACGCCCTTCAAGAAGGATGATAAAGACAGTACAAGTGAGATAGAACGCTTTCACGGCACGCTTAAAGACCGTACAAAGGTATTCCGCTCATTCAGAGACATAGATACCCTAATTGATTTTACCGATGGTTGGCTTGTCTACTACAACTATTTCAGACCGCACGAATCATTAAACGGCAAGACACCCGCCGAATCGGCACATCTCAAATATGATGTTAAAGATTGGGCAGACCTGGCACGTTTACCAGTCACCAAACAAACTGAAATTCAGACACATACAGTTCCCAAATTCACAACACGCAAAGCTAAAATTCCGATGGATAAGACTATGAGTCGGCATAGAAAATCACGGAAGCCTAAAGAGGTCGATTTAGGCATGGGGATTGTTCAAGGCAAACACGGGCGACATTTGAGGTTGAATTAGATGAAATATATTAATAGAAAGTTATTAGATAAAATATCTTTATTTGTAACATATACAATTACAATTTCTTTTATCTCCGTATGGCTATATATTCTCTTTGGTTTTGGAGTAGCTTATTTATGGATAGGCCTGGGGGGGCTTGCGCTTCTTACCACTATTATTTCGATTTTTATAAAAACTGAGGAAAATCAAAATGAGACCAATAGCCAAACTGATAGACCAACCAATTACCCATATTTTCATAGATTGTGGGTCTGGTTGGGGAAATATACCACGCAATATACCAGTAACATCTTTGGGTATTTGTATCAATCTCGAAGCCGAAAAAATAACATCTATCAAGCCAATAATTCTAAGAACAATTCTCACATTGACAAGTCTAGCACAGGAGAAACCGATGAATCAACCAAAAGAGAACCTAACCTTAAATGACCTGAAGTTCGCGGTTAATAATACTCAGTCAGTCGTGCTTTAAGGCGGAGCGTAGATCTCATAGAATCACAGGATGAGATAATGAATACGTACGTGTTATAATCTACGTAGAGATGAGCAAAATATCGGTGTTTTTAGCAGAAGACCATGCAGTTGTGAGGGAAGGTCTGGCAGAACTGATACGCCGCGAAGCAGATATGGAAGTGGTAGGTGAAGCTGGCGATGGTGATGAAGCGGTGCGGCTGGTGAGACATTACAAGCCTGATGTAGTGTTAATGGACATCAGTATGCCGGTACTAAATGGCATTGAAGCTACCAAGCAGATAAAAGAAACACTGCCGAATATAAAAATACTAGTCCTCACGGCTTACGATAACCCTGAATTTATATCAGCGATGATCGAAGCTGGGGCTGTTGGTTACCTGCTTAAAAACGTACGCGGCAAAGAGCTGACGAATGCCATCCGTAGCGCTTACGAAGGTGAATCGGTGCTTCATCCTGCAGTTGCCAGGGTGGTATTTTCGCAATTCCGAAATCCACAAGCACGCCCGATGCATGAAAAGCCGGACGTTCTCAGCGATCGGGAGTTGCAAGTATTAAAAAAAGGGGCAGAGGGGCTTTCTAATAAACAAATAGCCACGTTGCTTAATATAGGTCCGAGGACTGTGCAGACTCATTGGCGGAATATTTTTGACAAACTCGGAGTATATTCACGAACTGAGGCAATAGTCTATTGCCTGAAAAAAGGCTGGTTAAATCTGAGCGGGGGGGAAAGTATACGCGAATGAGTCGGCTGGCAGTTGAACTGCGTAAGCCGCTATTCTGGCTCATTCTCCTGTGTTTCCTAGGCGGCGTCTTCCTGCATTACTCTGAGTATTTCCTAACACCGCAAACTGATGTTAGTATCTTCCTTGGGCTTCAGCGACACAGTATCGAACGCCTACTATTCCTGGGTATTATTATCCTGGCTGGTGTTTTGTATGGATTCACCGGCGGCATGGCTTATGTTGTCGCTTCTGCGTTGACGATGTTACCCCGGTTGTTTATTTCTCAACTTCAAGCTGACGATGTATATGAGACAATCGCCATACTCGTGGCAGGTTCTAGTTTTAACTGGTGGTTTGAATTGCACCGCCGTGAAGTGGGACGCCGCGAACAGTCATTATTGAAATTAGATTCTATCCGACGGGAATTAGAATCACACATCGAAACTATTCGTGAGAATGAAAAACGTCTTTCCGTGCTTCATTCTATCACGACCGCGATCAACGAATTTGGAAGTCTGGTCGAGATATTGAACATAGCTACGGAGAAGATACTCGAAGTGGTGGCTGCGGACGGTGTCCTGATATATCTGATCAACCGTGCGACCCGGACGCTTGAGCTCAAACAATATCGGGGAGTTTCGGAGACTTTTGCAGCCGGCGTCGACCGCCTTGAAATCGGTGAAGGCTTTAATGGGCGGGTGGTGCAGGAAAAGAAGCCAGCCTATATAGAAGACTCGTCCAGCGACCCCAGGTTGTCGCGAGGAATAGTCAAGCAAGAAGGCATCGGCTCGCAGTTCATTGTACCGTTAATGGCGAGAGAAGAAGTAATCGGAACGCTGTGCATCTTATCGCGTTCTAAAAAGAAATTCACCGTTGAAGAAGAGCAACTGTTAATTTTGATCGGTTCCGAACTTGGGGTAGCGGTCGAGCGAGCTGCCCTATCGGAGGAAAAGGACCGTGCGGGGCGCCGTTACCGGGAACTTTTTGCCAGGTCGCATGATGCAATCTGGATGCAGGATATGGACGGAAAAATACTCGCTGCGAATCAGGCAGCCGCCGAGTTAACCGGAGAGGCTGCGCTGGGGACAAATGTAGCCCGTTTCCTTGCCCCTCAAGCGCTAGAACTGGCTCGGGAAGTGAGGCGAAAGCTATTATCCGGCGTCGAAGTTGAGCAGCCCTATGAGCAGCGGCTTATAAGGAAGGACGGGACTGAGGTCATTATTATGCTGACTACTTCTATTGTCATGGATGAGAGTGGCAAGCCTATTTTTCAGCACATCTCCAGAGATGTTACCCGGGAACGCCGCCTGGCTGATAACCTGCACCTTTATGCTAGGCAAATCACCCATGCTCATGAAGAGGAGCGGAAACGGATTGCGCGCGAATTACATGACGATTCCGTACAAGCCCTAAGCATCCTTTCACGTCGCGTCGATGACCTTATTTCCGAGCAGTCCAAGCGGTCGAAGATGATCAGACCACTAGAAGACATTCGAGGGGAAATCGATAATGTGCTGGCGCGCATTCGGCTTTATGCCCAGGACCTACGCCCTCCGACACTAGAATATCTTGGACTGATACCTGCTCTGAGGGAATTGATATCTCAAGTAGGTCAACAGAGCGGGATAAAAGTCGAATTTCGCGTTGGTGGTGAAGAACGGCATTTCACACCCGAAGATGAGCTGCTAATTTACAGAATCATCCAGGAATCGTTAAGAAATGTATGGCGACATGCCTCAGCCCAACATGCATCGGTAACCATTCGATTTGACACCAGAAATGCGATTGTCGACATTGTGGATGACGGTAAAGGCTTCATAATCGGTGAAGACCTTCGGTTTGTACAAGCCGGTAAAATCGGACTTGCCGGGATGCAGGAACGGGCTGATTTATTAGGCGGCACATTGACCGTACGTTCCAAACCCGGACAGGGTACAACCATAAACCTGGTAGTCCCTGGAGACCGGTGGAAAGCACGACTGTAGTGTGCTTGTATACAACCTTATTCTGAGAGTACAATAGGCTAACATGAACGAAGAGTTCCGCAAACTTCCCTCTGTAGACCAGCTTCTCGCGCATAATATCATAAGCCAATTATTGACCAGCTACCCGCATGCATTCATCACCAGCCTTGTGCGTAAACAGCTTGACGAAGTGCGTAAATTGATTGCTGCAGGCGGCAAATGCCCTGCGGTTGATGAAATTACCCGAGCTATAGCCGACCGACTGCAAAACTATACAACAACGAGTTTGCGTCCCGTAATTAACGCTACTGGAGTTGTGCTTCATACCAATCTAGGCCGGGCGCCGCTAAGCCGTGAGGCTATTGAGGCGATGAGTTTGATATCGGCTGGATTCAGTAATTTAGAGTTCGACCTGGAAAG
>Ga0315281_10008766_pt1 | contig 14112 bp, 17 predicted proteins | sample YL17G07_0_MG_FD_204540 | JGI IMG/M metagenome (GOLD analysis project Ga0315281, IMG submission 204540) | Sediment microbial communities from Yellowstone Lake, YNP, Wyoming, USA - YL17G07_0 | ecosystem: Environmental > Aquatic > Freshwater > Lake > Sediment | place: USA: Wyoming | collected...
TCAAGATCGTGATGCGCGCGCTGGAAGAGCCGATGCGCCAGATCGTGGCGAACTCCGGCGCCGAGCCCTCGGTGGTCCTGAACAAGGTCGCCGAAGGCAAGGGCGTGAACTACGGCTACAACGCGCAGACCGACGAGTTCGGCGATCTGGTCGAGATGGGCGTGATCGATCCGACCAAGGTGGCGCGCACCGCGCTGCAGAACGCGGCGTCGGTTGCCGGCCTGATGCTCACCACCGACGCGATGGTTGCGGAACTGGTGGAGGAGAAAAAGGGCGGCGGCGGCGGCCATGACCACGGTGGCATGGGTGGCATGGGCGGCATGGGCGGGATGGATATGTGACGCTGCGGTAGCAGCGTCATCCCCGCGAAAGCGGGGATCCATACGTTTGAGAAGGGGTGCTTCGGCGCCCCTTTTCTTTTGTATTACACTCAGGCGAGGGGGGAGTGTATGCGGATACTCGTCGCGGAGGACGATGCGATCCTGGCCGACGGCCCGACGCTGATCAAGCACGGCGTGCTCACCAAGGACCAGGTCGGGCGCGTTGCGCAGATGAACGGCGACGCAATCGAACTCTCCGCGCGCGAAGTGAGTCTGCTGGAAATTTTCCTGCAGCGCGCCCGATGGCGCGCGCATCGTCACCGTGCGGGGCCTGGGCTACAGCCTCGAGAAGTCCCCCGCTTGATATAATCCGCTCCCTGCAAACCGGGCCCGAAATTCGGGGCGAGTTCCCAAGGCCAAGTAGCTCAGTTGGTAGAGCAGCGGACTGAAAATCCGCGTGTCGCTGGTTCGATTCCAGCCTTGGCCACCAAATACCCTTCCAGAGAAGTCCGAAGAAGTCCAAAGCGTGTTGAAAGATCAGGATTTTCATAGGGAAATCGCGCCAAGGCGTTCCGGCCTGGTTTGTTGACATCTGGGGGTAACCGGGGGTAACTTTGGGGGTAACTCGCCCCACCAGACAAGGTGTTACCCCCAGAAATGGCGCTCACCGCCACCTCCATCAAGAACGCGCGTGCCGTCGACAAGCCGCTGAAGCTGTTCGACGGCGGTGGTCTGTACCTGCTGGTCAATCCCAACGGCTCGCGCTGGTGGCGGTTCAAGTACCGGTATCTCGGCAAGGAAAAGCTGCTGTCGTTCGGTACCTACCCGGACATTTCGCTCAAGGACGCGCGCGATCGGCGCGACGAAGCCCGCAAGCAGCGCGCGGCCGACATCGATCCGGGCGAACACCGCAAGGCGATGAAGACGACGCTCGCCGTCCGCGGCGAGAACAGCTTCGAAATCGTCGCGCGGGAGTGGTTTGCGAAATATTCGCCAAACTGGGCAGCAGGCCACTCCGACAAGATCATCCGGCGCCTGGAGCGCGACATCTTTCCGTGGCTCGGCGGCCGGCCCATCGCCGAAATCGCCGCGCCTGAGCTGCTCGCCACATTGCGCCGCATCGAGAGCCGCGGCGCCATCGAAACCGCGCACCGCGCGCAGCAGAATTGCAGCCAAGTGTTTCGCTACGCCGTCGCCACGGGCCGCGCGGAGCGCGATTCGACCGCCGACCTGCGCGGCGCGCTCACGCCCGTGAAAGAGCGCCACCATGCCTCGATCACCGATCCAAAGCGGGTCGGCGAGCTGATGCGCGCGATCGATGGCTACCGCGGGTCGTTCATCACCAAATGCGCGCTGCGCCTGGCGCCGCTCGTCTTCGTGCGGCCGGGCGAGCTGCGCAAGGCCGAGTGGGTGGAGTTCGATCTGGACGGCGCCGAATGGCGTATTCCCGCCGCGCGCATGAAGGCGCGCGAGCAGCATATCGTGCCGCTCGCCAAACAGGCGGTCTCGATACTTCAGGATCTGCACGCGCTCACTGGCGACAAGCAGCACGTCTTTCCCGGCGTACGGACCAAAGGCCGTGCGATGAGCGAAAACACCGTCAACGCAGCGCTGCGTCGCCTGGGGTACGCGAAGGACGAGATGACCGGCCACGGCTTTCGCAGCATGGCGTCCACGCTGCTGAACGAGCAGGGCTGGCACCGCGATGCGATCGAGCGCCAGCTCGCGCACGCCGAACGCAACAACGTGCGCGCCGCCTACAATTTTGCCGAGCACCTGCCAGAGCGCCGCAAGATGATGCAGGCATGGGCGGATTATCTGGACAAGCTCGCGCTCGGCGCCAAGGTCTTGCCCGGCCGGTTCAGGAAGGTCGCCGGCTGAGCGTTTCCTGCGCCTGAGCCCGCAGTTCGGGTTCGGCATGCGTGCGGCGGCCTGTCAGCAGTGCTGACACCCCGGGCGCCTCGCACCGGCCGGGCCGCTTCCGCCGGCGGTCCGGATCTCTTGTCGATCTATTTACCGTTTCTTCTCGTTCGTTTTCTCCTTGGCTGTCCTCTTGTTCCGATAGCTTAGTGCTGGTGTGTGCTGCCTGTCCGGTCAGTGTTTCTGTCCGTCCCGAACGCTTTGCGTGTCGGGATCTACAAGGGACTCGGGACACCACTCCCGATTTGTGCAGAGTTTTCTGTAACTTGCCGCGGCTGCACCCGCTCTTGGCGTCGATGGCGCTTCCTGTGGGAAGCCGGTTCATCGAGATGAGCCATTGACCCAGGGCTCGGAGGGGCGCCTCTTCGGCGCGGCATTGCACTGAGCCCGCGGGGAGCGGGCGGAGGGACCGATCGCGTTGCACGATCGACGATGACGACGGGTCAGGGAGCCCGTCACGTGGGGTCGTCACTTGCGCCAGCCACCGAAAAGTCCTTGTCGGCTGGGGCATTGCGCGCATCGTCACTACCGGAAACGCCCCGTAGTGACGATGCGACTGGCGCAGACCATTGCTGCAGCGAAACGAGGGAACCTTGGCGCAGCGATTCCAGCGGAAGTCATCCGGATGGCGCATGGCAACTGACAGCTATCTCCGGCCTTGCGGCCACCGGCTTTCTGGAGATCAGGCCGGTTTCGGGCGCTCTTGCGAGCGGGCGATGCGCTGACGGGCATCACGCGGGCTGAAGGAGCCACCTCTAATCAATTCAATCCGTCGACGTCCAGCAACGTTTCTTTCATCGTGGGGCGTGCGGCCAAGCGAGATAGCCTAACAACGGTTTCGGCTTTTTCGCGGTTGCCACTTCGACGATCCGGGCACAACCGAAGTTCCCAGAGGCTTGATGGTCGACGACCGCGCATAAACGGTGGAGTCGTTGCGGTAGCGCAACTTCTAATGGTCATGTTCGCGAACGATGCCGGTGCTGTTCGCGCCATGTCGGGTGACCTTAAGAAACTCCAAGACGCGGTTCCGCTCTGGGCTCGTGGCGCGGGCTCGCGTTCTGGTGCCTAATCCGACAGACAAACGGCATAGACTGCGTTCTCTGAGCCTGGTGGGCAATGAAAAACTATCGCAAGGATGGCTCCTACGCGAGTCCGTGAAACGATCACAGGAGCTTACCGTTTCGCACATCCAAATTTTCTCATCGCTTCCGCTACGTTCCCGGCCAAGGTCGGTTGCCATTCAGAAGTAAAATATTTACTTGAAACAACATCTCCTCTGCCCATATTTCCGGAGCTGGAACTGAAGAAAAGAATTCGATACTGCTCTTCCCTGCAGGCGTATTCAGTTTGAAGCTTGATCGAAAGGTACGGCTTCCCATTTCCACCAGCCTTTGCCTTCTTATAATCGACTAGCTCCCACAGTTGCACCCGATCACCCGCCCTTCGAATGGTGGCCTGATCGACATAGTAGGTGGCGACTTCCGAGCGTATAACTGGGACCCAATCTGCTAACGCACTACCGTTCGCAGCGACAAGTAGCAATGCCAATCCAAGCTGCTTCTTTATTGCGCTCCGCGAGAAACTACAGCTTCCCACAGGCGATTTTCCACAGTAACTCATTTGCACTGCGGGGCTGGAGCGGCTCCCATTTTTTGCTGTCGGCGTCCGTATAAACGATTTCACCACTGACCATATTTCCGGAGTGCCAGTCGAAGTAAAGAGTTCGCAGCCGCTCTTCCTTGCAGTCGTATTCAGATTGCGTTCTCACCGATAGATACGGCTTAATTATTCCCCAAGTTTTCTGTCTCTTATGGTCTACCAAATCCCACATTTTCACCCTGTTGCCGGCCTTTCGAACGGTGGACGGATCGAAGTAGACGGTGCTTGTTGGATAGCGGCCGGCCTCGACCCACTCCGCCCAAGCTGGGACGGATACAACTATTAGCAAGACGGTCGAGATTAAGCGCATATCACACCTGTGGAAATGCTTGAGGGTTAATGAGTACCCCTGACTGCGTGTATTGTGGAGATTCTACTCAGACGGGAACTTCTATGGCTAAACCAAAGCGTCGGGTGCACATCCCTCCCCTTGCCGCTGATGAAGCCTACGATCTCATGAAACGGATGAACCGGAAAATCTATCCGCCTCCGGCCGCACGCCGTCGCACGAAATGCCCGCATTTCCCGCTCCTCAGTCCCGGCGCGGCGATGCACAATGTGATTATGTCGCGTCGCGCGCCGCTATTGGTAAAAAACGCAGTACGAGATTCGTATGGGTGCGGTGAAGGGAGTAGGCTTGGTGACGATGGAGAAAATTCGGCGAAGGGGCGGGTATGAATGCGTTCAAGTACTTCCTCACTATCCTCTTGCTTCTGGCATGCGGGGTGGCTGGGGCGCAAATGAGTAAAGACCAAGCGGCTGAATTGGTTGGTGTAAGCGCAGGGCGTTATCTTGGGTCGGCCATAAACCTAAACCTTATTCGTGAAACAGGTTGTAGGCAATATCTTAAAACCGATATTGACTTTGTGGCAGAAGCAAAATCCAACATCGTTAGGGCGATGCCAGCCGAAGATAGAAGTAGGGCTGAGCGAGAGATGACGGCCTTTATTTCTGAATCGGGACCAGCTACCAAGAATAGAAATAGAGCGCTGATTCAGGAGCGGCTGAATAAAAGCGGGGTAACGCTAGATGCTTGCGCCAATTTTATTGCATCCGTTTTCGGGCGGTACTCCGCGAACGCCCAAACGTATAAGGATACGGTGGCACAGTTATGTGCCCCTAGTTGCTATCGGTAGGGAGAGGAAATACGCGAAACAGGCCGTAGTGTCGCGGGCGTCTGAGGAATCGCAACTTCATGAATTTTTTCTCCATCGCCGCAGGCCACATCCACTGTGCGCAGTGCCAAGCCAAGTCCAAGCGTACCCAGGTCCAATACCGCGCCCCGGCGATGCCTCGTAAGCTCAGGAATAACCTGCGCAGCTATCTAATGCCAGCATTGCACTACCTGCTACTGCTTACTACGTTGCTGGTGACAACCCATGTTCCCGTAGCCGCTGCCGCAGACCCAACCTATTCTGGACGGGAATTGTTCGCCAAGTCGGGCGACGCAATCATCGAACTGCGAGAGGTGTCGATTCCCGGAGCCATCAAAGCGGGACAGGCCAGTGGCTTTTTGGTGGATGACAGTGGATTGGTCGTGTCCAATTACCACGCTGTCGCCTCCCATTTGTTTGAGCCTAACCTTTATGGGTTGGAGTACGTCCGTGCCTCAGGGGCCAAGGGTGCTTTGGAGGTGGTCGCGGTTGACATATTGAATGACTTGGCTTTGCTCAGGGCCAAGGGGCTGCCAAAGGCGCACCTCAGTTTGGACATCCGGTTGCCGATCAAAGGCACTCGGGGGTTTTCTTTTGGCAATCCGGGCGGCATCGGGCAAAGCGTGGTGGAAGGAACTTTCAACGGATTAGACGAAAACAGTTTCCGCGACATCATTCATTTCACGGGGCCGATTAATGGTGGCATGAGTGGTGGGCCCACGCTGTTGGCTTCGGGTTCCGTTGTTGGGGTCAACGTGTCACGGATGCTAAATGATCAGTTGATTTCGTTTGTGGTGCCCGCCGCAGCGGTGAAAGCGCTGTTGGATCGATTTAAGGTAGCGCCTGCCCAGACACCGGCCAAGCTGCGTGCCGAAATTGCGAAGCAGTTGGTCGATTACGGCCAGCGAGTAGTGGACAGTCTGATGGTTGAGAAAGTAAAGAGTATCCAACTCGATCGATTCACAGTCCCAGGCGTTATGTCGCCGCGTCAACGATGCGGGGCCACAATCGATAACAGCCCGGAGCGATTCTACGTACTTGAAACCCACGAATGCCGACTGGCCTCAGACATATACGTGGATGACAAGGTGTCCGCGGGAGGCACCAATTACCGCCATCAATTGGTGCGTGGCAATGGGTTAGGTGCAATCAGGCTGGCACGGGCGCAGGGTTCCCGTATGGAGACCCTTGTTGACCAGGGTAAGGCGCCGGTGAAGCACTTCACCCGCTGGAGTTGCGAAAGTAGCAACGTCGAATTGACAGGCATGAAAGCTCGTCTTGTGTCATGCGTGCGTGGTTACCGACAGTTCCCGGGACTCTATGACATGCGGTTCAGGGTAGCCTCGTTAACGTCCGGTCCAAGCGCTTTGGTTTCAAGTTTGGCGGCAGCTGGTATTAGTAGCGCCGACGGTGCCCGCATCGCGAAGCATTTTCTAGCTTCAATTCGCTACCAGAGTATCGACTGAACACGAAGGAGGTCAGTTTGAACTTGGGTCACGGAACCAGCGCTCTTGTGAGATGGTCTATGGCGGCAGTTGCGTCGGCACTGTTTTTATCTGCGTTTTCACTGACCGAATATCTGGATTACATCAACGCAGACCAATTAGCAAAATCTGTAAAGAACGTGGTACCTCTGCTGACCGTCCTAATGGCATGGGTTGGAGTATGGACTTATGTAGGTAACGTGCGCGGTAGCAGTGCAAGCTTTCCAGTGCACCTATGTGTCGCGGCATTGGCGGGGGCTGCCTTGTTGCTATTGCTCGACGTGATCTTGCCAATGCTGGCATTCGCTTTGGGCTGGAGTGCTGACGGTTGGTTCCTTAGCGTGTTAGCGGCCTGCGGGATGGCACTGCTACTCGGGATCCATTTGCGCGTCAATCACGGGGCTTTGAGTAAGCTGGCCTTGCTTTCGGTGGTGTCGGTGAGCGTTGCTGTGGGAGCGAGTGGAATTATCGTGGCATGGGCTGATGTCGAACTGAAGCCAGAGCGTCTGCCGTATAGCTCCCGCGTTGAACCGGGAGTAATCGTGCTCATTGAGGGGCAGTCCATTGACAGGGCGCTGACGGCACTTAGCCGATTGACTGAAGTGACAGACGAGCGAGTAAAGACGCTTCGTGACTGAGTGCCCCATCCTGCTGACAACGCAGTACGAGATTCGTATGGGTGCGGTGAAGGGAGTAGGCTTGGTGACGATGGAGCTAAGGGTGGTGAAGAGGTTTAAAGCGCGTAGATGGGCACGCAACGTGTTCGTTCTGGCGGTGGTGGCGTTGGGGTTGCTATTAGGGAGCGGCAGCGCGTATGCACCGTATTTGGCTTTGCCTGACGGGAATAGTATTGAGGTACCAGCCGGTATGTCGTACGAGGAAGCCATCTGTAAAGCACAAATGCAATACGCGGAGGCCTTCCAAGGGTACCCGCCTCCAGTTCATGGCAGCTGCAATGCTATGGCGTTTGCGGACAAGGAATTCGCAAGGATAAAAGCCGACGGTGACAGATCCAAAACAAAATTTACGGCAATAGTTTTGCCTAACGGGGACTTGTATCCAGCGACAACTGATGGCGGCTTCGACGGGGCGTGGTGCAAGGCTTACCAAGAACGTCCTGCCGCGTTTCCCGCCGCAAATGTTATGTCGAGGTTTGGCTGCGCCTCTTCGCAATTTGACAGGCTTGAACGCATAGCAACGAAGGCGATCAGTGGCAGCCTTGGGGCATTCATCTGGGGAGGTATAGCGCTTCTTGTTTTGGGAATTTGGGCGCTGGCTCGACGGTTAAAAAAGGGCGGCGGCGAAATTCGTACGCCTTCGCAGGTGGGCTTTAGGTGGATGGGGTGGTGGGCAATAGTTGTCTTCTTTACGTTCATCACGAAGGCTTACAACGCTGGCCTCTCCTTCACACAATTCTTGATCTCCTACGTTCCTCCAGCGGTGTTCCTTCTTCTCTGCGGATATCTGGCCGGGTGGCTTTATGGGCGGTTCTTCAAATTCAGAACGCAGCTTGCGGTAGCAAAAGACGGCGTGGACGAAGGGGTCTACGAAGCGGCAATGAAGGAGGTGGATGGTGGTGATCGTCGCGCCGGGGTATGGGCCAAGGCGTTTGCGGAATCAGATGGCGACGAAGCGAAGGCGAAAGCGAAGTACATCCAATACCGGGTGCAGCAGATTAAGACGGAAGGCCCACCGCCAGCTGTTTTTAGGCGAAATCAACGCAGGGTTGAATATGTTCCCGTCCCGCCGGGGGTAAAGGCAGTTTTACCCAATGCGATCACTGCAATTGAATACGCGCACCAGCATGACATGAGCGAAAAAGAGTTTGGAAGACTTATTGCAACGGGGCGTATTCGATCAATGCTGCATGACGGGGTTCTTTTTGTCGAAAACAAAATTCAGCACTAAGCCCACGTTCATCAAATGTGAAGTTATGGGTGAGCCTTGGCTATGAACTCCTTCTCCATCGCCGCAGGCCGAATCAAGTGCGTGCATTGCGCCGCGATAGGAACGCGAGGATGACGGCTGACTATCAGCGGTGCATGGGGCAGATCAAATGAACGATGCGAAAGCAGACGGATCCCCGCTGCTGGCGCGGCTGAAGGCGTGGAATAAGGCTCAAGACAAGGTACTGAAGGCGCAGAAGGTGCGGAAGGTGCAGATGCAGAAAGCGATGGACGACGAAGAGGAAGAGGTGGCGACATCTGAGGAGAAAGCGAAGCGCGAGGCGCGGGAGGCGGAGTCGCAGCTTGCGCGGCTGGTGTATGACAATGCGGTTTGGGCACAGAGAAAATTGGAGCGCGAGGCGCAGGAGGAGGAGCGGCAGCAGAAAGTTAAGCACGGTGGCACCGTGGCGGGGTTAAGCATGGATGTAGTGCAGGTTGAAGAATTCTGGCGCTCCTCCCCCGACCATCTGAGGCGAATCGCCAAGGAAATACTGGATGGTCAGCACGATCAACCATTGCCTAACACGACCGGACGACCAATTGAGGAAGTTAGAGCAACGGCAGCCGCGTATATCTTGACGACCGTTACAGCGGATCCTGCGAAGTCACCAGGTCTATTGTCCTCTGCAGAGTTGAATACTGGGACTATCAAACACGAATCGCAGGAGGCGCGGGATAGGGAGTGGGCGGCAGCGATTAAGGCGCAGGACGAGGCGTGGGACAAGGCGCATGAGGGGCAGGACAAGGCCCCGGAGAAGGTGCAGGAGACGCAGAAGCCGTTGAAAGAACGAAAAGAAGAACAAGAAAGGAAGCGTGAGAAAGGCGAGCGTTGGTTATTTTTCTGGTTTGCTTTCGGCTTTTGGGCGTGTCAATTCTTCGCATTCTGGGCCGTTGGTAGCGAGTGGGGTGGTCTTCTGGGGATGGTGTTTTGGGGGATTGGATTTTTCTTCATCGCTATAGGCGCATAGAATTGACGCAATCAGCTAGAAGGCGCAGTAGTTCAACCGCACTACCACGAGTGGGTCAAACTGTCCTATACGCAAATTTGAATGTCCGGCGGCTGCCGCTAGCCCAATATGGTACTGGCGCTCGAATATAAAGAGATCGATTGTGAATTTCTTCTCCATCGCCGCAGGCCGCATCCACTGCGCAAAGTGCCAAGCTAAGTCCAAGCGCACTCACGTCCAATGTCGTGCCCCTGCAATGCGTGGCAAGCGGGTATGCAGGTTTCATGGTGGCAAGTCCACCGGCCCCAGGACTGACGCGGGGAGGGCGGCTTGTGCTGCAGCTAAGACAGTGTTCGGAAGCGAGACACGGGCTATCCGGGAAGAACGCCGGATCAACATGCGCAAGTTGAAGGCGTTGGCGAAGCAGCTGGGTCTAAGGTGGCGCTCCCCTTGATGGACTGGCTCTACATCACGGCAGGCGTGCTGTACGTGGTGGTGACGTGCGCGTTCCTTTGGGTTGCACCGAAGGATCGGGAGTTCAGGAGCTTGCTCCATTACTACAAGCCTGAGCGGGGCGGGTACATCGATCAGAGCAACAACTGGGTGGCACGTAAGGTTCTCTGGCGGGCGTGGGGCTGGAACGGGGTTTTGGTGTTGATCGTAGTGTCGTTACCGCTACTTCTTCTGTACGTCTTCCTGTTGGGACGATTTATTAAGCCGTTGCTGAAAAAGATATTGCCGGAAAAGCCGAAGGCAGCGCCGGTTTCCTTCATGGATTCGTTTCTGGTGGCACCCCAGCGACCAGAGGTGGATCTGGAAAAACTTGGCGCGGAGTTGCTCGACAAACTACCGCGATGCACGGCACGGGTCGTGATTACGGGTCCAAGCTATGGCGACAAACATTTCATGGGCGATGTTGTTGCGGATAGTCGCCGTCTATTGCCTTGGGCACGGCGTCATGGCGTAATTTATTCAATCGATGAGAAGCAGGCCGCACGCGAGGTACTTCCTGCATGGCTTAAGGGGGCCGACAGGTCCAACATCACGCCGTCGCATGTAACCGCGCCTTTCCGCGCAATTCTGCGTGACTATGCGGAAGACTTTGTAAAAAAGAAAATTGCCAAGGTTTTCTGCAGCGAATGCCGAGCGTTTATCAGCGATGTGACCATGGACAACAGCAACCCAAGAAATGATGGCGTCTTCGATTGGCACACCGTTATGTGGCATTGCCCCGCAGGGCACCTACTGCGTCGTGAGGATCTTGGATATCGCATCATTCGCCGCAGGGGAAGTCAGTAGAAGTTCTGGTTCGGCGTTTCTGGGAAGTCGCGGTAGCGCATCGCTCAGAACTTCTGTTGCGTGTATGTCGCCTCGCGAGTCGCTATTGGTAAAAAGCTCCTCCAGGTACGCCTCTACCGCTTGTAGGAGCAAGGGTGTCTTGGATTTGTGAGCGCGCCGCGCTGCGTGAGGCAACGCGGCGTCAATCTCGGGCGGGAGTTTCAGGTCCACGTATCGTGATCCGTTTGTAGCAAGAGACATCAATTTTATCATTCGACGTGAATCTCCCTCTTTTCCGAACGCCAATTTATCGACAGGTGCAACTTCTGGTGCTACCCAAGCGGGTCCAAGCGCCTTTTCGAGAAAAAAGACATATCGCTTGCTTGGGTGATGACAGACCTGCCCCGAGTTGGCAGATCGTACAAATTTTCCGCGAGGAAAGTGCACGATATGTCCGGCCAGGGCGGTTCCGAAATCGTCCATCACTTCGAACCCACGTCATCGTTGACAACGTGGACAGTCCAGCGACGCGCGTAACTGTCGTGTACGCCGGTGCGTTTGCTTCCGAGCCATGGTGTGGAGCCGTCGCTATGGAGCCTTGGAGCAGCGGTGAAAGTTTGGCGCCGTTTAGATCGGAATCAGCAGTAAAGAGTACCCCTGGCTGTGAATTTGCAGGGGGAGACCAAAAAACAAGGCTCTCCTTGTTGGAGGCCGTTAAAGCCAAGTACTTAAGCAGCGCGCCAACACGCGGACTCCCCCTTAGGATCTCTCGTGCATTAACCGGCCGTAGCGCCGCCAAACCACCTTGCGGTCGAACCCTATTGAATTCGAACCATCGCACTGGAATGCCCCGATGGAACGCAGCAATTGCGATGCTACGAATCCGGCTAGCGGCATCAATTGCCGACCATAGCTGCGATACTCCAAGAGCGCCAAGGCGAAGATGGCGGTGGTACGCGAAGTATGGCCAGCGATCGACAAATACGTCCTTTCTGTCCGCTAAGTCGCCCCAAGGCTCGGCAGCCTCGAGCCGGGCCACACACGCCTCCGGCCATCCGCCTTCGCCTACAGACGGACCGGCGGGGGATTGACGATCTTCCTCGGCCTGCAACTCTAGTTCCTCAGGCCATTCCTCAAGTGGAAGATCACCCGCCTCCTGCGTACTCAATTCCCGTCCCTTTCCCTCTCGCTCGATATCCGTTACCAATTCTGTGAAGACCTCGGCGAACGGCTTGAGTACATCCGGTAATGCGCCAAGCCAACGGCCGGGAAGCCAAAGTTCCCCACATCTAAGACCTCCTTCCAGGAAACCCAGAATTCCCTTCGCGTGATCCGCGTCGTTGTGCGTGCAAATTGCCACATCAACACCATTCGTGCGCGTGAATGAACGGAACATGTTCGGAAAGGTCGCTTGGCTGCGACCACCATCGACGAGAACCGAAAAGTTGTCTCGTTGCAGGAAAAAAGCGTCACCCTGACATACCGGAATTGCGATGAACCGGGCAATCCTTGATGTGAAGCGCGCCGAACGGCTTGTCTCGCTCTGGATTGCCAATTCCGACCTTCTATCTAACAACCTTGAAATTCAATACCCGAACTTCTACGCGCGAAGTTTGTTTCCGAAGGTGATGCCCTGGATATAGCGGTGGCTCCCCGCCTGCACTAAAGTCGCTCGCCGCCAGTGTCTTTGCCATCGAACCCAAAATCGGCCCTTTTAATGTCGCCACCTCGCTGTGAATTGGCTCCCCATCTTCGCCATAAAATATTAGGACCCAGATAATGTCCGTGACTGATTGACGCAGCCTATTTCGGATTACAAAGCTAAATTTGGACGGATAGCCCGAATTATCTAGCCACTGGAAATTAGTCCCGACCACACTTTCTTTCGCTGGATCGCCTGGACTGTCACTGGATGATCCCATTTTTCTCGACGGGACTACCGTTGACAATGCGGCTAATTGTTTGGGCTCTGCGATTAGCTTCCGAAGATAGGATGATGGTACGGCGAAATTCAGATTCTGCCCCTCGCGGTATGTAGCCACGGCGACGCCAATTACTTCGGCCAGATCATTTAGGATGGGTCCTCCACTACTCCCGGGAGATATCGGAGCGGTGATCTGTAACAAATGAGTCCCTTCAAGCTGTCGAATCCCGCTCACGATTCCTTGAGAAAAAGTCCCCTCCAACCCCGCTGGATTGCCCACCGCGTATACCGTATCTCCTGCGGCCATCTTCGCGTCGTCGCCAATTCTTAAACTGGGCGCTCGTCCCCCAGTGATTTTTAGCAGGACAAGGTCGCGTTTCGCGTCAATTCCTACGATACCGGCAATATCCAGTTTTGCCTTTTGGCCAATTAGTCTTGCGTAGCCTCCCGACGCGCCTGCAATCACATGGACGTTCGTGGCAATAACGTCCTGTTGAACAAAGAACCCGCTACCCAATGAGATCGGTTGCCCCTTTGAATCATTCATCGCCAAGAGGACGACCGAAGGAAAAACTTTCTGCGCAATCGCACGCCCGGCCTGCGCATACACCATGCCTGGAACCGTAGTCAGGACAAGTAGGAAAAAGACGACCCGAAGAGGATGGCGAGCTACTGTATGCATAGGTACTCCTCCGCGCAAACTTCCGACACGCCCCGTCCGGGTAACATGGGACCAATAGGTACATCGTGACTGTACACGAGAGCGGATTCAACCGGTCAGTGCAACACCTGCGCCAGTTTATCTGCAGGCGAAGCGCGCCAAGAACGGCGCGGCTTGTGGGGCGGTCGTGAGGCGGTGCCGCGTTGGGAGTGGCGGCGAGCCTGAGCGGGCGAATAAGCCAAATATGGGTAGCTGTTTGCGTAAGCTCCCCCGAAATGTAGACAGCCTGGAAGTAGAGCTTTCTGGCAGGATTTTATGTCAAGGGGTTTTCGAGGCCTCATCGAGGCTCCGATTCGGGCCCACAAATGCCGCGTGGCGTGGAAGGATGTTGCCGTCTTCCACTACCAGCCGCGAGGTGACGAACATGGCGCAGAGTATCCAGCGGGAGCCTGCATTTCTCCGACGCAAGCAGGTCGAGACGCGCACAGGACTTTCGCGCAGCACGATCTATCAGTACATCAAGGACGGTGTCTTCCCGAAGCCGGTGCCGCTCGGGCCACGCGCGGTCGGCTGGCTCGAGTCGGACGTGAGCGATTGGATAGCCGCTCGGGTGAAGATTGCCCGGGACGGCAGCCGGCAGGCGGCGTGACGACGCGCATGCATGGCTGCCGACGCAATTGCACTGGCCGGGAGGCCGTGCCTGGCGACGGTCCCCGCCGCTGCCGAGGTCATTGACCGGTTTCGGGCGGCGCTCGCCGCGCGCGACATCGTTCCGCCCGAGAGCATCATCGCCGACGGCAGCATTCACCGCTGCGATGC
>Ga0315281_10008768_pt1 | contig 14110 bp, 10 predicted proteins | sample YL17G07_0_MG_FD_204540 | JGI IMG/M metagenome (GOLD analysis project Ga0315281, IMG submission 204540) | Sediment microbial communities from Yellowstone Lake, YNP, Wyoming, USA - YL17G07_0 | ecosystem: Environmental > Aquatic > Freshwater > Lake > Sediment | place: USA: Wyoming | collected...
ATAGACTTCCAGACAGATCAAGAGCCGCGCATTCGTAAGGAAGGAGCGTTTCTATGAATCTTGCGTTTTGGCTGCCGGCGATGTTTGTGCTGGGCTTCGTGGCGTTTGGATTGTGTTATCTGTTTCTGATCGGTTGCGAGAAAATTTGAGGAGATGATCATGATCTGCGTGACTGCAGTGATTGCGGCGTTCCTGTTTATTTATTTAATCGTCGCCATGGTTCGGCCGGAATGGTTCTAAACCAGGGCGATCCCGGGCTCTGAAAAGGAAGGAGCATATCCCATGACAATCTGGCTTCTGCCGCTTGCGTTACTTGTCGTCACAACGATCTGCGCGATCCCGTTGAGTCGCTACCTGGCGTGGATCATGGACGGGAAATACCGCGCCCCTAAACTGCTGCGCTGGTTTGAAGCGCGATTGGACACCGGCCCGCAGGATTGGAAGCGGTACACGGCTGCGTTGCTCATATTCAACCTGGTGATGTTCGTCTTCGGTTATCTGGTCCTGGCGCTCCAACCGATGATGCCGTGGAACCCGCGTGGACTAGGCCTGTTGTCGCCGACGGCCATTTTCCATTCGGTCGCCTCCTTCATCACGAATACCAACCTCCAGCACTATTCGGGCGACCAGCATTTCTCCAACTTCAGTCAGGTGTTTTTCGTCATCTTCAATCAGTTCACTTCAGCCGCGGTGGGATTTTGCGCGCTGACGGCGATCATCCGCGCCTTCCGCGGCGAAAAGTCCGTCGGCAATTACTTCCTCGACATGTGGCGCGTGGTGGTTTACGCGTTCCTGCCGGTCGCCTTCATCATCGGCATCATCTTCATAAGCCAGGGTATGCCGATGACGCACCGGAGCGCGTATCAGGTCTCGACGCTTGAATCCGGGGCGATGGGCACGGACGACAAGGGGCAGGCGAAACAGCAGACACTGGTGGTCGGCCCGGTCGCGGCTGTCATCCCGATCAAGATGCTCGGCACGAACGGCGGCGGATTCTACGGCACGAACTCCGCCCACCCGTTCGAGAATCCCACGGGCCTGTCCAACTTCGTGACGACGTTTGCCATGATGTTGTTCCCGTTCTCGCTGGTGCTGATGTACGGCCGAATGCTCGGCCGGCTGCGGCACGCCGCCGTGATCTTCGCGGTGATGATGTTCATGATGATCGGCACGATCGTGTGGACGATCCACTTCGACACGCTGAAACCGAACCCGGGGCTGACGGCGCATCCTGTTGCCCAAACCTACGAGATCCCCAGCGCCACAGCGCCGGGCGGAAAACGGGTGGTGACCTCGCCGGCGGTTGCGGGTCTGCCCGTGGATCAGCATCTGGGTAATCTGGAAGGCAAAGAAATGCGCTTCGGAACCTCGGCGGGCGCGACGTTCGCCGCAGTCACGGTGGATGTGACCTGCGGCGCCGTGAACGCCGAACACGACAGCCTGAATCCGATCGCCGCGTTGTCGCCCATGACCGGAATGTGGCTGAACTGCATTTTCGGCGGCAAAGGAGTCGGCATGATCAACATGCTGATTTTTGTGATCATCGGCATCTTCATCGCCGGGATGATGGTCGGACGGACGCCCGAGTACCTGGGACGGAAGATCGGGGCCCGCGAGGTCAAGCTCGCGGTCGTCGCTTTGCTGGTCCATCCGCTGATGATCTTGTTCCCCACCGGACTGTTTGCCGCAACGGATTGGGGGATCAAAGCCGCCGGCAATCCCGGCCCGCACGGTTTCTCACAGATGGTGTACCAGTTCTCCTCCGCATCCGCCAACAACGGGTCGGCCTTCGACGGACTGGGTGTGACCTACGGGTTCGCCGACGCCAAAATCAATCCCAATCCTCCGCCGGAAGCCATTCCATGGGACATCGCGACGGGCCTGGTGATGATGTTCAGCCGTTATCTTCCCATCATCGCGCCGATCGCCATGGCCGCTTATCTCGGCGCAAAGAAGCCCGCCCCATTCGGCCCGGGAACCTTGCGCGATGACACCGCCACGTTCGGTTTCCTGGTGTTTGCGACGGTGGCCATCGTCGGCGCCTTGCTTTTCCTGCCGGTGGCGGCGCTCGGGCCGCTGGCGGAACACCTGGGGCCGATTCCCTTTGGCGGTTGATGCCTTCTGACACGAACTCGTCCATGACTGATAAGGAGCGCTCACGATGACGCCCGATAGCCTGCTGGATGCCAACGCGACTGTCGCAACCGCACCGGACCAGAACGCGTCGCCGCTCCTGCGTCCGCCGCGCCGGGTCAAGCGGCAACCTTTGCTGGCGCGGGACACAGGTCTGGCCGCATTGAAACAGGCCTTTGCGATGCTGCGGCCCGATGTGCAGTGGAATAATCCGGTCATGTTTGTCGTCGAGGTCGGCGCCTTCCTGACCTTGTTCTACATCGTAAAGGCGATTGTTGGCACGGCCGCCAGCCAGGCGCCGTTGAGTTACTTCATTGCGCTGGATGCCTGGCTGTTCCTGACCGTCCTCTTTGCAAATTTTGCCACGGCCCTGGCCGAGGCGCGCGGCAAGGCGCACGCCGAATCGCTGCGTCGGACCCGTGTGGAAACGATAGCGCATCGCTTACGCGACATGGGCCAGGTCGAGGAGGTCTCCTCTGCCGCGCTGCGGCCGGAAGATCGAGTCGTCGTGACCGCAGGACAAATCATTCCGGGTGACGGCGAGGTGATCGAAGGAATCGCTTCCGTTGATGAATCGGCGATTACCGGCGAATCGGCGCCGGTGATTCGCGAGTCGGGCGGCGACCGCTCCGGCGTGACCGGCGGGACCCTCGTCCAGTCCGATCGAATCGTGGTTCGCATCACCGCGCAACCCGGCGAATCCTTTCTCGATCGGATGATCGCGCTCGTCGAGGGCGCCAAGCGCCAGAGAACCCCCAATGAAATCGCCCTGACGCTTCTCCTCTCCGCATTCACGCTGGTCTTCTTGATCGTCGTGATACCGCTCTTCCCCATGGCCTGGAACGCCGAGCAATACATGATGGGCTATCTGGGCATTCAGGAACCCCTGCACAGCCTCGGCACGGATGTGCCGACGTTGATCGCGCTCCTGGTTTGCCTGATTCCGACCACCATCGGGGCCTTGTTGGCGGCCATTGGGATCGCGGGAATGGACCGCGCCCTGGAGGCCAACATTATCGCCAAGAGCGGCAAGGCCGTGGAGACCGCCGGAGATATTGACGTGGTCCTGGTGGACAAGACCGGCACGATCACTCTGGGCAACCGGCGAGCCGTGGAATTCATCCCGGCCCAAGGGGTGACGCCGGAACTGCTCGCCTCGAGCGCCCAGATGGCCTCTCTTTCCGACGAGACGCCGGAGGGGCGCAGCATTGTGGTTCTGGCCAAAGATAAATACAAAATCCGCGCGTGGAAAGCGGACGAACTGCGCGGGGCATTCCTCCAGTTCAGCGCTCAAACTCGCATGAGCGGCATTGACATGCAAGACGGCCGCCGCATTCGCAAAGGGGCTTCGGACGCTATCGAGGCCTACGTGAAGCAACAAGGCGGAACGATGCCGGCCGACGTCAGGCAGTCGGTCGAAAAGATCTCCCGAAGCGGCGGAACGCCGCTGGCGGTGGCCGCCGGGAACGTCGTGCTCGGCGTGGTTCATCTGAAAGACATCGTCAAAGGCGGGATCAAGGAACGGTTCGGACAGCTTCGGAAAATGGGCGTCAACAGCGTGATGATCACGGGCGACAACCCGTTGACGGCGGCGGTCATCGCGGCCGAAGCAGGAGTGGATGATTTTCTGGCGGAAGCCACGCCGGAACAAAAGCTGGCGTTCATCCGCAAGGAGCAGGCCAAAGGAAAACTGGTCGCCATGATGGGCGACGGCACCAACGACGCCCCCGCTCTCGCACAAGGGGACGTTGCTCTGGCCATGAACGCCGGCACCCAGGCGGCCAAAGAAGCCGCCAACATGGTGGATCTGGACAGCGACCCCACCAAGCTGATCGAAGTGGTGGAGATCGGCAAGCAACTGTTGATGACGCGCGGCGCGCTGACAACGTTCTCCATTGCCAACGACGTGGCGAAATACTTTGCCATCATCCCGGCGCTGTTTGCCGGGACATTGCCGTGGTTGAAGGCCGTTGACATCATGCATCTGCATTCGCCGACCTCCGCGATTTTATCGGCGGTGATCTTCAACGCGCTCATTATCCCCTGCTTGATCCCCGTGGCTCTCAAAGGCGTCCGCTACCGCCCGCTCGGCGCCGACGCGCTCCTGCGGAGGAACCTCTTCATCTGGGGGCTTGGCGGAGTGATCCTGCCCTTCATCGGCATCAAGCTCATTGACGTAGTCATGGTCGCCCTGCATCTGGTCAACTGAACGTTGGAGCAGCTCGGACAATCTTGTCCGAGCCGCGGGCTGAAAGCCCGCGCTACGGCGAAAGGAGTCATCAACATGTTGCGAATCCTTAAAACAAGCCTCTGGTTGTTGTTGTTCGTAGTGGTCATCTGCTGCGGGATTTACCCGGCGGCGCTCTGGGTGGTCGGCCAGACCCTGTTTCCAAGCCGGGCGAATGGCAGCATGGTCAAAGGCCCCGACGGCACACCGGTCGGATCGCTGCTCATCGCTCAGCCGTTCACGAAAGACGAATACTTCCAACCGCGCCCGTCGGCTTGCTCCTACGATGCATCAGCGTCGTCCTCGTCGGCGCTGGCGGCCTCCAACTACGCACTCCGCGGCCGGGTCGCTGCAACGCTCGGCCCAATCGCCGCATATCAGGGCGGTCCCCAAGACGGCAAGCCGGCGGCCCCCGACATCGAGGCATGGTTCCAGAAGGACCAGTATCAAGGCAGCCCCAGCATTGTCGCGCAATGGGCCGACGCGCATCACCGCCGGGCGCAGGCCTGGGTGGGTACGACGTTTGATCCCAAAAACCCGACGCCCCAACAGCAGCATGTGCTGGACTGGCAGAAGACCCATGCCGCCATTGTAGCCAAGTTCAAGCGGGACAACCCCACGATCACCGAACCGGGGCCATCCGACCTGGCGGTCCTGTTTTTTGAAACGTTCTCCAAGGAGAATCCCGGCCGGTTCCCCTCGGCGGTCACGGCCAACGGACCCGACGGCAAGCCGGTCAAAGAAGGCTCGGACATTCAATCAAACTTCTTTGACATGTGGCGGCAAGAGCATCCGAATATCGCACTTCAGGATGTCCCCGGCGACCTCGTGACGACTTCCGGCTCCGGGCTTGACCCGCACATCACCTTACAGAACGCCGAGTATCAGTTGGACCGGGTCGCATCAAAATGGGCGGCCGACCTCAAGCGCGACCCGGCGGAGGTGCGCCGGGAAATCGCCGGACTCCTGAACGCGCACGCGTCGGCGCCGCTCGGCGGGCTTGCAGGCGAACCGTTCATCAACGTACTCGAAATCAATCTCCTGCTTCGCGACAAATACGGAGCTCCGGCATCTTGAGCGAGGCGCGAGTGAACATGATCGAGCTCAATCTGGCTTTGGACGGCCGGAAGCAGTAGAATTGCGCCCATGCAGGAAACTCGCGGCAATCCCGACGAACTGCTCAGGCAGGTCCAGGAACAAGAGCAGCGGCAGCGGCGCGGCAAGCTGAAGATTTTCTTCGGCGCGGCGGCCGGCGTCGGCAAGACCTACGCCATGCTCGAAGCGGCCCGGGCGCGCAAGGCCGAAGGGCTGGACCTCATCGTCGGGATCGTCGAAACCCATGGGCGCTCCGAGACCGAGGCGCTCCTCAAAGGGCTCGAAGTTCTGCCGCCGCGTTTTGTGGAATATCGCGGCACGAAGCTGCGCGAGTTCGATCTCGACGCGGCCCTGGCGCGCAAGCCGGGACTGATCCTCGTGGACGAACTGGCGCACACGAACGCGCCCGGCAGCCGCCATGCGAAGCGATGGGAGGACATCGCCGACCTCCTCGAAGCCGGGATCAATGTTTCCACGACGCTCAACGTGCAGCACCTCGAAAGCCTCAACGACGTCGTCCAGCAAGTCACCGGCGTCGTCGTCCGCGAGACCGTCCCCGACTCCGTCGTCGAGCAGGCCGACGAGATCGAGCTGATTGACCTGCCGCCCGACGACCTGATCCGCCGTCTGAAAGAGGGGAAGATCTACATTCCCGAACAGGCTGGGTTCGCGGCCGATAATTTTTTCCGCAAGGGCAACCTCATCGCGCTGCGCGAGCTGGCGCTGCGCTCGACCGCCGACCGCGTCAACCTGCAGGTGCGCACGTACCGTGAAGAGCAGGCGATCAGCCGCGTCTGGCGGACCTCTGAACGGCTCCTCGTCTGCGTCAGCCCCAGCCCGTTTTCCGTCCAGCTCGTGCGGGCGACGCGGCGCATGGCTGCCGGCCTGCACGCCGAATGGATCGCCATCACCGTCGAGCAGCCGAACCTCTCCGACGCCGAGCGGGAAGCGCTGGCGGAGAACCTCGGCCTCGCGGAGCAGCTCGGCGCCGAGACCGTGAGGTTGACCGGCGAAGACGTGGTGACCGAGGTCGTCACTTTCGCGCGCAAGCACAACATCACCAAGATTATCGCCGGCAAGCCCGGACCGCTCCGCGTTCACGAGCGGCTCTTCGGCTCCTTCGTGGGCAACCTGATCCGCGCCAGCGGCGACATTGACGTTTTCATCATCAAGGGCGAGCCGGAGCCGGCCGAGATCACGCGCGCGGTCCACGTTGAAGCGCCCATCGAGTGGAGACGGTACGCCTGGGCGGGGGTTGCGGTGCTCGCGTGCACCGTCCTGGCAGCGGTCATGCGCAAGAGCTTCGACCTGTCGAACCTGGTGATGGTCTATCTGCTGGGCGTCGCGCTCATCGCCGCGCGGGTCGGGTCCGGCCCGGCCGTTCTCTGTTCCATCCTGAGCGTCGCGGCCTTCGACTGCTTTTTCATCAGGCCCTATTTCAGTTTCAGGGGCGCCGACATCCAACACCTCGTGACGCTCGCCGTCATGCTCGCGGTGGCCCTGCTCATCAGCCGGCTGACGTCGCAGTTGCACGTGCAAGCCCAGGACGCCGGCGAGCGCGAGCGCCGCACCGCCGCGCTCTACTCCATGAGCGGCCAACTCGCCAGCAACTGGGGCACGGCCAAGCTCCTCGACGTCATCGTGCGCCACGTGGCGGAGGTCCTGCAGAGCGAGGTCGCGGCCCTGATGCCGGACGAGGCCGGCCGGCTCGTCATCCGGGCCGGAAACGAGGCGGCCTTTCCGATGGACGCGCGCGAGCGCGGCGTGGCGCACTGGGTCTTCGATCTCGGCCGCGCCGCCGGCATGGGCACCAACACGATGCCCGGCGCGGAGTGCCTTTACGTGCCGCTGAACGGCACGCGCGGCCCCGTCGGCGTACTGGCCGTTCGGCCAATGCGCGCGGGCCGGTCGCTGACGCCGGACCTGCTCCAACTTCTCGAGGCGTTCGCCACGCAGGCCGGCATGGCCGTCGAGAGCGACCGCTATGCCGACGAGGCCCGAAAGGCGCAACTGGAAGTTGAAGTGGAGAAATCGCGCAACGCGCTCCTGAACTCCGTGTCTCACGACCTGCGGACGCCGCTCTCGGCGATCACCGGCGCCGCCAGCACGCTGCTGGAGCCGGACGACCGGCTGCCGGCCGCCGCCCGCCGTGAGCTGGCCGAGATGATCAGCGAAGAGGCCGCCCATCTCAGCCGCCTGGTCACCAACCTGCTCGAAATGACGCGCCTGGAATCCGGCGCCGCCAAGGTCAAGAAAGAGCCGTGCCCGATCGAGGAGGTCCTCGGCAGCGCCCTGACCCGGTTGGAAAAGCAGTTGAGCGGGCACCCGGTGGTCACCCATATTCCCGCCGACCTGCCGCTGGCGCCGCTCGACGTGATTCTCGCCGAACACGTCTTCATCAACCTGCTGGAGAACGCGGCGAAATACACGCCCGCCGGCTCCACGATCGAGGCCTCCGCGACGGCGTCGGACCGGGAAGTGACCGTGGAAATCGCCGACCGCGGACCCGGCATCAGCCCCGGCGACGAGAAGAAGATCTTCGAAAAGTTCTACCGCGGAAAGCTGGCCGGCAGCGCCTCGGGCGTCGGCCTGGGCCTGACCATCTGCCGCGCGGTCGTCGAGGCCCACGGCGGGAAAATCTGGGCGGAAAACCGCCCCGGCGGCGGCGCGGCATTCCGGTTCACCCTGCCGCTTTCCGCAGGTTGACACGATCGAACAACGACAACGGAACGGCTGCGCAATCTGCGGATGACTTGCCGTGGTTGTTCTCTGTCTGCGGACGGGGATCACGCACATGACTAACGACAACGCAACCGCGACTATTCTGATCATCGAGGACGAACCGCCGATCGTCCGGTTCCTGCGGACGGCGCTCGGCGGCCGCGGCTATACGTTCCACGAGGCCACAACCGGGCAGGAAGGTCTCGCGCAGGCGGCGAGTTGCCGGCCGGATATCGTGCTGCTGGACCTCGGCCTGCCGGACATGGACGGACTCGAAGTGATCCACCGGCTACGCGCGTGGAGCGCCGTGCCGATCGTCATCATCTCCGCGCGCGACCAGGAGAGCGACAAAGTCGCCGCCCTCGACGCCGGCGCCGACGATTACCTCACCAAGCCGTTCGGCGTCCCGGAACTCATGGCGCGCATCCGCGCCGCCCTGCGGCATGCCGGGCGCGTGGGAGACGAGGCCGAAAGCGCCGTCTTCGTCTCGGGCGACCTGAAGGTGGACCTGGCCGGACATCTCGTTTTCCTGCGCAACAAGCCGATCAGCTTGACGCCGATCGAGTTCCGCCTGCTGGCTCTGCTGGTGAAGCACGCCGGAAAAGTCATCACGCAACGCCAGTTGCTCAAGGAAGTCTGGGGTCCCCATCTGACGGACGAAACGACCTACCTGCGCGTCTTCGTACACCAGTTGCGGCACAAGCTCGAAGGCAACCCCGCTCGCCCCAAGTACATCCTCACCGAAGCCGGCGTCGGTTACCGGTTCAAGCTCTGACCGCATGCGCCGAGCTTCGCGCGCATCCATTTCCTGGCGCAACAGGCTTCCGCAACGCCCGCGAGGGCGGCGCAGGTGCGAGGGGCGGGAGTCGAACCCGCAAGGATTTCTCCACTGGATCCTAAGTCCAGCGCGTCTGCCAGTTCCGCCACCCTCGCAGGGTGCAACGATCATACCCGGAACGCCGGAATTTGCCAATTCGCGGGTTATGAAACAGGCTATGCGGACTCAAAACAGTCGAGCGCTTTCTCCGGAGGGGGCGGCGATGTCCTTGAGCGCCGGATACTGCTCCGCCAGCGGCTCCGGCACGCGGACCTTTTTCCCGCTGAGAGAGGACTTCAACTGGAGCGCATTCACCACCGCCTGGCCTCGATAATGGTTGTTGTTCATCACGAAGAGCTTCTGCACCTCCTGGGCCATGGCGGCGATGTTCTCGGCCCACGGCGCGAGTTCGTCGCCGCTGTAGAGGTAGTTGTAGCGTTCGTCGCGGCCGGCGTCGCGCGCGAACCACGCCCGCGCGTTGCGGCCATGGAAGCGATAGTACGCAATCGGCCCGGTCGCGACGCTCGTCGGCCCGATGGAGTTGCGGGAATGCGGCTGGTCAATGTTGCAGAAGTTCAGGCCGGCCCGGCGGAGGAACTCGCGGCTCTCCGGCGAATCCCACGAGGCGTGGCGCACTTCGAGCACGCAGGGGAACTCGCCGAACGCCTCCGACAGCCGGCTGAGCCAGTCGCGGCTCGGCTCGCTCGCGGTGAACGACCACGGGAACTGCATCAGCAGCGCGCCGAAGCGGTTCGCTTCGCGCAAGGGCCGGATGCCGTCCTTGAATTGGACGATTTCCGGCGCCGTCCAGGGCCGTTCGCGCTCGTGCGTGAAGCGCCGCCAGAGCTTGGCCGTGAAAAGGAAACCCGGCTTTCCCGCGACCTGCTTGACCCATCTCTCCGCCGTCGCGGCCGACGGCGGACGATAGAAACTCGTGTTGATCTCGACCGCGTCGAGGTAATCGGCCAGGTACGCCAGTTCGGATTTTCCGCGCGGGCGCCGCGCAGGATAAACGACGCCTTTCCAGTCCGGATAGGACCATCCGGCGGCGCCGACGTAGATGTTGGGCGGCATCGTTCTCCTGACCGAAGACGACTGACGATAGACCATGGACGATGGACCATGGACGATAGGCGAAGCGCGTCTATCGTCCATCGTCCATCGTCCACGGCAGCGAATCGCACGCATCGAGCATCTCGCGCGTCGCGCGCAGTTCCTCGTCGGTGATCGGGCCGAGTTTGGAGAGGCGCTCGAGCTCTTCCGCGGAGCGCGACGGCGGTTCCTGCGCTGCGAGGCGCCGCAGCTTCTCGAGCGACGGCTCGGCGAAGGTGTCCGGATCGGTCTCCATCGCGCGCCGGAACGCGCCGCAGGCGGAGTGGCGCTCGCCGAGGATCTCCCAGATCAGGCCCATCCACCAGTAAATCTGCCCGTCGTAATCGTCGCGCCCGAGCCCTTGCTCGAAGGCGGAGATCGCCTGGAGGCAGGCGCGCTGGAACGCCGCCGGGTCCTTCACGGCCACCGTCCCTTTCCGGTCGCCCGCGCGCGTGAACATCTGCACCGCGCCCGCGTAGAGGTTGTATCCGAGCGCAAAATGGACGAGCGGATGATCGCACCCCAGCCGCACTGCGCGCCGCAGCTCATGCACCACCTGGCTCGTGTGTCCGAGGCGGTAGTTGCACTCCGCGAGCAGCAACTGACACACCCTCTCCTGCTGTGGCGCGCCGAATCTCATCTGCCGCAGCGAGCCGGCCAGCCGCTCCAGGAGGTCATGCGTCCGGCGACCCGAGCGGATAATCGTCGCCAGGTCCAGCCCGCCGTCCTTCACGAGGCGGCAGACGGCCTGGTGCCTGCGGCACTCGCAGCGAAGGAAGAGATGGAAGGCCTGCCGGAGCTTGCCGGAGTCCATTTCCGGGGCGCCCAGCAGTTCGTAGATGAGCCGGTAGAAGGCTCGGCAGAACGGCGAGAGCGTCGAGTACTGCTCCACCCGCCTGAGCGTTGCGTTGATCGCGACGTATCTGCCGGAATCTTCCATGGCGTCCATCCCCTTCCCATAACAATTATTGGCCCGTCCGAGCGGCGTGTCAAGTGCGGATGCCGGCGAGGCGGTTTGACTTCGGAAAGAGCGCGGCCTAGAATGACCCGCAACGTTGTCCGAGGCAATCCGATGCGACCTGCGCGTTGTCTCGCATGTGAGAAACCCATTGGGCAAGAAGCGCGCCGCCAAGCTGCGCAGCCGGGCGATACTCTGGCCCGATGAGAAGGGAAAGTCGCGAGCCGCCGCGAAACCCGAACCGAAGCGCAAGGCCGCTCCATCGCCAGGTCGCGCGAAGCCGCCGCGCGCCGCGCCGCCGGCTCAATCTGAGGAAAAACCGCCGGAAGCGCCCGTCGCCCACCGCCGCACGGCCGAGCAACTCGCGAAGCAGCAACGCGAGATTTCGGTCAGCGAGTTCTTCACGAAGAACCGTCATCTGCTCGGATTCGACAACCCGCGCAAGGCGCTCCTGACCGCGGTGAAGGAGGCGGTGGACAACTCGCTCGACGCCTGCGAGGAGGCCGGCATTTTGCCCGAACTGCGCATCGCCGTCGCTCAGGCGGATGGCGTCGAGGACCGTTTCCGTGTGACGATCGAGGACAACGGCCCGGGCATTGTTCCCGCCCAGGTGCCGAGGATTTTCGGCAAGCTGCTCTACGGCTCGAAGTTCCACCGGATGCGCATGGCGCGCGGGCAGCAGGGCATCGGCATCAGCGCGGCGGGCATGTACGGCCAGCTCACGACGGGGAAGCCGACGCGGATCATCTCGCGCGCGGCGTCGCGCCGCAAGGCGTACCGCTGCGAGCTGCTGCTCGACACGAAGAAGAACGAGCCGACCGTAGTGAAAGAGGAGGAGGTGGACTGGGACCGCCCGCACGGCACGCGCGTGGAGATCGAGTTGGAGGCGCGCTACACGCGCGGGCGCCAGTCGGTCGAGGAGTACCTGCAGCAGGTGGCCATCGCCAACCCGCATGCGACGATCATGTTCGAGCCGCCGGAAGGCGAGGCGCTGCACCTCGCGCGCTCCTCGAACGCGCTCCCGCCGGAGCCGCGCGAGATCAAGCCGCACCCCTACGGCATCGAGCTGGGCATGCTGATCGGTATGCTCCAGTCCACGCGATCCTCGCATGCGGCGTCGTTTCTCCATTCCGATTTTTCGCGCGTGAGCGGCCCGGTGGCGGCGGACATCTGCCGGCGCGCGAGCGTGAACCCGAACGCCCGGCCCGCGCGCCTCGGCCGCGACGAGGCCGAGCGGCTCTACCAGGCGCTGCAGGCGACGAAGCTGATGAAGCCGCCGATGGATTGCGTGGTGCCGATCGGACAGGAGTTGCTGCTCAAGGGCCTCAAGCGCGGCGTCGAGGCGGATTTCTATCACACCGTCACGCGGCCGCCGGCGGTCTATCGCGGCAACCCGTTCCAGGTCGAGGCCGGGCTGGCGTACGGCGGGCAGTTGCCGGCCGAGGAGGCGTGCCGCCTGATCCGGTTCGCCAACCGCGTGCCGCTGCTCTACCAGCAGTCCGCCTGCGCCGTCACCCGAGCCGCCGCGACCACGGCGTGGCGGAACTACGGCATCCAGCAGTCGCAGGGGCAACTTCCCGTCGGCCCGCTCGCCATCGTGGTGCACATCGCCAGCGTCTGGGTGCCGTTCACCTCCGAGAGCAAGGAGGCGGTCGCGCACTATCCGGAGATCCTCAAGGAGATCAAGCTGGCGCTCCAGGAGTGCGGCCGGAAGCTCGGCGCGTTCGTGCGCCATCGCCGGCGCGAGGCCGACGCGGAACGCAAGCGCCAGTATATCACCAAGTACATCCCGCACATCGGCATCGCGCTGCAGGAAATCCTCGGGCTGACTGAAAAGGAAGAATCGCAGGTCGTGCGGAAGCTCGAGGATATGCTCGAGAAGAGCCGGAAACTGTAACGGCGGAGTGCAGAGTGCAGAATGCAGAGCGCAGAACGCAGAGTGCGGAATGGAAGAATTTTGTCTATCTCGGAGACAACCTCCCGATCCTTCAGCGGTTGGCGGCGGGCTCCGTCCATCTCATCTACATTGACCCGCCGTTCAACACCGGCGGCCGGCAGAGCCGCCTGCAATTGAAGACCGTGCGTTCGGAACAGGGCGACCGCGTCGGGTTCGGGGGGCGCCGCTATCAGACCATCCGGCTCGGGAGCAGCGCGTTCGCGGACCGTTTCGAGGACTACATCGCGTTCCTGCGGCCGAGGCTGCTCGAGGCGCGCCGCGTCCTCGCGCCGGCCGGCTCGATCTACGTCCACCTGAATTACCGCGAGGTGCATTACGCCAAAGTGATGCTCGACGGGATCTTCGGGCGCGAGTGCTTCCTGAACGAGATCATCTGGGCCTACGATTACGGCGCGCGCACGCGGCGACGCTGGCCGGCCAAGCACGACAACATCCTCTTCTACGTGAAGGACCCGGAGCAGTACACCTTCAATGCGGACGCCGTGGACCGCATCCCGTACATGGCGCCCGGCCTGGTCGGCGAGGAAAAGGCGCGGCGGGGCAAGCTGCCGACCGACACCTGGTGGCATACGATCGTCAGCCCGACGGGCAAGGAGAAGACCGGCTACCCGACGCAGAAGCCGCTTGGAATCCTGCGGCGGATGATCCTCGCCTCTTCGAACCCAGGCGACCTGGTGCTGGACTTCTTCGCCGGCAGTGGCACGACCGGCGTCGCCGCGCACGAGGCGGGGCGACGATTCATCTTGGTGGATGACAACCCGCAGGCGTTCGAGGTCATGCGAAAACGGCTGAAGGGAATGGACGTTCGTTTCATCACAGGGCCGACTGCGAACCAAGATTGAAAGGGGCTGCACATGAAGACCAGGACGACCGTGGCGATTACCGTGGGCGCGGTGGGCGTTCTGTCGGCGCTCGGTTCGATTATCGTCATCGCGACCGGCGCGTACAACGTGGCGGCGACCTCGCCGCATTCCAAACTGGTCGAGTGGGTCCTCGGCGCGACGATGGACCGTTCCGTCGAGGTGCGCGCCGACGGGCTCAAGCCGCCGGCGGCGGCGCTGACGGCGAAGGGAAAGGCGGGCTTTCAGGATTTCGAGAGCCTCTGCGTCA
>Ga0315281_10008769_pt1 | contig 14108 bp, 14 predicted proteins | sample YL17G07_0_MG_FD_204540 | JGI IMG/M metagenome (GOLD analysis project Ga0315281, IMG submission 204540) | Sediment microbial communities from Yellowstone Lake, YNP, Wyoming, USA - YL17G07_0 | ecosystem: Environmental > Aquatic > Freshwater > Lake > Sediment | place: USA: Wyoming | collected...
ATCGAGGTCGATCATGGCGATACTGAACGGCGCGCCGCTGCGCTCGGCGCGGCTGCGCTCGCGCTCCAGTGCCGCCACCAGCGAGCGGCGGTTGAGGGTGCCGGTCAGCTCGTCATGGCTCGCGAGTAGCTGCACCTGCTCGAGCGAGGCGGCAAGCTTGCGCCGGCTGTCGGCCAAGCGCGAGCGCATCTCGTTCGCGTTCACGCTGAGCAGCAGGCAACGGCCGAGAATGAGCGAGAAATACAACCACACCAGGGTCAACTCGAAAGCGCTGGACGTGGGTACGCCGATGCGCCCGTGGACCGCGTAGAACACGGCCCCGATGCCGGCGACGCCCAGGATCCAGATCGCGACCGAGTCGCGCAGCGAGAGCCAGAGCATGCCGAAGGCGAACACGGTAAACAGGTTGGCGACGAACGGAAACGCGAGCTGCGGCGCGGCAAGAACGATGCCGAGCTGCATTGCGTATCCCAGTATGATCAACGGCTCGGTGAGGTTCGGATCGCGCGCCTTCAGGTTCCATCCCTTCAGCGTCACCATGTAATTCGCCACGCAGATCGCGGCGGCGGCGGCGCCGTAGGTGAGCGGAATGCTTGCGGAAATGGTTCCGGCGACGGCGAACAGGGCGAGGAACAGGACATCCACCGCATAGCTCGCCGCCGTCGCGCCGATCCAGACCATGCGCTGCCGCTGGTCGCGATCCCGCGCCTTGCCCGCCCTGATCGCGGCGTCGAGTCTTTCCTCTGCTTCGACCATTTCCGCCCCGCCTCAAACCGGCAGCTTGTAGTCCTTGAACTGCTGCCGCAGGTTGAGCTTGGAGAGCTTGCCGGTGGCGGTGTGCGGCAGTTCGGTCACGAACACCACGTCTTCCGGCATCGACCACTTGGCGACCTTGCCCTCGTAGAACTTGAGCAGCTCGGCCCTGCTCACTTCCTGCCCTGCCTTCTTGATCACCACCACGATCGGGCGCTCGTCCCATTTCGGGTGCGCGATGCCGATCACCGCCGCCTCCTGCACCGCCGGGTGCGCGACCGCGATGTTTTCCAGGTCGATCGAGCTGATCCACTCGCCGCCCGACTTGATCACGTCTTTCGAGCGGTCGGTGATCTGCAGGTAACCGTCCGCGTCGATGGTGGCGACATCGCCCGTGGGGAACCAGCCGCCGACGAGCGGGTCGCCGCCCTCGCCCTTGAGATACGCGGAGGCGATCCACGGCCCCTTCACCAGAACGTTGCCGAAGCGTTTGCCGTCCCAGGGCAATTCCTTGCCTTCCTCGTCCACGATCTTCATCTCGACGCCGAAGATGCCGCGCCCCTGCTTGGCCTGCACCGCGTAGCGTGCGTCCTTGTCGAGCGCCGCCTGCTTGGCTTTGAACGAGCCGACCGTGCCGAGCGGGCTCATCTCGGTCATGCCCCAGGCGTGGAACACCTGCACGTTGTAGTCGTCCTGGAAGCTGCGGATCATCGCCGGCGGACAAGCCGAGCCGCCGATCACCGTGCGGTTGAGCGTCGAGAACTTGAGCTTGTTCGCCGCCAAGTGCTGCAGCAGCATCAGCCAGACAGTCGGCACGCCGGCCGACAGCGTCACCTTCTCATTCTCGATCAGTTCGTAGACGCTCTTGCCATCGAGATGCGGCCCCGGGAACACCATCTTCGCGCCCACCAGCGTGCAGGCATAGGGCAGGCTCCAGGCGTTGGCGTGGAACATCGGCACCACCGGCAGTACCGCGTCGCGCGCCGAGAGATTGAGCGCATCCGGAAGGGCGCCGCCGTAGGCATGCAGCACCGTGGAGCGATGGCCGTAGAGCACGCCCTTGGGGTTGCCGGTGGTGCCCGAGGTGTAGCACAGCGCCGCCGCCGTGCGCTCGTCGAAAGTGGGCCACTCGAAGCGATCATCCTGCTTCGCCATCAGCTCCTCGTAGCACAGCAGGTTCGGGATGCCCGTGCTCGCGGGCATGTGCGCGCGATCGGTCATCAGCACGTAGTGCTTCACCGTCTTGAGCAGCGGAGCAAGCTTCTCCACCAGCGGGACGAACGAAAGTTCGAAAAACAGCACCGCGTTCTCGGCGTGGTTCGAGATGTAGGTGATCTGCTCCGGAAACAGCCGCGGGTTGAGCGTGTTGATGACCCCGCCGATGCCCGAGATGGCATAGTAAAGTTCGTAGTGCCGGTAGCCGTTCCAGGCGAGCGTGCCGACCCGGTCGGACATTTTCACGCCCAGCCCCTGCAGCACCTTGGCGAGGCGGCGCGCGCGCGCGTGCGCCTCGTGGAAGTTGTACCTGTGGATGTCACCTTCAACGGTCTTGGACACGATCTCCGTGTCGCCGTGGTTGCGGTCCGCGTGCTTGATCAGGTCGCTGATCAAGAGCGGCATGTCCATCATCAGGCCTTGCATGCTCCCCCCCTCTGAAACGCACGTTCACGATGCGGTCGCCCCACGTTACCGTGGGCGCGCGCCGATGGCAAGCACCGGCCTTGACGGGCGCCTCCCGGGCGGTCTATAACGTTTTCCTCTCTCCAGGAGGAATGTCCATGAACCAGCGCACCATGAAAACATTGCGCGCAGCCGCGTTCGCCGCTGCCGCAACGCTCGTTTCGTTCGGCGCCAGCGCGCAGAACATCAAGATCGCCTACATCGACCCGCTCTCGGGCGGTGCCGCCACCATCGGCGAACACGGCCTGAAGCATCTGCAGTTCCTGGTCGACGGCATCAACGCGAAGGGCGGCGTGATCGGCGGCCAGAAGCTCGAAGCGGTGGCCTACGACAACAAGGGCAGCCCGCAGGAAAGCCTGGTCCAGGTGCAAAAGGCCATCGACGCCGGCGTGCGCTTCATCACCCAGGGCAACGGCTCGGGCGCCGCGATCGCGATCTCGGAGTTCGTCGCCAAGTACAACGAGCGCAACCCCGGCAAGGAAATCCTGTATTTCAACTACGCGGCGGTCGACCCGGCGCTGACCAACGAGAAGTGCAGCTACTGGCATTTCCGCTGGGACGCCAATTCCGACATCAAGATGGCCGCGCTGACCAACTTCATGAAGGACCGGAAGGAAATCAAGAAGGTTTACATCATTGGCCAGGACTATTCGTTCGGCCACGCGGTGCGCGGCGCGGCCGTCGCCATGCTCAAGCAGAAGCGTCCCGATGTCCAGATCGTGGGCGATGAGCTGCACCCGCTGCTGAAGATTACCGATTTCACGCCCTACATCACCAAGATCAAGGCGTCGGGCGCGGATTCGGTGATTACCGGCAACTGGGGCAACGACATGTCGCTGCTGCTGAAGGCCGCGGCCGACGCCGGGTTGCAGCTCAATTGGTACACCTACTACGCCGGCGGCGCGGGTGGCCCGACCGCGATCAAGCAGACCGGCCTCGACCATCGCGTATTTCAGATCAGCGAGTGGCACACCAACGTGCCCTCACCCGAGATGGAGGCGTTTGCCGACAGCTTCCTGAAGAAATACGGCGGCGCAAGCGGCCAGGGCTGGTGGTACCTGCGCCTGAAGAATCAGATGGACATGTTCGCCCAGGCGCTGAACCAGGCCAAATCGGCCGACCCGTTAAGAGTTGCGGCGGCGCTGCGTGACATGAAGTACAAGAACTCGCTGGGCGCCGAGACCTTCATGCGGCCGACCGACCATTCTCTGTTCCAGGACATGTACATCTCGTCGTTCGGTTCGGGCGGCAAGTACGACGAAGAGAAGACCGGTTGGGGCTGGAAGACCATCGGCGTGATCAAGAGTCAGGACACCGTCATTCCGACCTCCTGCAAGATGAAGACCCCCGCCTGATCTAGGCAATACCACAGGGAGCATCGAAGGGCCGCCGCCGGCGCGCGCGGCACCGCCCTTCGATCGCACACCGGGCACATACTGGGACGTCAAGTCGGTGCTCGAACTCGTCATATTCTCGACGCTCAACGGCTTGCTGTACGGCATGCTGCTGTTCCTGCTCGCCAGCGGGCTGACGCTGATCTTCAGCATGATGGGCGTGCTGAACTTCGCCCACGCCAGCTTCTACATGCTGGGGGCCTATTTCGGTTTCCAGATCAGCCGCTATGTCGGCTACTGGCCGGGACTGGTATTTGCGCCGCTCCTGGTGGGAGGCGTCGGCGCGCTGGTCGAGCGCTTTGGCCTGCGTGCCGTGCACAAACACGGCCACGTCGCCGAACTGCTGTTCACCTTCGGCCTCGCCTTCATCGTCGAGGAGGTGGTGCAGATGGTGTGGGGCAAGATTCCGGTCGACTACCGGATTCCCGACGCGCTCAATTTCTCCGCCTTCACGCTGTTCGAGACGACTTTCCCGGCATTCCGCATGTTCATGCTGCTGATGTCGGTGGCGACCTTCCTCGGCCTGCTGATCCTGCTCACGCGCACCCGGGTCGGCCTGATCATCCAGGCGGCGCTGACCCATCCCAACATCGTTGGGACGCTGGGCCACGACGTGCCGCTGGTGTTCATGCTGGTGTTCGGGGTCGGCTGCGGCCTCGCGGCGCTGGCAGGCGTGATCGCCGGACCGGCGCTGGTCACCCAACCGGCGATGGCGGCCTCGCTGGGGCCGATCCTCTTCGTGGTGGTGGTGGTGGGCGGCCTGGGCTCGCTCTCCGGCGCCTTCGTCGCCTCGCTGCTGATCGGCCTGATACAGACCTTCGCGGTGGCGCTGAATATTTCGCTCGCCGACGTGATGGCGCCGCTCGGCGTGACCTTGACGCGCGAATCGTTCGGCGGCGATCTGTGGATGGCGACCGTGGCGCAGGTCGCGCCGATCATTCCCTACCTGCTGCTGGTGCTGGTGCTGATTTTCCGGCCGCACGGGCTCATGGGGAACCGCGACACATGACCACGATCGTGCGCTATGCGCCGTGGCTTGGCGGCGCGGCGGCGCTGATCGCGCTGCCCCACGTCTTTTCCAGCGGCGCGTCGATCACGATGATGAGCCTGATGGGCTTCGCCATCATTTTCGCCCTTTCCTACAATATGCTGCTCGGCCAGACCGGCATGCTTTCGTTCGGTCATGCCGTGTATTACGGCCTGGGCGGTTTCATCACCGCGCACGCGCTCAACGTCATCGGCGCGGGCAAGCTGCCGGTGCCGCTGCCGGTGCTGCCGCTGGTCGGCGGGTTGGCGGGCCTGTCGTTCGCGATCCTGTTCGGCTGGGTCTCGACCAAGCGCGCCGGCACCGCTTTTGCCATGATCTCGCTGGGCATCGGCGAACTGGTGGCGGCGTGTTCGCTGATCCTGCGCGGTTTTTTCGGCGGCGAGGGAGGCATCTCGACCAGCCGCACCGCGACCTTGCAGTTGTTCGGCTTGAGCTTCGGGCCGCAGATCCAGGTGTATTACCTGATCGCCGCCTGGTGCATGGCGTGCATCGCCGCGATGCATGCGTTCACGCGCACGCCCATGGGGCGCATGTGCAACGCCGTGCGCGACAATCCCGAACGCGCCGAGTTCGTGGGCTACAGCACGCAGATGGTGCGTTTCATTGCCTTCTGCACTTCAGGCTTTTTCGCCGGCGTGGCGGGCGGGCTGGCGGCGATCCACTACGAGATCGTCACCGCCAGTGTCGTGGGCGCGGGACCTTCGGGCTTCGTCTTGCTGATGACCTATATCGGCGGCGTAGCGTTCTTCATCGGCCCGATCATCGGCGCGGTCCTGATGACCGCCCTGCAGATCTCGCTGTCGGACTACACCGGCGCCTGGCAGCTGTATGTCGGGGTGATGTTCGTGCTGATGGTGATGTACGCACCGGGCGGGTTCGCGGGGCTGCTGCTGATGCACCGGATGCTTGTCGCGACCGGCACGCTGGCCCGCCTGTTGCCTTCCTATGCGCTCGCCGCCGTGCCGGCGCTGGCGCTGTTCGCCGGCGTGGTGCTGCTGATCGAGACCAGCCACCACCTGCTGGTAAAGGCGGCCGAGGGTCCGAAAATGCACGCCTTGTGGATCAGCTACGACGCGAATTCGCCGATCGCCTGGGCGGCGATCGCGGCGCTGCTGGCGGTCGGCTTCCTCGCGTTCCGCCGCACCTGGCCGATCGTGTCCCGGGCCTGGGGCGAAGCGACCATCGAAGCGCGGCGAAGGCTCGGTCAATGAGCGCTGCCGCAAACACCCCCGCGCTCCAGCTGGTGGACTTGCAAAAGAGCTTCGGCATCACGCCCATCATCCGCGGCGTGAGCCTCGAGGTGGCGCTCGGCGAGCGCCACGCCATCATCGGCCCCAACGGCGCCGGCAAATCGACGCTGTTCCACCTGATCAGCGGCCGCTTCCCCCTGACCTCGGGCCACATAAGGCTGAAGGGCGAGGACATCACCGGCTTGCCGCCCTTCCTGATCAACCGCCGCGGCCTGTCGCGCAGTTTCCAGGTGACCAATATCTTTCCTCGCCTCAGCGTGTTCGAGAACATCCGCTGCGGTGTGCTGTGGTCTCTCGGCTACCGCTACTCGTTCTGGCACCTGATCGAGCGGCTGCGCGACGCGCGCGAGCGCACCGAACTGATCCTGGAGCAGATCAATCTGGCGGCGCGCCGCGATGTGCAGGCCGGGTTGCTGTCCTATGCCGAGCAGCGCGCGCTGGAGATCGGCATCACCATCGCGAGCGGTGCCGACGTGATCATGCTGGACGAACCGACCGCCGGCATGAGCCGCTCGGAGACCGATCATGCGGTCGCGCTGATCCGCCGGGTCAGCGAGGGCAAGACCCTGGTGGTGGTCGAGCACGACATGAGCGTGGTGTTCGACCTGGCCGACCGCATCTCGGTGCTGGTCTACGGCCAGGTGATCGCCACCGATACGCCCGAGCGCATTCGCGCCAATCCGGCGGTGCAGGAAGCCTATCTCGGCACCGCCGCCGCGGAGAACGAACATGCTTGAGGTGCGCGACCTGCATGCCTACTACGGCAAGAGCCACATCCTGCAGGGCGTCGACTTCCGGGTCGGCGAGGGCGAAATCGTCTCGCTGCTCGGCCGCAACGGCGTCGGCCGATCGACCGCCATCAAGGCGATCATGGGCGATGTCGTGCGCCACGGCTCGATCAAGTTCAAGGGCCGCGAAATCGTCGGCCTGAAACCGCACCAGGTGGCGCGTTGCGGTCTGGGCTACGTGCCCGAGAACCGCGACATCTTTCCCCAGCTCTCGGTGCGGGAAAACCTGATCCTGGGCATGAAATCGAACCGTCCGGCGGGGCGCTGGAGCATGGACGACATGTTCGCTCTGTTCCCCATGCTCAAGGAACGCGCGAATACCCCGGGCGGCGTGCTCTCGGGGGGCGAACAGCAGATGCTGACCATGTGCCGCACGCTGATGGGCGATCCCGATCTGGTGATGATCGACGAGCCCACCGAAGGGCTGGCGCCGAAGATGGTCGAGCTGGTGGCGCATCTGCTCGAGCAGATCGCGGGGCGGGGCGTGTCGATCCTGCTGGTAGAGCAGAAACTGACCATCGCACTGCGCATCAGCAAGCGGCTCTATGTCATGGGCCACGGCAAGATCGTGTTCGAAGGCGCGCCGCTCGACGTGCGCGAGAACGCGGCGATGCGCAAGGAATGGCTTGAGGTTTAACGACTAAGGCATTTGAATCTTGCCGCCGCCCGGCCCCATCGGCGGCATGCCGCCCTGCGGCACGACGATCGAGGAAGCCTGCTGGCGACGCAGTTCCTGCAATTCCCTCACCGTGCGTTCGATCCCGGCCTTGGCGGCGCCGCCGAACAGGGACGCCGCCTCCCCGAGCGATTTCGCCTCGAGCGCGAAGTTGATCGGCAGCGCGCCCATCTGGCTCATCACCTGCGTTTCGCCGATAAAAAGGATCTCGCGGCCCGGATCTCGCGCCCCGCTGCCGTCCACCGGCGTCATGCGGCGAATCGTGCCCACGCGCCGGTCGGTGAAGACCTCCTCGAGCCAGAGGTCCTGCGGATTCATGTCCGGCTCGATCATGCGTTCGTCCTGTCGTGCTGCCATGCCAGCCTCGGTGCGAAAAAGATAGGTGAGAGAATTGTCGCATGGAGAGGATCGGTTCAGCAGCCGGGCCGACTGAAAAACCCCCGGAGGGCTACTTCAGGTTCTTCAGGTTCATCGCCACCATCTCAAGCTGGGTGGCGATGGGGCGGTACTCCGGTTTCTCCTGCAACCAGGTTATGGCGACGACGACGCGTGCGCCTATTTGTGCGGCCGCCATGGTTTCCACATCCGCGAAACGCGCGGCAAGCTCCGCCAGGCCGCAGGCCTGGGCCGATTCGCGAACCTGGATGAGCCTGCGCACGATCGCGGCATGGTCCAGGTTGGTCGGCCACCTCAGTGTCTCGTTTTCGCGTTCGTCGTCGCTCACATTTATCCCGCTGTCCTGCCACATACTATGCGTTTCTACGGAACGGTGCTGGAACCGGATGCTTTCTTGCAGTCTCGATCCAGCAAGCCATCGCGGCCAGCATCGTCGGCCCGCCGCAATGGAGCAGCGCGAACGAGAGCGATTCGCAAGCCGCAGCGAGCGAAAGATGGTAGGAAAGCAGGTAGCCGCGTTTTTTGCGCACTACCTCCAGCAGGTTCGGCTGCTTGCGCATGGTCAGGCTTGGGTCAGCCCGAAACGGCGCGAATGCCGCGCGCCGCCGATGGATATTCGATCGTGGCGGCGCGGAACGCATCGACGATGCTCTTGTTTATTTCGGCGCCGGCGTCCGCGACGTCGGGCACTTTCACCCAGGGCTTGACCGCGATGCAGATCGAATATTCGCCGAGCGAGCACACGCCGATCGCCGCGGCCGGCTCCCTCAGCACGCGGGAACTGGCTTTGACCACCTCGTCGATGGCCGCCAGCGCGCGATCGAGATCCGCGCTGCGCGCGATGTCCACGCTCAGGTCGAGCTGCCGGATGGCGCCGTAGTTGTGCAGGATCTCGCCGACGATTTTCCGGTTCGGCACCACGATCGTCGATCGATCGGGGTGGCTGAGGTGCGTGGCGAACAGCTCGATGGCCTCGACGCGGCCTTCGACGCCCACCATGGCGACGTACTCGCCTACCCGGAACGGCTTGGTGAAGATGATGGTCAGGCCCGCCACCAGGTTGCCGAGCACGCCCTGCATGGCAAGTGCGATGCCGGCGCCCGCTACGCCGAGACCCGCGATCAGCGGCAGCAGGTCGACGCCCAGGTTCTGCAGCGCCATGACCAGGAAAAGGCCCAGCACCAGCAAGCGCGCGACGCGCACCAGCAACTGGCGCACCGGGGGTTCGAGGTGCAGCTTGCCAAGCCAACGATCGAAGCCGACGCCGGCCCAACGCGCGGCATAGCCGCCGGCGACCAGGATCAGGATCGCGACCAGGACTTTCGGCCCGAACCTGAACGCGAGGTCGATCAGGGTGCTTTTGATTTGTTCCAGGGCGGCGAGCTGGCTTGGCATGCTTCGATGCTCCGTGGTTTTGTGCTCAGGGCCGCGCGCCGAACGAACTGCGCCCCGGCGTGCGCAGCGGTGCGGCGAGCTCGGCGAATTCGCAAAGCAGTTTGCGCGTGTCTCGCGGGTCGATGATTTCCTCGATGTCGTAGCGCTCGGCGCCGCGCAGCGGGGAGGCGAACTTGCGGATGCGCTGCTCGATCTCGGCGCGCTTCGCGGCCGGATCGCTCGCGGCTTCGATTTCGCCCTTGTAGGCGGCTTCCAGCCCCCCGGCGATCGGCAGCGAGCCCCACTCGGCCGATGGCCAGGCCATGCGCATGCAGTAGCGCGAGGAGTTCTGGTGCAAAGCACCCGCGACGCCGAACACCTTGCGCACGATCACCGAGCACCAGGGCACCGTGGATTGCAGGATTGCGCTCGCCGCCCGCATGCCGTAGCGGATCGTGCCCTCCTGCTCCGCCTGCGGGCCGATGAGGAACCCCGGGCAATCGACCAGATGCACCACCGGCAGGTGGAAGACCTGCGCCAGATCGACGAAGCGCATCACTTTCTCGGAGGCGCGTGCGGTCCAGGCGCCCCCGTAGTGCATCGGGTCGCCCGCCATCACCGCCACCGGCCAGCCCGCGAGCCGTGCAAAGCCCGTGATCATGGGGCGCCCCCAGAGTTTGCCCATTTCGAAGAACGATCCCTGGTCCATGACCGCGGCGATGATCTTGCGCATGTTGTAGACCTTGCGCGGGTCGCGCGGCACCGCTTCGATCAGCCAGGGATCGGCGCGCGCCGGCGCGTCGTCGCAGGGCGCGCGCGCGGGAAGGTCATGGACGGAGCTTGGCAGGTAAGACAAAAACTTTCGCGCCCGCTCGAATGCTTCGTCCTCGCTCGCCGCCTCGTCGTCCACCGCGCCGTTGCGCGTGTGGATGTGGCTGCCGCCAAGTTCGTTCTTCTCGAACTTGCCGTGGGTCCATTCCACCACCGGCGGCCCGGCGACGAACATCTGCGAGGTTTCCTTGACCATCACCGAGTAGTGGCTCGCCACGACGCGCGCCGCGCCCAGGCCGGCCACCGAGCCCAGCGCGAGCGACACCACCGGAATCTCCGACAGGTTGTCGGTCCACCAGTCCCAAAGAAACGCCTTGGGCATCGGCGAGTGGCCCTGCAGCTCGAGGTTTTTCACCGAACCGCCGCCGCCGGTGCCGTCCACCAGGCGCACCAGCGGCAGGCGCAGATCGCAGGCCATGCGCTCCACCGCCAGCAATTTATTCTTGATGCCGCCGTCGTTGGCGCCGCCGCGCACGGTGAAATCATCACCCGTAACCGCGACCGGCCTGCCGCCGATGCGCCCGCGCCCGAAGATCAGGTTCGCAGGGGTGAGTTCGGCGAGTTGCCCGTCGGCGCCGTACGTCGCCACGCCGGCGAGACCGCCAATCTCATGGAACGAGCCCGCATCCAGCAGCCGTTCGACGCGCTCGCGCACCGTGAGCTTGCCGCCGTCATGCTGGCGCTTGACCTTGTCCGGCCCGCCCATGCGCTTGGCGAGTTCCTCGCGGCGGCGCAGTTCCCCGATTTCCTTTTCCCAGCTCATGATCAAATTTTAAACGAGGCTTAAGGTCTCGATGGATGTAATAGAATGCGAACTGTGCGACGTTTTCCTTGTGTACCCCACCGCCGCGGAGGAGCGTCATGCTGAAACATCTCTTCAATGAACAGAAGGCCGCGCAGGCCGCGGCTTACTTCCTGTTCCGGTCCGGAAAACCTCTGTCGGTGCTGAAGCTGATGAAGCTGCTGTACCTCGCGGAACGGCGCTCTTTCGTCAAGTTCGGCGAGCCGATGATCGGGGATGTGCTTGTGTCCATGGATCATGGTCCGGTGCTCTCGCGCACGTACAACCATATCAAGGGCCTGACCCGCTCTTCCGAAAAGGGATGGGATCACTGGATCGCCGATCGTGCAGGGCATGATCTCGCCTTGAGGCATCCGAAGGCACTGCACGCGCCGGAACGAGATTTGCCCCAGTTGAGCGACGCGGATCTTGGTGTTTTGGAAGAAACCTGGAAGAAGTTCGGCAGGATGGACCAGTGGAAGCTGCGCGACTACACGCATAGCCACTGCCCGGAATGGAAAGACCCTGAAGGCTCGATGATTCCGATGAAGCCTGAAGACTTCTTCGCGGCTCTCAAATTCACGTCGAGGCAGTCCAAGCAGATTCTGGCGCGGCTGCGCGCCGAAGACCGGCTCAACGCCGCTTTCGAATCAGTGAAGAAATAGCGCTGGAATGGCGGCATGGCGGGCGACGGCCGGTGCCACGCTGCTGATGCCGTCCGGCGCCGACGGCGACCATCTCTACATCGTTCTTAACGAACCCAAACAGTTTCCGGGATACGGATCGCAGCCCTGCGTCGTGTTCGTAAACGTGAGCACTGCACGCCAGGGAGTGAGACACGATGAAACCTGCCTCCTCAGCGCAGGATGCCATCTATTCGTTAAGCAGGACAGCTACGTCGTCTATCGCAGCGCTCGCATTGAGCGAGTCTCACACGTGCAGCGGCTCGTTCAGCAAGGCGTGTTCAAGCCGCACACTCCGTTCGAGGAAGGACTTCTGGCGGTCATCAAAGTCGGCCTGAGAAGTTCTCCCTTTGCGACGCGGGAGTTCAAGAACCTGCCGATTTGATCGGATTCCATCAGGGCCGCAACAGCGTGATGCCGCTGCCGGTTAGCGCGAGCGCGACGTGCTCGCCGATCTGGTACGCACGCGCCACGTCACTCGAGCGCACGAACAGTTCTCCCAGCTCGCTGCGCAGCCGGTACTCGATGTGCCTGCCGAGGTAGGCCGCGTGCAGGACCTCCGCGCCCGCGGTCCCGGACCCGGCGATCGAGAACGCTTCCGGGCGCGCGGCGAATTGCACTTCTCCATCGGGCAGCCCGCGATGCGCCAGCACGCACTCGAACGGCCCGAAATGCAACCTTCCCAGGGTGGCGTCGATCCGCTGCAGCCGCCCCTTGAGCAGGTTGGCGTCGCCGATGAAGCCGGCGACGAACACGCTGTCGGGCGACTCGTAGAGTTCCCGCGGCGTGCCCTGCTGCGCGATCCTGGCCTGGTTCATCACCACGATGCGGTCCGACACGGCGAGCGCTTCGTCCTGGTCGTGCGTGACGTAGATCACCGTCATCTGCGTGCGCCGCTGCAGCGCGCGGATTTCCTCGCGCATCGTGCGCCGCAGCTTCGCGTCGAGGTTGGAAAGCGGCTCGTCGAACAACAGCACGGCGGGCTCGAGCACCAGCGCCCGGGCCACGGCGACGCGCTGCTGCTGTCCGCCCGAGAGCTCCGAGGGCAGCCGCTGGGCCAAGCCGGCCAGCCCGACCATTTCGAGCGCCGCGCCTGCGCTGCGCTCGGCCGCGGCGCGCGAAGTGGCGCGCGGCGCGATGCCATAGGCGACGTTCTCGATCACGTTCAGGTGCGGAAAGAGGGCATAGCTCTGGAACACCATGCCCACATCGCGCTCGTAGGCGGGCAGCCCCGAAACATCGTGTCCGCCGATCAGGATCGCGCCCTGCGAGGGAAGCTCCAGTCCCGCGACCATGCGCAGCGTGGTGGTCTTGCCGCAGCCCGAGGGGCCGAGCAACGTCACCAGCGTGCCGGCTTCGATGGTCAGGCTGACATCACGCACCGCCATGACCTCGCCATAAGCCTTGCTGACGGCGCGCAGTTCGATGGTCGCCGCGCGGCTCATGCGGCATTTCCCAGGGCGGCGGGCGCCGACCGGCGGCCGATGCGGCGCGCGCCGACCAGCCACTGGATCAGCACGATCGCGGCCACCATCAGCAGGATCAGCACCGTGCAGTAGGCCAGCGCCACGCCATAGTCGCCGTTGATCACGCGCCCGATGATGTACGCCGTGGCCAGGTCGTATTGCGCCGAGACGAGAAAAATGACGGCGCTAACCGTGGTCATCGCGCGCACGAACGAGTACACCAGCGCGCCGGTGATCGCCGGGCGCAGCAGCGGCAGCACCACGCGCAGGAGCGTGCGCCCGCCGCTGGCGCGCAGCGTGAGCGAGGCCTCATCCAGCGAGCGGTCGAGCTGGCTCATGGCGGCGACGCCCGCGCGCACGCCCACCGGCAGATTGCGGAAGACCAGGCACAGCACGATCACCAGCGCGGTGCCGGTGATCTCGATCGGCGGCACGTTGAAGGCGATCACGTACGCGATGCCGATGATGGTGCCCGGAATCGCGAACGAGAGCAGGGTCATGAACTCGAACGCGCCCCGTCCGGCGAAGGGCTGGCGCGCGATCAACCATGCCACCAGCAGGCCGAGGCCCGCCGTCAACGGCGCGGCGATGGCGGCGAGCACCACGGTGGTCCAGAACGAGTTCCACGCCGCGCCCGACCAGACGAGACCCCCGGCGCCGGTGGTGACCTCGAAAGCCTTGGTGAAATGCCTGAGCGTGAGCGTGTAGTCCCGGCCCCAGGTCTCGACGAAGCCGCCGGCGAACGCCAGCGCGTACACCACGATCGTGAGCGCCATCCACGGCAGCACCAGCGCCAGCGCCGCGCGGCGCGCGCCAGCGGGCAACGGCACCGGCAGGCCGGTCTCGCCCTTGCCGGTCACGGTGACGAACGAGCGGCCGCCCAGCACGCGCCGCTGCAGCGCGAACGCCGTGAGCGCGAAAGCGAGCAGCACCAGCGCGAGCGCCGCCGCGCGGCCCTGGTCGAGCTGCGCGCCGACGATGGAAAAGT
>Ga0315281_10008770_pt1 | contig 14108 bp, 19 predicted proteins | sample YL17G07_0_MG_FD_204540 | JGI IMG/M metagenome (GOLD analysis project Ga0315281, IMG submission 204540) | Sediment microbial communities from Yellowstone Lake, YNP, Wyoming, USA - YL17G07_0 | ecosystem: Environmental > Aquatic > Freshwater > Lake > Sediment | place: USA: Wyoming | collected...
TCGATCTCGGCCTGGTCGAGGTCCTTGAAAATGGGAACGTTCTTCAGCAGCTCGGTCTTTTCCATTCTGGTTCAATGCTAGGACTTGGGGATGCGAGTGGCAAGCGTTCGGGGGGGCCACTACCTTGCCGCCATGCGCGCCCTCTCAGAGCTGCGCAGCCTGCCGAACCTGGTTTCGATTTCCCGTCTGGCGCTGGCGGCCGCGTTCGTCGTTTCTCCGCAGCCCGACGTTCGCATCGTGCTGGTGATGGCCGCCATGGCAACCGACTACCTGGACGGGTGGATTGCGCGCCACCTCGGGCCGATGACCCGCACCGGCGCCCTGCTGGACCCGTTCGCGGACCGCGTGTTTGCGCTCGTCGTTGTCTCGGTCTTCCTGTTCGACGGCGCGCTCACGACGCTCGGCTATTTCGTGATGATCTTCCGCGATCTGATGACTGCCATCGGCTTCCTCACGGCTCGCATCATGCCCTCGTTGCGCGGCGTGGCCTTTCAGGCGCGGCTTCCCGGAAAGCTCGTCACTGTGTTGCAGCTTGCGACGTTCATTGCCGTGCTGGTCAGGCCATCGTCGGCGTCGCCCATGCTGCTGGTGGTTGCGGCGACATCCCTGTGGGCCGTCGTCGACTACATATGGTTTCTGCACAAAGCGCGCGCGCGGTAGCCCTCGCGCTGCTTGTCGCTTCGCCCGCGGGCGCGCAGCTGCTGCCGGAGGTCCGCGCCGAGCTTGCCCGGGCCGCGGACACGCGCGCTGAGCTGGGCGTCGGCGTGTCCGGGCGCGCTGGGCCGTACCTGCGCGCGGGCCTGAGCGTGGCGCGCGACGTGTGGCGTTCGGTGGACACTTCCGCTGTGGCCACCCGCGTGGAGTACGTCATGCGTTTCACGATGGACCCCCGGGCCGAACAGCGTTGGGGCGTGTCATTCGGCGGCGGCCTCGGGTATCGCGAGCGGGCATACTTGCTCGCCGTGGCGGAACTCGAAGGGCCACGCTTATCCGGCCTTCGGCCGGTTTTTCAGATCCTTCTTGGCGGGGGAGCCCGGCTCGCATTCGGCGTGCGAAGCGCAGCGAGAGGTCGTCGCTAGGGTACTCGGCCGGCCGAAGGCCGGCCGAGTACTGCAACTACGCACTCGCCCGCGCTTTGGGGGGCTGTGCAAACCGCTCACCGAGCGTGCGCAGTTCCGACCGTTCTGACTCGGCAAGTTCGGGATAGCGTTCGACGAAATACTTGATGGTTTCGTCGAACCATTCCGTTTGGTGCTCCGATTCGGCGCCAATGACGCCGCAGTTCATGATCTGCTGAAACAGTTCGTCGCGGGCTTCTACAAAGGGCGACGCCACGGATGGATCGTTTTTGCGGGACTTCGGTTTGGCCATGTCTTGATGGTGGGAGAAAGACTCGATAAAGATAACAGGGGGCCGCGGCGCGTCACAGCGGTTGGCCGGCGAAGCTGCGTTGCAGCCGATACGGTCCGTGGGCTAGGTTTTTTGAGAGCGGCGCCCGGAACTTCAGCAGAGGCAGAGTGTCATCGATGTCGCAGCCGGAGCAGACGTACGACGACGGACGGGCGCGAAGCCTCGAGGCGCTTTTGCGGGCGCTGGCGGCCCGAATTCTCGAGCTCGATCGGGGAGGGCGGTTGCTGCACGAGGCGGGCGACCTGATGCGACTGACCGGCGATGTCCGGAGCGAGCTGTTTCACTACGAAGTGCGAGCCACCTACGATACCCCTGAGGTCGCCGAGAACCGGCGGATCGTGTCCGAGGCACTTCAGGCCGGGGATGACAAGACATGGGAAGCGACAAAATGGAAGCCGGGCGAGGACGACCAAAAGCCGTGGTGAAATCCGCCCAGAGCGGCGGCAAGCGGGCGTTTTACATGTCCGTCGCTGTGCTCCTCGTGGGTGGCATTGGCGCGCTCTCCTACATGTCCACTCGGCCGACGGGGGCACGCATCGACACCACGCTTGCGCCAATTCCCAATCAGGGGCACGTGATCGGCAGCGACAGTGCTCCCGTGGAAGTCGTGGAATTCGGTGACTTCGAGTGCCCCGGCTGCGGTTCGTTCGCGAATCTCACGGAGCCGGACGTGCGAGCCCGCCTCGTCTTCACCGGGTTGATCCGATTCCGTTACATGGATTTTCCGCTATCCGGCCACCGCAACACGCGCGCGGCGCATCTCGCTGCGTGGTGCGCCGGCGAGCAAGGGAAGTTCTGGGAAATGCACGACGCGATCTTCCAGAACCAGGACCGGTGGAACGGCGAAACGACGCGTCGCCCGGAGAAGGTGCTGGGCGGCCTCGCGCGCCAAGTCGGCGTCGGCATGGAGCAGTACGACGCCTGCGTGGACAGCGGGAAGTACATGCCGCAAATCACCGCAAACGCGCAGGAAGGCGCGAGGCGAGGCGTCGGGGGCACGCCGACCTTTTTCTTCGGGAAACGGGTCTACCCCGAACCGATCTCGTACGACGGGTTCAAAGCGTACGTCGACACGATGATTGCCGAGGCCCGTGCTGCCAAGGGGACGAAGCAAGCGAAATGACGCGGCGCATGCTGACGGCGCTGGTCGCGCTCGTTGGCCTGTTCGTGGCGCTGTACCTCGCGCTCTACAAGGCCGGGGTCATCGGTACGCTGGCCTGCGGCACCGGCGGCTGCGAGACGGTACAGCTCAGCCGGTGGGCCATGTTCTTCGGCGTCCCGGTCGCAACCTGGGGCGTGGCGTACTATGCCTTGGTCTTCGGACTCGCGTTTGCCGCAACGACGGAGCGCTGGGGCTCCTCGCGTGGGCTCGCGCTCGCGCTCGTGGTGCTCACCGGCTGGGGCGTGATCTTCTCGGCGTGGCTCACATATCTCGAGCTGTTCGTGATTCATGCGGTGTGCAGATTCTGCGTCGCGTCGGCGGTTATCGCGCTGGTGCTGTTCGTTCTCACGCTTCTCGACGCGAAGGCACGCCCCAAGGTCTGATTCTTCAGGGTGCGGCGTGCATCGAACTACTCAGGGTGCAGCGTACAGCGTGCAGAGACAGCGTGCAGGGTACTGATCGCTGACGACAATCCACGCACGCTGCGCCCTGCCCCCGCACGCTGCACCCTGAAGATTCAGTTCAGGATTCGGACGCCTCGTACTGATCTTTGAGTGACGCAACGACATTTGGATCCGCGAGGGTAGTCGTGTCGCCCAGTGCGCGACCTTCGGCGATGTCGCGCAGCAGCCGTCGCATGATCTTGCCCGAGCGCGTCTTCGGGAGGTCCGCGGAGAACAGCACGTCGTCCGGTCGAGCGATGGCACCGATTTTCTCGGCGACAAACTCGCGCAGCTCGTCGCGCAGCGCCGGGCTCGGCGTGCGGCCCTCGCGCAGTGTCACGAACGCGCACAGCGCCTGGCCCTTGAGCTCGTGCGTTTTGCCCACCACCGCGGCTTCGGCCACCGCGGGATGTTCCACGAGCGCGGACTCCACTTCCATCGTGCCGATGCGGTGGCCCGCCACGTTGAGCACGTCGTCCACGCGGCCCAGGATCCAGTAGTAGCCGTCGTTGTCGCGCTTGGCGCCGTCGCCGGGGAAGTACAGGTCCTTTCGGCCGGGCCACTTGGTGAAATACGTCTCCACGTAGCGCGCGCTATCGCCCCAGATCGTGCGCAGCATTGATGGGAACGGTCGCGTGAGCGCCAACAGTCCGCCGCCGACTTTGATCTCCTTGCCCTTGGCGTCCAGCAGCGCCGCGAAGAAGCCGGGGAGTGGCATCGTCGCGCTGCCCGGCTTGGTGGAGGTGATGCCCGGCAACGGCGAGATCACGATGCAGCCCGTTTCCGTTTGCCACCATGTGTCGACGATGGGGCAACGTTTGTGGCCGATGTGCTCGTGGTACCACATCCACGCCTCGGGGTTGATCGGCTCGCCCACGGAACCCAGGAGACGCAGTCGCGAGAGATTGTGTTTTTTCGGATGATGGTCGCCCCATTTCATGAACGCGCGAATGGCCGTAGGCGCCGTGTAGAAGACGGTCACGCCGTGCCGCTCGCAGATGTCCCAAAAGCGATCCTTCTCCGGCCAATCGGGCGCGCCTTCGTAGATGAACGACGTGGCGCCGTTCGCGAGCGGGCCGTACACGACGTACGAGTGCCCGGTGACCCAACCGATATCCGCGGTGCACCAGAAGACGTCGTCTTCCTTGAGGTCGAACACGACCTTGGTGGTGTACGCCACGGCGGTGAGGTAGCCGCCCGTCGTGTGGACGATGCCTTTCGGTTTTCCAGTGGTGCCGGATGTGTACAGGATGAACAGCACGTCCTCGGCGCCCATCTTCTCCGGCGCACACTTGGCCGACGCCGTAGCCATGAGCCGGTGCCACCAGTGGTCGCGCCCTTCCTTCATCTCAGCGAATGCTTCGTCGCCACCGCTCCCCGAGCGACGCTGCACGACGACGACATGTTTGATGGACGGGCAGCCTTCGAGCGCTTTGTCCGCATTGCGCTTGAGCGGCAGGATCTGGCCCCGGCGGTATCCGCCGTCCGCGGTGATGAGCACCTTGCACTCGGAGTCGTTGATCCGGTCGCGCAGCGATTCCGGCGAGAATCCGCCGAACACCACGGAGTGAATGGCCCCGATGCGCGTGCAGGCCAGCATCGCGATCGCCGCTTCGGGTACGAGCGGCATGTAGATCGCCACGCGGTCGCCGCGTTTTACGCCGAGGCTCTTCAGCACGTTCGCGAACTTCTGGACTTCGACGTACAGGTCCCAGTACGTCAGCGTGCGACGATCGCCCGGCTCGCCCTCCCACACCAGCGCCGCCTTGTTGCGTCGCGGGCCGTCGATGTGCCGGTCGATGCAGTTGTACGAGACGTTCGTTGTGCCGCCGAGGAACCACTTGGCGTGCGGCGGTTTCCATCGGCACACCGTCTTCCACTTCTTGAACCAGTGCAGCTCTTTGGCCTGCGCGGCCCAAAAGCTCTGGTAGTCCTTCGAAGCCTTGGTGTACGCCGAACGATCCGACACGATCGCTGCGCGCCGAAACTCTTTGGACGGCGGAAACTTGCGATGTTCCTGTAGCAGGGCGTCTATTTCTGACATGGTGTGGATTCTGTCGGGCAAGCGGCCCCCGAGCAAGGCGCGATAGCGCAGCCCGGATTTCGGTGCGGGCTATTTTCAGGACGCAATGATTGACAACGTTGCTGTACGCGCGGTGCTCCTCGAGAAAGCGTTCGGCGGCCGGCCGGCGGTGTTTGGCGTGGACCTTACGCTGCGCGCTGGTGAGTGCCTCGCGCTCTTCGGGCCGAATGGAGCGGGGAAGACCACGCTGCTGCGACTCGTGGCCGGTCTCCTCAAGCCGACGTCAGGCGCAGTGCGCGTGCGCGACGTGGACGTGCGCCGCGATCCGGCGGCGCGCGCCGGAGTGGGCCTCGTGTCGCATCACTCCATGCTCTACGCGGCGCTCACGGGCCTTGAGAACGTCGAGTTCGCGGCGCGCTTGTTTGGTGTGCCGTCGCCGACGGCGGCGGCCCGCGAAGCGTTGGCCTCGCTCGGGGTGGCCGAGGTCTCTGGCGTACAGGTTGCGAAGCTGAGTCGCGGCCAACAGCAGCGTGTGTCGATCGCCCGCGCCTTGGTGCATGGGCCAACCGTGCTGTTGCTCGACGAGCCGTATTCCGGCCTCGACGAACTGGGCGCGGCCGCGCTCACGGCATTGCTGCAGTCCGTTCGCGCGCGGGGAGCCACGCTCATGGTCGTGACACACAACATTGCCGAGGGGCTGGCCCTGGCGACGCACGCCGCGATCATGTCGGCCGGCTCATTCGCGCGGATCGAGGCGCGTCCGCCGGCCGGCTTCGATGTTTCGCGCTACGCCGCCGAGTATCGGGCGCTCCTGGGGGTGGGACATGCAGGCTAGCCCGCCCTCCCTGCTGAGCGCCGCGTGGATTATCGCGCGCAAGGATCTCGCGGTGGAACTCCGCACGCGCAGCGCGTTTCTCTCCGTGCTCGTGTTCACTCTGCTGGGTCTCGCCACCTTCTACTTCGCGTGGGACCCGTCCGCGGTGGCCGCCGTGGACCTGGCGCCCGGGGTTCTCTGGGTGACGTTTACGTTCGCCGGCCTCCTGGGGCTGCACCGGTCGTTTGGCATGGAGGCGCAGGACCGCGCGATCGACGCGCTGCTCGTGGCGCCGGTGGAGCGCGAGGCAATCTATCTGGGCAAGGCGCTCGCGAATTTCGTGTTCGTCGGCACGGTGTTGTGCGCGGCGCTGCCGGCGCTTGTGCTGTTTTACAACCTGCCCCCGGCGCCTGCGCTGGCGGCCTTGGCGCCGATTGCCCTGCTTGCAGCGATCGGCCTCGTGTCCGTCGGCACCCTGTTCAGCTCCATGGCCGTCAACACGCGCCTCGCGGAACTATTGCTGCCGATGTTGAGCCTGCCATTCTTTGTACCGATCGTGATGGCGTCGTCGCAGGCAAGTACCCGGTTGCTGGCCGGCCGGCCGCTGGCAGAGGCGATGCCATGGATAAAGATTCTCATCGCGTTTGATTTGGTGTTCGTCGTCGCCTGCACGGTGGCGTTTCCCTACACTCTCGAGGAATGACTTCGCCCCCATCTGATTCCAGGCCACGCCTGCTGGACGGCGTGATGCTCCTTGCGCTCGCTGCGGTCGCGGGCGCGGTCACGCGCATTCTGGCGTTCACGCCGTACGAGGCGCATCAGGGCGCGGCGCAGAAGATCTATTACATCCACGTACCCGCGGCGATGAGCGCGTATCTCGCGCTTGGCGTCGTGGCCGCGATGTCGATCGTGTATCTCTGGCTGCACGATGAGCGCTCTGACCGGTTGGCTGAAAGCGCTGCGGAAGTGTCCTTCGTGTTCACGACCGTGGTGCTGGTCACCGGGCCGCTGTGGGCCAGACCGATCTGGAATACCTGGTGGTCGTGGGACGCACGGCTCAATCTGACGCTGTTTCTCTGGTTCGTGACGGCGGCGTATCTCGTTCTGCGCGGTGCCATCGAGCAGGACGCGATGCGCGCGCGGTACTCGGCGGTACTCGGTGTGTTGGCGGCGCTCTTGGTCCCGTTCATTCACTTGAGCGTCTATCTGTTCCGCACCATGCATCCGATGCCGATCGTGTTGAAGCCGAGCGAGCCGTCTCTGCCGCGGGAGATGCTGACCACGTTCCTCATCGCGTCACTGGCGTTCTTGTTTTTTGGCGTAGCGTTGATCCGTGCGCGGTATCGACTGACGCCGTTGCTCCGGTCATCCGCGGGAGGCGGCAATGCCTGATACGTATTCGTATTTCGTGGCTGCGTACGTGGTGGCCTGCGTGGTGTACGGAGCGTACCTCGCGTCGCTGTGGTGGCGGTCGAAGCGAGACTGAGGAAGACGGAAGGGAGTCTGCCCTTTATGGCACAAAGTACTTGACAGAAAGCGGACGGAGCGCGACAGTTCATCCATGACGCTCTCGCGTTTCTTGTTCGAGCCCACGCTGGTGCGGTCGCCGGGCCGGGTGGTGCAGTGGTGGGAGAGCCGCCGGCTGGTGTACAACGCGATCGTCGGGACCATCGGACTCGGGACGTGGGCCTACACGAGCGCTCTCGATTACTTCGTCTGGAGCAAAGGGTCCGGGCCGCCGTGGCAGGTTGTGGTGGTGTACGGCGTCGCGGCCAACCTGTGCTACACGCTGGGCTGGGTCGCGGAAATCGCCGTGGAGCGTTGGCTCGGTCGTCCGGCCTACGGCGTCGGGCCGGCGCTGTTTCGCTACGGCCTCGTCTTCTCGGTCGGGCTGACGCTGATTCCCGCCGTGGTCCTGACCTTCCTCGGGATTGCCACCCTGATCTTCAGGTAGCGCTACTCGACTCCGGACTCGCCCTCGCGCCGCCGGACCAGCGCGCGCAGTTCCGTCATCATGATCCCGCCGGTGATTCGCACCACGGGTGCGCCAGAGCCCACGGCCGGCGGTTCCATGGTCTCATCGGACACCGTACCCATGAACGAGCTCGGCTGGAGCACGACGCGCACGCCAGGCGGCACGATCACCTTGACCTGACTCATAAAGGCGCGAATTCGAATGTCCGTCACGCCGGGCTGGAGCAGGGCTTGGGTGAGGTCCAACTCGGACTCGGCCATGATGCTCAGCAGGTCCACGCGGCGGGCGGGCCGCCACACGCCGCTGCGTTTGGTGCTGGACATGATCGCGGCAATACGTTCGCGCTCCGCCGCGAATTCCGGGGGCGCGGCGGACGCCGGCAGGCCTGCGGGCGCGGCCGGCGTCATATCGCGAGTCAGTTCGCGAAGGGCCGGAACGGACGCGGCCCGGTACGCCAACTCCACCCGCTTCTCGAAGTCGTCCATCGAGAGATTGTCTTGGGCGAAATGCTCAGAAAGGAGCGCGATGGTTCGTTCGCGCTCTCCTTCGACCGACACAACGGCGCCGGGTTCCGGCGACTGGGCGCCTTTCTTTGCCACGCGGCTGGCTACTTCGTGGCGGCGGGGTCGCGCCGCAGGATCGCGAACTCATACAGCAGCGCTGCGACCGCGCCGCCCAAAAGCGGGCCAATCCAGTACACGGCGTGACCCTCGAAGATGCCGCTGGCCACCGCCGGTCCGAACGACCGAGCCGGATTCAGCGATGCTCCGGTGAATGGACCGATGGCGAGAATTCCGGCAGCAAGGGTCGCGCCGATGGCCAGGCCGCCGATCTTCGGCGCCTTGGGGTCGACCGCGGTGCCGAAGACGACGAACGCCAGGAAAAACGTCGCGATTGCCTCGAGTCCGATGGCCTGCATCGTCGAGGTCTCGAGCGACACCGACTGGCCACCAAGGCGCGTGGCCAAGGTGACCGAGGCGGGCAGCAGCCACTTGAGCGCGTACGCCGCCAGCACGGCGCCCGTGAGCTGCGCGACCACGTGCACTGCGGCCATCAGGGCATCGATGTGGCGCGTGACCAGCAGCCCGAACGTGATCGCGGGATTCAGGTGCCCCGAGACCCGCATTGTGGCGCTCACGGCTACACCGAGAATGATGCCGTGCGCGAGCGCGACGGCGATCAGCCCGGCGCTCAATTGCGTCGCCTGCGCGGCGGCGATCGCGCCCCCGCCAATGAACACGAGCGCAAATGTTCCTACGAACTCGGCGACGAAGTGCTGGAGCTTCATGAGAGAGAGGAGGAAGGAGGAAGGAGGAAGGAGGATGGAGGCTTGCCGGCTAGTCTGCGCGCCGCAACAGTACGGCAGCGTTGATGCCGCCAAAGCCGAACGAGTTGCTGAGGGCGAATTCCACGCTGGTTTCGCGACCGACATTGGGAATGTAGTCCAGGTCGCAGCCCTCTCCGGGCGCGTCCAGGTTGAGCGTTGGTGGCAGCCATTTGTGCTTGAGCGCCAGCGCGCTGATCGCGAGTTCAAACGCGCCGGATGCGCCGAGGGCGTGGCCGTAGTATGCCTTGGTGCCGCTCAACTGGAGCTTGGAGGCGTGGTCGCCGAACACCAGCTTGATGGCCGCCGTCTCCGTCGAATCGTTGAGTGGCGTGGAACTGCCGTGCGCGTTGATGTAGGTGACGTCGGCGGGCGCAACGTGCGCGTCGGCGAGCGCCATCCTCATGGCGCGTGCGGCTTGCGAACCGTCGGGCCGCGGCGCCGTCATATGATGCGCATCGTTCGAGTTTCCGTATCCCATGACTTCCGCGTAGATGTTCGCGCCGCGGGCCACTGCCCGATCGTATTCCTCGAGGACCAGCACGGCGCCGCCCTCTCCCATCACGAATCCGTCGCGGTCGGCATCGAAGGGTCGCGACGAATGCTCGGGATCGTCGTTGCGAATGGACATAGCGCGAATGATGGTGAACGCGCCGAAGCAGAGCGGCATGAGCGGCGCCTCGACGCCGCCGCACACCATCGCGTCCGCATAGTCGTCACGAATCATCCGGAAGCCGTCACCGATGCCGATGGTGCCGGACGCGCAACTCATGCCATTCGTACTGTTGGGCCCCTGGAGGCCAAATTCGATGGCCACGTTGCAGCTGGCGGCGCCGATGTACGTGTTGAGAGCGAGCTGCGGTTGCACGTGCGAGATCCCTTTCTCCAGGAACACCGCGAATTGCTCTTCCGCATACCCAACGCCGCCCAGCGCCGAGCCCATCATGGCGCCGATTCGCTCGCGGTCTTCGCTCTCGAGTCTGAGTCCGGAGTCCTGAATTGCGAGGCGGGCGCTCGCCACCGAGAACTGCCCGAAGCGGTCCAGTCGCCGAGCGCGTTTGCGCTCCATGAAGTTGACGGCGTCGAAGTCGCGCACTTCGCCCGCGTTGTGGGACCGGAACGGCGTCGGATCGAATCGCGTGACCGTTCGGATCGCCGACTGCTGTTGGCGCAAGCCATCCCACATCCCGGCCACTGTCGTGCCGATCGGGGTAACGGCGCCGATGCCCGTAATTGCCACTCGCCTGCGCTTCTGCATCCCGCAACGACCCCCGGTGAAAGCCTAAGGTGAAGTTTGGCGCTGCTCTGCAATGCGCGCGAGTCCCGCGAGCGTTTGCGAGGCAATGCCGTGTACGAACACCGGACCGATCACGGCACGTGCCGCAAGCGCTCCGATCATCGGCCAACGCGGGCCGTCCCACAGGTGCTCGATCGCGACGCGCGTGCCACCGGTCTCCGTCGCGAACGTCCACTGCACTTCCATGCCTGTCGTGATGCCTTCGATGTGCCTGAACCGGATCGCGGGCGCGTCCCCGCGATGAACCTCCATCACCGACGTCCACCACGTGGGCCACGGCAGCGGGCCGAACATCCGGCTCGCTGACATCTCCACCACGTCGGAACCACGACCGCGCTCGCGGAACCGTACATAACGGTAATGGGTGAGGTGCTGTGGCCAGCGTTCCACGTCCGCGGCCAGTTCGAAGATGATCGCGCGGGGCGCGCGCACGAGCAGTGCGTCGAGCGTGCGCGAACGCGCCGACGCCGGCATCGGGCCGAGCGTCATGCGGCGCCCGCCTGCCAGGTGGCGCTCACACGCCAGAACATGTCGCGTCGCATCGTCGGAGTGACCCCGGTGGCATCGCGAACGAGCGCCTCCAGCTCCGGCACGGTGAATCCGCGCAGTACCGAGACCACGCCGTCGTGGCGCGTGACAGGATGAAAACCAAGTGCGATGCTCGCGAGCCAGAACCCGGCCGCAGCCAACCAGCTACGTCGCAGGTCTGCCACCACGATCCAGCCGCGCGACACACGGTGCAACTCTGCCAGTACCATGCGTGCGGCATCCCACTCAAAGTGGTGCAGCAATTGTGAGCACATCACCACATCCGCGGATGCGTTTCGCAGCGGCAGGCGCGTCGCGTTGCCGACCAACGCGTTTCCCAGTCGCGTGCGAGCGGCGCGTGCGATGGATTCCGCGGCGTCCACGCCGATCATACGGGTCCGAACACCGCTCGCCAGCAATTCATGCCGCACGCGGTCCGGGATCTCCGCCAGCCCCGTGCCCACGTCGAGCACGACGACGTCGTTCGGCAAGCTCGCCCGCAGGCCGCGCACAGCACGCAGCACGGACGCGGAACCGCCAAACCACGCGTTCGACCGGACAACATCCGCCATGGCGCGGATGCGCACGTCGGACGGAGTCGATGGATCATCGAGAATCTCCGTACCGCGCCGGCGCGCCGGCGTCAGCATGCGCGAGATACTCAACGGTCCAGCTGCGCGTACCCGCCGCGATAGTAGAGCAGCGGGTGCCCATCTCCGTTGTGCGCGCGCAGCACTTCCCCAACGCAGATGGCATGGTCCCCGGCGTCGTGCCAGCCCACGCGCCGGCATTCCAGGTGCCCCAGAGCGTCGTTGAACAGCACGACGCCCGTTTCGCCGCGCACGAATCCGACGCCGTCGAAGCGGTTGTCGGGCACGTCGGCAAAGCGGACTGACAGTGCCTTCTGCTGCTCAGCGAGCAAGCTGACGCCAAAATGCTGTGTGTCGCGCGCGACAGCGAACATGTCCGCGTCGCGAGCGATGCACGCCAGCACAAGGGGAGGCGTGAGGCTCACCGAGCAAAACGCGCTGACGGTCATGCCATGGTCGCCGCCGGAGGCGTCGCGCGCCGTGAAGATCGTCACGCCGGTGGCGAAGCGGCCCAGGAGCGCGCGGAATTCGTCGGGGCCTACACTCATACGGCCGGTTGGAGAGCTGGGAGCATCAATCGCGCCAGGAAGCCGACGCGCAGCACCTGGTTCGCCGGAACAAAGTCGCCCGCGACGCCTGCCAGCAAGTCTGCCATCGGTTTGTGAGCCGCGAGGCTGCGCACCACGCGGTTCATGATGCGTGGTACGGCGACGCCGAGCCCCACGAGACGCTCCACCCTCCACTTGCCACCGAATTCGCTGCGCCGCGCCGCCTCATACGCGCGGTACGCATCGTCGGCGTGGCGCGTCGTCGACGCAGACAGCGCTGCGACCGCGGCGTCCGCGGCGAGTTCACCGCCCCGCAACGCCGCGTAAATGCCTTCGCCAGTGGCCGGGTCGAAGAAATCCGCGGCGTCGCCCACGAGCAGCGCGCCCGGCGTCCATGCGCGTCGTGCATGCGACGCGAAGGGCCCGGTGACGGCGACGTCTTCCTCGCGGGTGGCCCGCTCGAAGCGTGCCCGAAGATGCGGCTTGGACTTGAGCCACGAATCCAGGAAGCGCGCCGCATCGCCCGCGAATTCGCGCGCGCGGCGCTTGGGAAACACGGCTGCCACGGTCGTCGCGCCATCGCCCACATCGGCCACGCCCACGAAGCCGTCGTCTTCGACGTGGATCTCCACGAGGTCGCCCACGTCGCCCACGTCACGGTAATGCGCCACGATCGCCACGCGGTGCGGCCAAGGCGACACGCGCGACAGGCCCACGCGCCGGGCAATCACGGACCGCAGGCCGTCGGCAGCCACGATCAGGTCTGCCCGCAGCTCACGTTCGGCGCCTGTGGCGTCGGTGGCGCGGACGCCGCGCACCGTTCCGGCCGCGTCGCGGATGACATCCGTGACGCGCACGCCTTCCTCTACGACCGCTCCGGCGCCACGCGCGGCATTGAGCAACGCGTGATCCAGAATCTCGCGCCGTATGGAAAGGCCGCTGTCACGAAATCCCCGAAAGCCGTGGCCCGCGACATAGTCGCCGCGTGCAATGGCGCCTGACGGAGACCGCAACAACATGCCCCGCAGATGCGCCGCGCGCGACTCGAGTTCGGCCAGCACGCCCATGTCATGCAACAGGCGCGACGCCTGCGGGCTGAGGCACTCGGCGCACGGCTTGGGCCTCGGGAACCGGGCCCGATCCAACACCCGAACCCGCACGCCGCGCCGAACGAGCTGAAAGGCGGTGCTCGCGCCCGCCGGTCCGCCGCCGATGATCAGCACCTCGGTCTCGCGGTTGTCCATCGCGCCGCGCGGTCTCGTCACACGAAAGTCGCGATCGCCGCGCCGGTCACCGCGCCGAACAGCGTTGCGATGGCGTTCACGCCGTCGTTGTCGAGCCACTCGATGCCGCCGACGACATCGGTGCGTGTTCCGCAGCCGTGCACGAGCCGCTCCGTGATCGCATTGCACGTGGTGCAGTGCCGCCGCGCCTGAAGAGACGCGCCCAGAACCGAGTCCACGAGCGAACCCACGAGGCCCCCGGCCAAGGCGGCGACCACGGTCGAGATCGGCCAGCCCAGGAGCCAAGCGACCCCGGCGACCATGCCTGCTCCGGCCACAGAGCCGCCCAGGCCCAGAGCCGTAACGCCCCCGGACGTGCCCGTGGGAACCGGGTGCCAGCCGATGATGGAACGGGCTTCGCCGCGGGCCAGCGTCCCGATTTCCGTGGCCCACGTGTCCGCGGCGGAGGCTGCCAGCGCGCCGGCCGCCAGCGCCTGCCAGATCTCGCCAGGCGCCAGCCAGTAGCTGAGCGCCATGATGCCGTAGGCGCCGCCGTTGGCCACGACCTGCTGGGCGTCGCGCGCGCCCGCTTTGTCCGCGCGATCCTCTGTGCGAGCCAGCTTTTCGCCGGCCCGGAACCGGGTGAGGAGGCTGGACGTCACGAAGTAGGCGATCAGCAGGATGCCCCAACTCCAGCCCGCGCCCATCGACACGACGCCCAGAGTAGCCGCCGTCCAGGCGCCACCGGCGCCCAGGGCACCAAGCCGCCAC
>Ga0315281_10008772_pt1 | contig 14107 bp, 8 predicted proteins | sample YL17G07_0_MG_FD_204540 | JGI IMG/M metagenome (GOLD analysis project Ga0315281, IMG submission 204540) | Sediment microbial communities from Yellowstone Lake, YNP, Wyoming, USA - YL17G07_0 | ecosystem: Environmental > Aquatic > Freshwater > Lake > Sediment | place: USA: Wyoming | collected...
CAGCTGCTGAATGTCCCTGATCAGAAAATGAATACCGTTGCTGTCTGCAATAAGCATCGATGAATGGTTGAGACGCCGAATATCATCTTCGCCTTTGAGTGTAAAACGGGTGTGTCCCCGGTCCGTTTCTACTTCCCAAATACTGGGCGTCGCAAAAGTGGATACCTGTATCAGTTTTTTGATTTCCGGGATGAACTCGCGGCTCGCCAGTTCTTCTTCCACGAGGCTGCGAGTATTGCCGCTTAAGTCACTCAGGCGGTCTATCCATGCCAGTTCGTGACCTTCTGCGTTTACCAGTGCAACACCTTCTGCTGGCGCGCTGATGGGAAAGGCGTGCACTGGAACGACACCTTCATGTATTTGTCCATCGGCAGCGGTAAAAATCAATCGGCCAAATGCATTTCTGTGCAATTGAATATCAGGCATAGTCATTGCTCTCCTTGGGTGCAGTCTTGTCTTTGTTGTCCGTGTCGTCCATATCGGTATCCACATTGCGTGCCTGTGCCTGGTAAAGGCGGAAGTAAGCCCCCTCGCTGGCCATCAGATCTTCATGATTGCCAACTTCTATGACCTGACCCCGATCAAGCACCACTAAACGGTCAGCTTTGCGCAAGGTGGAGAGCCGGTGCGCAATGGCTATAGTGGTGCGCCCCTTGACCAGATTGTCGAGTGCTTTCTGGATTTCTTTTTCGGTGGTGGAATCAACCGAAGAGGTGGCTTCGTCGAGTATCAGGATGCGCGGGTCGATCAGCAGCGCGCGCGCAATCGAGATGCGCTGGCGCTCGCCGCCTGAAAGAGACTGTCCGCGTTCGCCAACCAGCGAGTCATATCCTTGCGGCAAGCGCAGAATGAACTCGTGCGCGTGGGCGGCACGCGCAGCAGCCACGACTTCATGTCGCGTTGCATCCGGTTTGCCGTAGGCGATGTTTTCGGCAATGGTGCCGAAGAATAAAAATGGCTCTTGCAGCACCAGGCCGATATTGCCCCGATAGTCGGCAACCGCGAGCGAACGAATATCGACCCCGTCCAGGCGTATCGAGCCTTCGGTGACATCGTAGAAGCGGCAAATCAGATTGACCAGTGTGCTTTTGCCGGAGCCGCTGTGGCCCACCAGGCCGATCATTTCGCCGGGAGCGATAGTCAGGTCTATTCCGCGGGTAACAGTGCGATTGCCGTAGCGGAAGCCAACATTGCGTAACTCAATGCCGCCCTTAACTTCTGCAAGGTGAACGGGATTAACAGTGTCGGGTACGCTGGATATATGATCGAGGATGTCAAAGATGCGTTTGGCACCCGCAGCGGCTTTTTGCGTCACCGAGACAATGCGGCTCATCGAATCCAGTCGCGCGTAGAAGCGACCGATATATGCCAGAAAGGCAACCAACACGCCTACGGTAATTTCATTTTTGGATATCAGCCAGATGCCGAAAGCCCACACTATCAGGAGACCAAATTCGGTCAGCAGAGTGATGGTAGGCGTAAACAAAGACCATATTTTGTTGAGACGGTCGTTGACAGCAAGGTTGTGTTGGTTGGCCTCGCGAAAGCGTACGGTTTCGCGCTTTTCCTGGGCAAAGGCTTTCACCACGCGTATGCCGGGGATGGTGTCGGCCAGCACATTGGTGACTTCAGACCAGACACGGTCTATTTTTTCAAAGCCTGTGCGCAGTTTGTCTCGTACCACATGGATCATCCATGCAATAAATGGCAAAGGAACCAGCGTGACCAAAGCCAGCCATGGATTGATTGAAAATAAAATCACCGCAGTCATGATGATCATTAGAACATCGGTGGCAAAGTCCAGCACATGCATGGACAGGAACACGCAAATTCGATCGGTTTCTGAGCCGATACGCGTCATCAGGTCGCCGGTGCGTTTGCCGCCAAAGTATTCCAGTGACAATCGCATCAGGTGCTCATAGGTAGCGGTGCGCAGATCGGCTCCGATGCGCTCGCTGACCAGCGCGAGAATATAGGTGCGCCACCAGCCCAGGCCCCAGGCCACTAATGCAGAACCCAGCAGACCGATTAACAGGAGTGCGACTATGCCGGTATCGATAGCTGCGCCGTTCTGGTACGGAATCAACACCTTGTCCATCAGCGGCATGGTGAGGTAAGGCGGCACCATGGTGGCGGCTGTGGCCGCCAGTGTGAGTATGAAACCCATCAGCAGTTGCCCCTTGTAGGGCTGTGCAAATTGCCACAGGCGGAATAGTACCCAGGTTGAGGGTGGGGTGTGAGTTTCAGTTGTGCAGATGGGACATTCGTCCTGACCGGGCGGCAGGAGTGCCTGACAGTTGGGGCATAGTGTTTCAGTCGGGCGGCTGACTGGCGCACCGGCAATAAAATCAGCCAGTTGCTGTTCGAAAGCAATTGCTATCCGTTGTGCTGCGGCATTTTGCGCCAGCGTGTAGCGCCAGCATGCAAGGCGTGCAGTTCCATCCAGCAATTCCAGCATGCCTACGCCAGCGTGGTCATGACGTTGCAGGGTGAGTCCCTTGCGCAATTCCCACGCCTTCCACGATGCATCAGTGCTTGCTTTGCTGAATATTTTTTTGTTGCTGACCAGCAGTAAATATTGCGTGAAATGCAGATTGGTATCAAGGTCGCCTTCCATCCAGGCAGCAATCTGTTCATTGCCATTCAGTTGCTTGCTCGCTTCGGCATGACAGGTCTCGGGAAGGGGTAGTCCAGAAGTGATTGAATTGGGAGGAGCTATCATGGGGACTGTTTGTAAACGAAGATTGACAGGGTTAAATGCCGGATAAAGAACAGGCAGATGGTTTAAAATATCGGATGTCGCAGTTTACTTGCCTTAAGCTTTGGCGTACAGCAGTAATAACTGCAAACAGACAGGCTTTTTATCACAATAAATTGCATAGCAGGTAAACCAAAAGTGGCCTTGAACGTTATATTTCTATCAATTTTATATATTATTTTTGTGTTGTCTAAAGAATTCTTCAACTTTAATGCAGGGAAAACACTAGCATGAAATTTCTTAAAGTCATGCCTCTGCACGGTCCGAATATCTGGACTTATCGCCCGGTTCTTGAAGCTTGGGTTGATATCGGCGAACTGGAAGATTCACCTTCAAATACCATCCCGGGTTTTTATGAGCGGCTGACATCATGGTTGCCTTCATTGGAAGAGCATCGTTGCGGTGTCGGAGAAAAGGGAGGGTTCTTGCTGCGCTTGCGCGAGGGTACCTGGCCGGGACATATTCTTGAGCACGTTACGATAGAGCTGCAAAATCTGGCAGGCATGCAAACCGGCTTCGGCAAGGCGCGGGAGACTTCAACCCGTGGCGTATACAAGGTTGTGGTGCGTTCACGCCACGCCAAAGTGAGCCGCGAGTGCATGGATGCCGCACGCGATCTGGTGATGGCGGCGATTGAGGACAAGCCTTTTGACGTGCCTGCCACGATAACCCGATTACGCGATATTGCGGACTCTTACTGTCTGGGCCCGAGCACTGCATGCATTGTTGATGCTGCAACCGAGCGAAAAATCCCGTCTGTCCGCTTGAATGAAGGCAACCTGGTACAACTGGGGTACGGTGCCAGCCAGCATCGAATATGGACGGCCGAGACCGACCAGACGAGCGCGATTGCAGAGAGCATTTCCAGCGATAAGAATCTGACCAAAACACTGTTGCAGGCTTGCGGTGTGCCGGTACCTGAAGGTCGTCTGGTCGAGAGCCCGCAAGATGCATGGGAAGCGGCTGAGGAGATTGGCGTGCCGGTTGTTGTTAAACCCGTTGATGGCAATCATGGTCGCGGCGTGACGACAGAATTGATGACCCGTGCAGAAGTAGAGTCCGCTTACCAGTTGGCTTTGGATGAGGGAAGCGGTGTGATCGTTGAGCGCTTTGTGCGCGGCAATGAACACCGGCTGCTGGTTGTGGGGGGCAAGGTTGTGGCGGCCGCTCGCGGTGAATCGGCAAGCGTGACGGGTGACGGTCGTTCGACTGTCGCCGAACTGATCGACCAACAAATCAATACCGATCCAAGACGCGGCACGACCGATGCAGACCCGCTAAATCTGATCCTGGCGGATGAAGATTCTGCGGTTAAGTTTGAAATCATGCGCCAGGGCTTTCAGCCTGACTCCATACCGCCCAAGGGCAAACAAGTATTAATTCAGCGCAATGGCAATGTTGCCTTTGACGTGACCGATCAGGTTCATCCGAGCATTGCAGCGGCTGCCGCACTTGCTGCACGCATAGTCGGGCTGGATATTGCCGGTGTAGATATGGTGGTCGAAGATGTGTCGCGCCCCTTTGTAGAACAACGCGGTGCGATCGTTGAAGTGAATGCTGGACCCGGATTATTGATGCATCTCAAACCCGCTGACGGTAAAGCACGTCCTGTAGGACAGGCTATTATTGATAGTCTGTTTCCAGCAAATAAGAGTGGACGTATACCTATCGTAGGCATTACGGGTACTTTAGGTAAATCATCCGTTGCACGACTGGTTTCGCGTCTGCTGCATCTTTCCGGGAAGTATGTGGGACTGACTTGCAAGGATGGTCTGTACCTTGATCAGCGCCAGGTTGAAAAGGGTGATCGCGCTTCTTGCGGATCAGCACATAAAGTGTTGCTCAATCGCTCGGTTGATGCGGCAGTGCTGGTCAGCAGTGCGCAATCCATCCTGTCTGAAGGCATGGCTTACGACCGTTGCCAGGTGGGTATCGTGACCAATATTATCGGCGCCGAAGGCCTTGATAATTTCTACATTCATGAGCCGGACCAGGTCTATAACGTGCTGCGCACCCAAGTGGATATCGTCCTTCCAGATGGCGTGGCGGTGTTGAATGCGCAGGATCCGCTGGTGTTGAAAATGGCTGAGTTGTGCGATGGAAGTGTGACACTGTTTTCTCAGGATCCTGAAATTTCGGCGGTTACAGAACACAGAAAACAGGGCGGGCGCGCGGTTTTTGTGCGTTATGGCAGTGTGGTGATGGCGGCAGGAAAAGACGAGACGACGCTAGTCGAGCTAGCATCCATTCCGTTGCTCAAAGGCGGAGCCGCAATCCACCAGATTGATAATGTGCTGGCTGCCGTAGGTGCAGCCTGGGCGCTCGGTTTGTCGCAGGAATTGATACGCACGGGCATAGAAACATTCAAGGCTGAATAGCCGGGTTTTATTTAAGCATCACTTGGGCTCTTTAGTAAATTCACAACTGTAATGATAGTTGTGCCATACAGGAAAATGGTTAATGGAAGTATCACGAATTCGAGCGTTGCGCGGCCCAAATCTTTGGAGCAGACATACTGCAATTGAAGCGATTGTTACCTGCAATGACGCAGAGTGTTCTATTGGCGACAATCCGGATTTTGAAGCGCGTTTGCGTGCAAGATTTCCAGAAATTGGCTTCTTGCAACCGGCCGGTCATCAAGGCGGAATTTCAGTGGCACACATTCTGGAAGTGGCAGCGCTCAATTTGCAGAAACAGGCAGGCTGCACTGTAACCTTTAGCTGCACTGTGCAAACGGTTGAAGCGGGCACCTATCAGGTGGTGGTTGAGTATGGTGAAGAAGCCGTGGGACGCTTGGCGTTTGAAATTGCACAAACGCTTTGCCGCTCGGCGATTGATGATACGTCCTTTGATCTCGATAGTGCACTGACACGTTTGCGTGAGCTGGATGAGGATGAACGCCTGGGGCCGAGTACCGGCTCCATTGTTTATGCGGCACTTGCGCGCGGAATCCCTTATCGACGCTTGACCTCAGGCAGCATGGTGCAGTTTGGCTGGGGCAGCCAGCAGCGCCGTATTCAGGCGGCTGAAACAGATGATACCAGCGCGATTGCGCAATCCATTGCGCAGGATAAAGAGCTGACAAAAAAATTACTCGATGCAGCAGGTGTCCCCATTCCTTTTGGGCGCCCGGTGCTGGACGAAGATGATGCCTGGGTAGCCGCAGCGGAAATTGGTTTTCCTGTGGTGGTCAAGCCGCAAGATGGCAATCAGGGTAAAGGTGTGACGGTTAATATTGTCGGACGCGATCAACTGCAAATTGCCTATGCTGCAGCCTCCGCGATCAGTTCCTCCATCATGGTTGAACGTTATTTGCCGGGACACGATTATCGTTTGCTGGTGGTGGGAGGAAAAGTCGTTGCCGCTGCACGTCGCGATCCCCCCCAGGTAATTGGCGATGGTACGCATAGCGTGCGCGAGCTGGTTGAAATTGTAAACAGTGATCCGCGCCGCAGTGAAGGACATGCAACCGCGTTAACCAAAATACGCCTGGATGAAATTGCGCTTGCCAGACTGTCTATCCAGGGCTTCACGGTAGACTCTATTCCCCCCAAAGGCAGCCGCGTCATCTTGCGTAACAATGCAAATTTGAGTACCGGTGGTTCAGCGACAGATGTTACCGATGATGTTCATCCCGAAGTGGCAGCGCGTGCAGTAGCCGCAGCACAAATGATAGGGCTGGATATTTGCGGTGTGGATGTGGTTTGCGACAGTGTGCTTAAACCGCTGGAAGAGCAGGGGGGCGGCGTGATTGAGGTAAATGCGGCCCCGGGGTTGCGCATGCACCTGCAACCCTCTTATGGCAAAGCGCGGGCAGTGGGCGAGGCAATTATTTCCACGATGTTTAAAGCGGGAGATGATGCACGCATACCAGTGGTGGCGGTTTCCGGTACAAATGGTAAAACGACAACAGTTCGTTTGATTTCTCACCTGCTACGCCAAAATGGCAAGCGCGTTGGTATGACCAACTCGGATGGCGTGTATATCGAAAATCAGCGCATCGACACAGGTGATTGCAGTGGTCCCAAGAGCGCGCGCAATGTATTGCTGCATCCGGATGTCGATGCGGCAGTGTTTGAAACTGCACGGGGCGGCGTGCTGCGCGAAGGTCTGGCATTTGATCGTTGTGATGTGGCCGTGGTGACCAACATTGGCATTGGCGACCACCTTGGTTTGAGTTACATCCACACCGTGGATGACCTGGCTGTAGTCAAACGCGTCGTCGTGCAGAACGTAGCGCCCACAGGGACAGCGGTGCTGAATGCCGCAGACCCGATGGTGGTGAAGATGGCAGCCTCTTGCCCCGGTTCAGTCACTTTCTTTGCCAGCGACTGCCATCACCCCGTGATGGCTACGCATCGAACCAAGGGACTGCGCGTGGTTTACCTTGATGGCAAGGAAGTTGTGGCTGCCGAAGGCGTGATAGAACAGAGGATCGCTCTGAAAGATATTCCTCTCACCCGCAATGGCACGATAGGTTTCCAGATTGAAAACGCGATGGCTGCAATAGCTGCTGCGTGGGCATTGGGCGTTGACTGGAAAGTGATTCGTGCCGGTGTGGCAACTTTTGTTAATGATGCGGCAACGGCCCCGGGGCGGTTTAATGTGTATGACTACAAGGGCGCTACGCTGATTGCAGATTACGGACACAATCCCGATGCAATTATTGCGCTGGTAAACGCGATCGATAATATGTCCGCCAAGCGCCGGTTTGTTGTTATTAGCGGAGCGGGTGACAGGCGCGATGAGGATATCAGCCAGCAGACCGAGATATTGGGCAACGCCTTTGACGAGGTCATCCTGTATCAGGACCAGTGCCAGCGCGGGCGTGCCGACGGCGAGGTGCTCGCTTTGTTGCAACAGGGGCTGACGAAGGCTACACGGGCTAAAAAAGTTGAAGAAATTCGCGGCGAATTTGCGGCCACTGACCTCGCCTTGTCCCGTCTTAAAACCGGAGATCTATGCCTGATTTTGATAGATCAGGTAGATGAAGCCTTGGCTCATATTTCAAAGCGGATCGCAGAAGCATGAGTTCGGTTTGTGGTGGGGTGAATCGGGTATTTGCCTGATTTTTCTATCATGAATACCGCTGCAAAAAAACTGCTCACCGTGATCGAATTCATCGAACACGCACAATACCCCGTTATCTATAAAACGCTTGGTTACGATACAACTGTCGAATGGCAGGTGCGCAAGGCTGTTGCATTGATCCGCAAAATGAAGCCGGATGTGATCGTGGCAGATTTCTATTTTCAATCTGATTTTCGCGATCGTTTAAGCAATCTTGAATCCTTATTGGCTGCCACCCAGTTGTTGAAGGATATTCGCGTACTGGTTTTCTATGAAGCGCAAAATGAATCTGCTTTGCAGAGGGTGCGCGAGCGCATGCGGATTGATGCCGCATTGCCTATGCCTGCCACTGAGGAGGCGATCAATACAGTGTTGCGAGAGTGGTTGTAATTCTCGCAGCATTTATGTATTGATTTTTTTACTGTGTTGCAGCAGTGATCCATGGTAAATTGATGCTGACAGTAACCGGGATAATGCATACACAGAGGAGGCAATGATGAATGATCGGAAGGGTGTTTCCAGTGCCGACGTTCCGTCACTCGAAGCGCGACATTATTCATCCGGTTTAAACTCCCGTTTTAATTCTTCTAATTTATCATTTGCCGAATATATAGCGCAAAGCCGCGACATGATCCGCAAAGTACGCGCTGAAAATACCGTTATCAATCTGAATAAAACAGTAGAAGGGAATTCCCCGTTTGCGCTTGAACCGGCAGGTGCAGATATAGCAGGGAAAGAAAAAAAATATCGCCGTGGCATATTGCTCACTCACGGCCTCAGTGACTCTCCCTATTTCATGCGGCATATTGCCGCATTTTTTCAGGCCCGGGGTTTCCGTGTACTGTCGGTGCTGCTTCCGGGACATGGCACCCGACCAGGTGATATGCTTGATATACGCTGGCAGGAGTGGGTCAAGTGCGTAGAATATGGCACCAACATGCTGGCTGCCGAAGTGGATGAAGTATATCTGGGTGGCTACTCTGCCGGTGGAACGCTGAGTATTTATCAAAGCTTGCAGGATATTCGCGTGCGAGGTCTGTTTCTGTTTGCTCCGGCTCTTGATATCACGCACAGAGCCGCATTTGCCAATATGCATAAGCTGGTGAGCTGGCTTTTTTCGCGTGTGAAGTGGCTGGATATCAAACCGGATAAAGACCTCTACAAATATGAATCGTTTGCGATTAATACAGCAGCACAGATGTATGCCTTGACCCGGGCGTTGCATGCGCAACTGCAATCGCATGAACTGACTATTCCAATATTCGCGGTGGCGAGTGAAGACGATAAAACGGTGAATACTTCGGTTACGATTGAGTTTATGCTCAAACAAAACAATCAGGCCGATAAAATGATTGTATATACCACTGATGTAAAAAAACTTGCACAGGGTTATGCTGCAAATAAAATTGAGTGGGTAAACAGTGTCGTATCGGAACAGAAAATTTTAGGCTCGGCCCATACCGCTATTTTGGTGCCGCCTGATGATGAGCATTATGGTATTGACGGCGAATATATCAATTGTATTCACTATTATCCGGACGAAATGGAAAAATATAATGCATGTATGATGCATCCGAAAGAGTGCTGGCAAGGAGAAGTGACGCTGGCCAATTTGAATGCCGGTACCTTGCGGCGCTTAATGTATAACCCGAACTTTGCTGCGTTAAAGGTATCAATAGCGGGGTTTATTGATAAATTAGATAAAATTCAATAAGTTTATGGTCTGGGCATGCCATTAAATTGTTTGCAGCTTATTTAAACGTCCTCTTGAAAAGGCGATATATTGACCCATCTGTATTAGTCCGTAGCATAGATCTAACTGTGAAGGAGTAAACATGAATATCAATGAACTCAAGTCAGTGGCGCTAGCAATCGTGGCAAAACAAAAAGGCATATTGGCTGCCGATGAAAGCAATCCAACAATCAAAAAAAGGTTTGATACGATCAAGGTTGAGTCCACAGAAGAAAACCGTCGCCGTTACCGAGAGATACTGTTTACCACACAGGGCATTGAGCGCAACCTGGGCGGAGTGATTCTGTACGATGAAACGATACGGCAAAGTACCAGGGAGGGAATTCCTTTTGCAAAATTGTTGTCCGGTCGCGGTATTGCTCCGGGGATTAAGGTAGACAACGGTTCAAAGGCACTGGCGATGTTTACCGGCGATAAGCTCACAGAGGGGCTGGATGGTTTGCGCGAACGTCTTGCCGAATACAAACAGCTCGGTGCAAAGTTTGCCAAGTGGCGCGCGGTGATTGAAATAGATGAGCACAAAATTCCATCGACTTATGGAATTCATGCGAATGCCCATGCCTTGGCGCGTTATGCGGCATTGTGCCAGGAGGTGGACATTGTGCCTATTGTGGAGCCCGAAGTGCTGATGGACGGTGCTCACAATATTGAACGTTGCGAAGCAGTAACTTCGCGCGTGCTTGAAGCTGTGTTTGCAGAGTTGGATGCGCATCGAGTGGTGTTCGAAGGCATGTTACTCAAACCCAACATGGTCATTCCCGGCAAGAAATGCCCGCAACAGGCCAATGCACAACAGATAGCCGAAGCCACCATGCGCTGTTTTGCCCGTTACGTACCTGCTGCCGTTCCCGGAATTGTGTTCCTGTCGGGCGGGCAGTCTGACGCGGAAGCGACAGAGAATTTGAATGCGATGAATGCAATGGGAACACATCCATGGCAGGTCAGTTTTTCCTATGGGCGGGCACTTCAAGCTCCTGTACTTGGCGCCTGGAAGGGGCAGGAAGCCAATGTGGCAGCGGCGCAAAAAGCACTGATAAAGCGTTGCCATTTGAATGGATTGGCGTGCGACGGGAAATACTCAAGCAGTATGGAATCCGCAAGCTGATGGATAAATTCAGGCTGACGAATATCTTTGCCCATCGCGGGGCCAATCAGGAGGCGGCCGAAAATACCCGTTCAGCCTTCGATCGCGCACTCACCTATGCCATCGATGGCATCGAGACGGATATTCAACTCAGCCGGGACGAGGTGCCGGTGTTGTGGCACGACCGATTTCTCGGCAAGGTGGGACATCCAACCAAACACATCGATGACTATGATTACAGCCAGCTTCAGGCTATGAATTTTTCCGGACACTTTTCACACGCGGCAAAAGCGGAAGGTATTGTGAGCTTGAGTGAATTTTTGCAGACGTATCGTAAACGCACCCGTTTGCTGCTGGAGATAAAAAATCGAGAATGGGAACAGCGCGCGCGCCACGAAAGCAAAGTTCGGCAAACGCTTGCAATGGCTGGGCAGGTGACCGATGACAGTATTTTCATTTCATCATTTAACCTGGACAGTCTTGTTTTTGCGCAACAGTGCAAGCCGGGTTTCCCGCTGGTTTACAATTTTGAAGATGATCAAACGTTGGAGGATGCAAAACAGGTATTGTCCGCACATGCATTTTTACACGGCTTATGCCTGCCAGTTGCAACACTTGATAAGGCGATGGTCAGCCTGCTGCGGGGGGCAGGTAAAAGCATTGCGGTTTATACCTGCAACAGCGACGAAGATATCAACAAGGCGCTGGCATTGGGAGTTGATATTTTGATCAGCGATGTGCCGCAAAAAGCTTTGCTGATGAGGAGTGAGCATAAGTGAAACGCGACTTTTCATCACTGCAGGGGCAGCAATTCGATCTGTTGGTTTGCGGTGGCGGGATTTACGGTGCATGGACTGCTTATGATGCAGCACTGCGTGGTCTTAAAGTTGTCATCGTCGAGCAGGGCGACTGGGCAAGTGCAACCTCTTCGGCCTCCAGCAAGCTTATCCATGGCGGTCTGCGTTACCTTGAATCGTTCGATTTTAAGCTGGTCAAAAAGGCGCTGACTGAACGGCAACTGTTGTTAAAAATCGCGCCGCATCTGGTATGGCCTTTGCGCTTTGCTGTGCCCGTGTATGCGGATAGCCGCATCAGCAGGTTGCAATTGAAAATCGGCTTGATGATCTATGATTTTCTGGCAGGAATGCCATTTGTAAAACCCGGCCATCGCTATTTTAATCGAGAAGAATTTTCCAGGCGCTTCCCGTTGCTTGACGCGACAACCCTGAAGGGCGGGCTCAGCTATGGCGATGCACAAACTGACGATGCGCGTCTGGTGCTTGAATTGATTGAAGGTGCGATGCAGGCCGGAGCGGCGTGCGTGAATTATTGCAAATTGCTGGAGATAACTGAACAAAAAGGCAAAGGTTATACAGCAATATTGCAGGATCAAGCAGGCAATAAGCGAAGTGAAATTCGTGCCAAGCAGATTGTTTATACTGCAGGTCAATGGTCTGCAATCGAAGCGGAGAGCAGCAAATGGTGCCGTGTCAGCAAAGGTGTGCATTTGCTATTGCCTTCAACGCTCACAGACGAAGCATTGCTGTTGACCGCGCGAGAGGATGGTCGCGTGTTTTTTATGATCCCCTGGTATGGGCTGACTTTGCTCGGCACCACTGATACCGATTACAACGGCGATATGCAAAATGTGACTGTTGAAGAAAAAGATGTCGTCTACTTGCTCGATGCGATTAATCCTTATCTCAAGACTGTGTGGACAAAAGCGGATGTGATCGGCAGTTATGCGGGCCTGCGTGTGATGAAACGCAGCGAGAAATCATCCCCCTCTGCTGTCAGCCGTGATTGGGAATTAAAAACGGCGAACAACGGCGTGCTCTATTCCATTGGCGGAAAAATCACCTCTGCGCGTGAAGATGCCGCCTGCATAGTCGATAGAGTATGTGAATTGTTGGGCGAGGATATTCCTTGCGCAAGCCGCGACAGTCTATTTCCATGGGCACCCGATGATTATGAAAAATGGTTTGTCGAGATGAGCGCCCGTGCATCGCAGCTTGGAATAGATGAAGCCAGTACCATGTGGATTCTGCGCCGCCACGGAAAACGCGTGGCCGAAATATTTCGCGACCTGGAACAAAACCCGTCCTTGTCCGAACGTATTGTTCCATCCCTGCCGCTTATCTATGCCGATTTATTGTTCTGTGCGCAACATGAAATGGTTGTGCATTTGCATGACCTGCTGCGCCGCCGCTTGCCATTGCTGATATTGGCAACATTTGATGAGCATGATTTGCGAAGCATTGCGCAACGTGTTGCCGCTGTGCTGGATTGGGATAGCAACAGGGTTGAGCACGAAATCGCAAGCTGTAATTATCGCGTTGTATGATCTCGGCAATTGCGCTGGATCTGGGCAGCACCTCTATCAAAGCCGGTTTGCTCGATCAACAGGGCGTGCTCGGCCACATCGTTGCACAACCGGCTCCTCCTGTTTATGCCGAGGGTGGTCGTTATGAATGCGATGCGTTGGCATATGCAGAAACAGCAGATCAAGTGCTTAATGCATGTCTTGCTCATGCCGGTGGATTTCCGCCATTTGGATTATGCAGCCAGCGTTCTTCGTTTTTAATCTGGGAGCAGTCCAGCGGCAAACCTGTCACCCCGCTAATTTCGTGGCAGGATAGCCGGGGTGCGGAGAGCTGTGCAGTATTGTCTGCACAAGAATCGCTGATCACTGGGTTGACTGGATTGCGCCTGACCCCCTACTTTTTTGCCACCAAGCTGCGCGTGATGTTGCAGCACAATTCACACTGGCGTGAACGCTTGCAAAACGGTGAGTTGTTGGCGGGTACGCTGGATACCTTCCTGATCTGGCGCTGGACCGATGGCAAACAGCACATCACCGATGCTTCGATGGCTGCTCGCACGCTGTTGATGGATATCCATCAACAGCAATGGTCGCCTGTGTTATGCGATCTTTTCGATATTCCACTGGGTATCTTGCCTGAGATAAAACCCTCCAACGGATTGAATATCAAGTTGAGCAATGGCCTGACCCTGCAAGCGAGTATGGCTGACCAGTCTGCCGCGCTTGTTGCCAGTGTGGGGGAAGATCACGAAATCGCGTTGGTTAATCTGGGGACTGGCGGTTTTGTTATTCGTTATCTGGCTGATGACAGTGCAGATATGGATGGATATTTGCGTACCCTGGTGTATCAGGACAGCACATTGCATGTGCACATCGCCATAGAAGGTACGCTCAATTCCATCGCTGCTGCGTTGGCACCTTATCCTGTAGCTGATTGCACAGTGGAGGAGATGGCGACAAGCGATATATTCTGTCTGGCAGAACCCAGCGGCATCGGTGCGCCCTATTTCCGCAAAGATCTGGGTATGCAGTTTTCAACATCGATTGAACACCTGTCGCAACAACAGATCGCCTGCCTGTTACTGGAAGCCATTATTTTCCGAGTAGTGCGCATATTGG
>Ga0315281_10008773_pt1 | contig 14106 bp, 24 predicted proteins | sample YL17G07_0_MG_FD_204540 | JGI IMG/M metagenome (GOLD analysis project Ga0315281, IMG submission 204540) | Sediment microbial communities from Yellowstone Lake, YNP, Wyoming, USA - YL17G07_0 | ecosystem: Environmental > Aquatic > Freshwater > Lake > Sediment | place: USA: Wyoming | collected...
CGGCGAAAATTCTGACCTATCGCTGGCATATGTTTATATCCTCTTTTCTACAATAATTATGGAAGCCGATATGAGGTTATCCTATCCAGAATCAGTCTGCTCATCGTATGAAAAGCAGATTTTGATTCCTGGAAACGGCGGAACCGTATCTCAAGACACAAAGAACAACGGTTGTGCCGTGGGTAATCCTCGATTGGTGCCCTCTCCGAGAAGGTGAGGTATACCGAGAAGGAGTTGTGATTCGTCACAACAGGCTGACTGAGTGGGTCTGATCAGGACGCATGGGTCGACGTTCGTGCAACGAGCCCGTTCCCTCTGCTGCAACAAAGCAGCAGGTGGATGCGCCATTGTCAGGATCTTCTTTCGCGAGACAGGAATGCCGGTGCACACTGGCACAGCGATGCAATAACCGTTGCATCCCCTTATTACGGACGAATATATCAGCATCGGTCATCAGAGACGGTAATCCGTACATACGGATTTTCTGCACTGATGGTTGCTGATATCATTGTCCGTGTCGCGTGTTGGCTTCTGGAACAATACTATGTTTCAAAAGCTCGGATTAATCTCAAATTCGTGTCGCAATCAGAATAACCTACACGCAAAAAAAGGATTGATTAACACATGCCAAAAATTAACAGACCCCGCCGTGGTTCTCTTGCATTCAGCCCGAGAAAGCGTGCAAAGAGCCCAATCCCGAAATACCAGTCGTGGCCCGTTACCGATGGGGCACCGATGCTGCAGGGATTTGCAGGATACAAAGTAGGTATGACGCATGTTATCATGGTGGATGACCACAAGAGCAGCCCCACCGAGGGTAAGGAGATCATGGTGCCCGTCACCGTTATTGAAATCCCCTCGATGAAAGTCGCTGCTATTCGTGCCTATTCCCGTGATACATACGGTAAACACGCCCTGACCGAGATCTGGGCAGACCCGCTCGATGCAGTTCTTGGACGCAGGATCACCATGCCCAAGGATTACGACAAAGAAGCCGCGCAGAAAAAATTTGCAGATGCAATCGAAGCCGGCCTTGTTGCAGAGATCCACGCGATTACCTACACGCAGCCCGCAGCCCTTACGGGCGTTCCCAAGAAAGTCCCCGACCTTATGGAAATCAAGGTCGGCGGTGGCGACATTAAGAAACTGTTTGAATTCGCGCAGAGTCTTTTAGGAAAAGAGGTAGCGTTAAACAACGTCCTCCAGACCGGCTCGTATGCCGATATTACGGCAATCACGACCGGTAAAGGTACCCAGGGCGCTGTAAAGCGCTGGGGTATTGCACTGCGCAAACGCAAGCACTCCCGCGGCAAGAAAGAGCGGCATATCGGAACTCTCGGACCCTGGAACCCCCACCATGTCCGGTGGCAGGTTCCCCAGATCGGCCAGATGGGATTCCAGCAGCGTACAGAATTCAACAAGCGGATCTTAAAAGTCAGCGAGAATGCGAGTGAGATCACCCCAGCGGGGGGATTCCTCCACTATGGTGTCTTAAAGAGCCCGTATGTTCTGGTCAAGGGATCGATACCCGGCCCGGTCAAGCGTCTTATACGTATCCGCCCGGCGGTTCGTCTTGGTGAACATGTTGTCAGGATGCCTGCAATCCAGTTTGTGAGCGTCCAGAGCAAGCAGGGGTGACCAGAGATGAAAGCACAGGTTAAAACACTTGATGGTGGCGTTGTAAAAGATATTGAACTTCCGGCCCTCTTCTCCGAAGCATACCGCCCCGATCTGATCAAAAAGGCAGTCATGGCGCTCCAGAGTACCCGCAGGCAGCCGCATGGGACCAACCCGTTTGCAGGCATCTGCTCGTCAGCAGTAGGCTGGGGAAGTGGTCGTGGTTCATCGCACGTGCCCCGTATCAAGAACGGTTCACGGGCAGCCAAGGTTCCACAGGCAAAGGGCGGTCGCGAAGCACACCCCCCGAAAGTAGCCAAAATACTGGTAAAAGAGATCAACCAGAAGGAAAAACAGAAGGCATTCCGCTCAGCAGTTGCAGCAAGTATCTGTGAGGAGCTCATCAGGGGAAGAGGCCACATCTTTGATGGCGCAGCCCCGTTTATCCTTGAGGATAAGTTTGAGTCTCTCGGGCGGACGCAGGATGTCATATCCGCGCTCACCACCGCTGGTCTCTATGGAGATATCGAGCGGGCAAAGGACAGCAAGAAGGTCCGTGCCGGAAGAGGCAAGATGCGTGGTCGCCGGTTCAAGCAGCGAAAGAGCCTGCTCATCGTCACTGCCGGAACACCGCTGCGTGCAGCACGCAACCTGTCCGGTGTCGATGTAGTGACTGTGGATCAGCTGAATGTTGAGCACCTTGCACCCGGTATGCTGGCAGGACGCCTGACCGTGTGGACAGAAAGTGCACTCGTTCGCCTGGAGGGGAGATAAATGGTTCTGAAATACCCGTTTGTTACTGAGAAGGCGATGGTCCTTTTAGAGAACCAGAGCAAACTCCAGTTCCTCGTCAACCGTCAGGCAACAAAGATCTCGATCAAGCGCGAGATGGAAAAGATGTTCGGGCACAATGTAAAAAGCGTTCGCACCCTTATGAACATGCATGGCGAAAAGAAAGCCATCGTGAGCTTTGAGAACGATAAAGCAGCCGAGGAAATTCTGAGCCGGCTTGGCATAATGTAGGTGGAAAAGATGGGACATCGCATTACTACACAAAGCCGTGGAAAAGGTGGTCCGACATACCGGGCGCCATCCCACCGTTACAAAGCAGAGTTGAAACACATCGGTGATGACACACAAAATATCACCGGAAGTGTCATCGACATCGAACACGACCCGGCACGCAATGCACCGATTGCACTCGTCAAACTCGAGGACGGAGCCAAGGTCTATATGCTGGTGACCGAAGGACTCGGAATCGGGGAAGTCATTACCTGGGGATCCAGCGGTGAAGTGAAGAACGGAAACACACTCACTCTCCAGCACATCCCGACCGGTACCTACATCTGCAATATCGAAGCCCGCCCCAATGATGGCGGCAAGTTTGTCAGGGCGTCAGGAGTCCAGGCAGTTGTCGTTGATAAAATTGAAGACCGGGTCGGTATCCGGATGCCCAGCGGCAAGACCAAATGGTTCAACCAACGTTGCCGCGCAACCGTAGGCATTGTAGCCGGTGGCGGCCGCGTAGACAAGCCGTTTGTGAAAGCAGGCAACAAGCACCATAAGATGCAGAACACCGCATCCAACTGGCCCCGCGTCCGTGGTGTCGCAATGAACGTCATCGACCACCCGTTCGGTGGCGGTGGACACCAGCACCCTGGTCGCCCGAAGACCATTGCGAGAGGCACCTCTCCAGGCAGGACTGTCGGACATGTGGCTGCACGCAGGACAGGTAAGAGCAGGAAGTGAAGGGTATGGCAGCACCTAAAAAGACACAGAAGAGAATGCCAAGACGGCGTGAGGAGTTCACCTATCGCGGCTTTACTATAGACGAGCTCAAGGCAAAGGGAATCAGCGAACTCCTCCCGCTTATGCCTGCCCGTCCACGCCGCAAGATTGTACGCGGTTTCTCCCGTGGGGAAGAGACATTACTCACAAAGATTCGCGAAGGCGATGAGAAAGTCAGGACACACCTCCGCGAAATGATTGTCATGCCGGAAATGATCGGCAAGACCATCGAGATCTACAACGGCAAGGAGTTCTTAAAAGTTGAATTCCAGCCGGAGTCTGTCTTCCACTACCTCGGTGAGTTTGCACTGACAAGAAAGAGGGTTTCTCACGGAAGCGCCGGTATCGGTGCGACACGAGGCAGCAAGTACGTTCCGCTGAAGTGATGGAAATGGCACGAATTGATTATTCACTGAAAATCAAGGGCGATACCATAGCAAGGGCAAAGGCCAACGAGCTCAACATGTCGCCCAAGCATTCGATCGAGATTGCCACGTTCATCAGGCACCAGCGCGTGAACGATGCAATTGCATACTTGAACGAAGTTGTAGCATTGAAAAAGGCGATTCCGTTCCGGCGTTTTAACCGGAACGTTGCACACAAGCGCGGTCTTCCCGGTAACTGGGATGCAGGCCGGTATCCGGTCAAGGCATCAAAGGCCTACATACGGCTCCTCGAATCGGTAAAGAAGAATGCTGAATACGTAGGTCTCGATGCAGAAAACCTCGAGATCATCCACGCATTGGCCAACCGTGGCCGGGCACAGAAAGCGTTCTTCCCCCGTGCAATGGGACGAGCGACTCCAAAGGTCCGCGAATCCGTGAACCTTGAAATTGTGGTCCGCGAGGTGGCGTAAATGGCAGTCGAGAGAAAATTCATCTCAGAGGGCGTACGGAAAGCCCGCGTAGAAAAGTATCTTTCAAAGGAACTCAAACGCGCGGGATACGGCGGTATGGACATTGCAAGGACCCCTCTGGGCACGCAGGTCACCATCTTTGCCGAGAAGCCCGGTATCGTGATTGGTAAGGGTGGCAAACTCGTCCACCAGCTCACGCTGGATCTCGCCCAGAACTACGGTGTTGAATCACCGCAGATCGAGGTCCAGCAGGTTACAAACCCCAGCTTCAACGCCCAGATTATGGCAGAACGACTCGCCAATGCTCTTGAGCGGGGCTGGTACTTCCGCAAGGCAGGCACCAGCATCCTTCGCCGTGTAATGGAATCCGGTGCCCTTGGCTGTGAAGTTGTGATCGCCGGCAAGCTGACCGGCGCACGAGCGCGCACCCAGAAGTTCACCGAGGGCTACATCAAGCACTGCGGTGAACCGAGCAACACGATCGTTGAGAAAGGCTACGCAGTCGCAATCAAGAAACTCGGTGTAATCGGTGTTCAGGTCAAGCTGGTTCCCGGTGGCGCAAAAATGCCCGATCATTTCACGATCATCGAGCAGGAAAAGAAGCGCCCGGCACCAGTTGCTACTGTTACCAGCATTGGTGATGTTGAGTCTGATGAGCCTGCACTTCCCGATGAGAAATTAGGAGAGGACCTGTAATGGCGATCTTCAGGGCGAATGATGTCAGGCAGCTCTCTGATGTGGAACTTCAGGAGCAGATGGGAAAACTCCGGATGGAGCTTGTCCAGCACTACGGTAAAGTGAGCGCCGGCGGCGCAACCGAGAACTCGGGACATATTGGCGAACTCAGGCGAACTATCGCCCGCATGTTGACCGAGCAGAACCGCAGGAGAACTGCATGATCTCTCCCCAGAACGTCATCAGACACGAACTGATCGGCCTTGACGTTCTGGTATCGGGAGCCTCAAACCCCCTCCACAGGGGAATTTGCGGTCGCATCATCGATGAAACAAAAAATCTGGTGGTAATTATGACCTTACAAGGCGTAAAATGCGTTCCCAAGACGCACACCAGATTTCAGCTGCACTTCGGCAGCAGAATTGTCGAGATTGATGGATCCGTGATGGCTCTGGCTCCTGAAAAGAGGATCAACCTGCACGAAAGGAAGAGGATACCATAATGGCACTAAACATTGGATTGAACGTCCAGGCACCCCAGAAGGAGTGCACGGATGTTAATTGTCCGTTTCACGGCACTTTACCGGTGCGCGGCCAGGTGATCACCGGCAAAGTCGTGAGCGATCGAATGATGGGAACGGTTGTAGTAGAGCGTAATTTCATGCACTACATCCGGAAATACAAGCGGTACGAAAAACGCAGCTCCAAACTCCATGCGCATAACTCACCCTGCATCCAGGCAAAGGTTGGCGATATGGTGAAGATTGCTGAGTGCAGACCGTTGTCAAAGAGCACCACCTTTGTCGTAGTAGAGGTGCAGCAGCCATGAAGGCAAAGCAGTCAAAGACCCCAAGAGCACTCGCCACAGGGACGAGGCTTGCGTGCGCCGATAATACCGGTGCTAGGACAGTGCAGATCATTTCTGTCTTTGGCTTCCATGGTGTCAGGCGCCGTCAGCCCAAGCTGGGGCTCGGGGATCTCGCCACGGTGAGTGTCCAGAAAGGTACACCGGACATGCGCCGCAAGCTGGTGCGTGCGGTTGTCATCCGGCAGAAGAAGGAGATTCGCAGGCCAAACGGCATGCGGGTGTCCTTCGATGACAACGCAGTTGTCGTTGTGGATGAGAAGAACGAGCCAAAAGGAACAGAGATCAAAGGACCGGTTGCCCGCGAAGTTGCAGAGCGGTTCCCGAAACTCGGATCCATGGCAACGATCATTGTATGAGGTGTGAAGTATGGTAAGAATCGAAAGCGAACAGCCAAGAAAGCAGAGAAAGGCACGCTATCAGGCACCTTCACACGTGAAGTCCAAATACTTAAGCGCCCCGCTTTCCGCTGCACTGAAAGATAAATACAAGGTAAAGACGCTGCGGGTCATCAAGGGCGACACGGTAAAAGTCACCCGAGGGGATTTTGTCGGTGATGAAGGGATCGTTGATGCCGTTGATACCAGGAAGTCAAAGATTGTCGTCCATGGTGTTTCGTTAACCAAGGCTGACGGGACAGAAGTACCCCGGCCCGTTGATGCGTCGAACGTCCAGATCACCAAACTGAATCTTGCAGACAAGCGCCGTGAGGCAAAATTAGCGGAGGCTGAATAATGGGAGACCATCTGAAGCGGTTGAACGCCCCGGACTCGTGGCACATCGCAAAGAAGACAACAAAGTTCATAACAAAGACCGCGCCCGGGCCGCACAACGCGAATGCCATGCCGATTACCGTCTGGCTTCGTGACCACTTGGGTTTAGCGCGGAACATGAAAGAGGTCAAGCAGATCCTCCAGCAGCATGACGTCATCATCAACGGAAGGCCCTGCCGTGACCCCCGGATGGGTATCGGCATCTTCGATATCATCGCACTTCCGAAGATCAACAAATACTACCGTATCCTGCGCGACAAGAACGGTCGTCATGTTTCCATTGTCATTGATGCAGAGGCAGCAAAGACCCGCCTGTGCAAAGTGAAGAACAAATCCACGGTTATGGGTGGCAAGGTCCAGCTGAACATGAGAGACGGCTCAAACCTTCTCGCGGACAACACCTACAAGTCAGGTGACTCAATTGTGCTCTCCCTTGAACCGGAAACACGGTTTAAGATCATTGATCATTTCCCGTTTGCCGTTGGCAACATGGCAATGATCATTGGTGGTAAGCATTCCGGAAAGGTGGCACGGATCACCGAGATCATCAAGATGCCCGGCAGTGTGCCCAACAAGATCATCCTTGATGATGAATCCACAGGCACAACATTTGACACAATCTCGCCCTACATCTACATTGTTGGTAAAAAGACACCCGCGATTGCACAATGGGGGATTGAACAGTGACTTCGATGCGCGATATCCACATCGATAAGGTGGTAGTTCACATGGGAGTAGGCGAGAGCGGAGAAAAGCTCGTAAAAGCTGAAAACATTATGAAAACGATCACCGGTCAGACGTCGATTCGGACCATTGCAAAGATGACCCAGCCGGCATTCTCTATACGGAAAGGAGCCCCGATTGGCTGCAAAGTAACTCTCCGCGGAAAAACCGCCCGGGAATTCTTCAAGACTGCTGTCGGCATCCTGAACAAAACCGTATTCGAGAGCCAGTTTGATAAGAGCGGTAACATCTCGTTCGGTATCGAAGAACACACGGATTTCCCCAAGATGTCCTATGATCCCCAGATCGGTATCTTCGGCATGGATGTCAACGTCGTTCTCGAGCGCAAGGGCATCCGTATCACCCGCAGGCGCGCGGAACAGAAGAAACTCCCCGCAAAACAGCGCGTGAACAAGCAGGATGCAATTGCATTCCTCAAACAGGAATACCAGGTCGAGGTGCGCTGATGGCTGGTGAAAGGAAGAAGATCTACGGTCGCGGTGCGAACGAATGCAAGATGTGCGGGCGCAAACAGGGCCTCGTACGCAGATACCATATCATGTTCTGCAGGCAGTGCTTCCGCGAATGGGCCTCGAAGATTGGCTTTAAAAAGATGAGCTGAAGGTGAATGCACAATGACACGATCAAATACATTAGCAGACGGAATGTGTGCCTTGAAAAATGCCGGTGATACCGGCAAGTCCGTGTGCATCATCGAACCCGCGAGTAAACTCCTCGGCGCGATGCTCCGCATTATGCAGGACGCCGGATATATTGGCAGTTTCGAGTTTATCGATGACGGCAGGGGCGGGCAGCTCAAGGTCTACCTCACGGGCAAAATTAACCGCTGCGGGGCAATAACGCCGCGGTTTTCAGTACAGCTGGATGAAATGGAATACTGGGAGAAGCAGTACCTGCCCGGAAAGAACTTCGGGCTTATTATGCTTTCTACCTCGCGCGGCGTGATGTCGCATGAACAGGCGAGGAAAGAGAGCATTGGTGGCGAACTGCTCGGGTATGTCTACTAGAAGGTGCGAAAAATGTCGGCAATCAGAAAAGTAACTATTCCCAAGGGTGTTAAAGCCCAGCTTGACGGCTCGCTGCTTCGCGTGACAGGCCCAAAAGGTCAGCTCTCCCGCAACATGCGGTTCCCGCAGGTCCTTGTAACCTGTGAGGGAAACGAGGTCATCATTTCGACAGAATCCAAGACCAAAAAGATTACGGCAATGGTCGGAACACTCGAGGCACACACCAAAAACATGTGCCGCGGTGTCAGCGAAGGGTTTGAGTACCACATGAAGGTAGTCTACAGCCACTTCCCGATCCAGCTGAAACTCCAGGGAAACCGGCTTGAGATCGCCAACTTCCTTGGAGAGAAGAAGGCACGGTCCGCACGGATCGAAGCGGGTGTTGTAGCGAAGGTAGCAAACGATGAGGTTGTGCTTACCGGTATCGACCGTGAACTGGTCGGTAACTCAGCAGCGAACATCGAGCATGCAACCCACATCCGCGACCGTGACCCCCGTGTCTTCCAGGATGGCATCTATATCGTGCAGAGGGGTTGAGGAGCGATGACTACTGAAGTAAAGCGACTGATCCGTGTGCGAGTAGAGAAGGGTGCCACCTTCAAGCGCGATGGATACGGCAAGAAACGACAGCTCTCCGATTCCTGGAGAAAGCCTCGTGGACAGCACAACAAACAGAGGGAGCAGAAGAAGGCAAAGGGAGCTCTTCCCAAGCCCGGTTTCGGAAGCCCGATAGCGGTGCGCGGTATGCACCCCAGCGGATTTTTTGAAGTGCTGGTTGCAACCGCAACGGAACTCGGGGGACTCGATCCCAAGACGCAGGCTGTCCGCATATCCGGTACAGTCGGCGACCGCAAGCGTGTTGGTCTCCAGGCAGCGGCAATCGCTGCCGGCCTCAAGGTGCTCAATGCAAAAACCGTAAAGAGTGCCGTAAAGAAGGAGAAGGCAACGCCCGCAGCAAAGGTATCAGCCACGCCGAAAAAGCAGACAAAGAAGCCTGCAAAGCCCAAGGCAACCGATGCACCGGCAAAGAAAGGTGCAAAGAAGGATAAGGATGCAGCACCTGAAGCGAAAAAAGCTCCGGTGAAAGATGCAAAGAAGGCTGCAAAACCCAAGGCAGAGAAAGCCCCGGAAGAAAAGGCAGTAAAAGCACCGGAAAAGGCAGTTAAGAAACCTGCAAAGCCCAAGGCGGAAAAATTACCTGAGCCTGCAGGGGCAAAACAGAGTGCAGCCTCAAAACCAAAGGCAAAAAAGAAGACTGAGTCCGGGGTGAAGAAGAATGAGTGACGTAGCCAGCCAGAAACGCATCGTTGCCGCAGTACTAAAATGTGGTGTCAACCGTGTCTGGTTTGACCCGGCCCGTATCTCTGATATTGAGAACGCAATCTCACGTGAGGATCTGCGCGGGCTTGTCACCGATGGTGCGATCAAGGCACGCCAGAAGAAAGGCGTGAGCCGCGGCAGGGCCAGGGCCCGGATCGCAAAGCGGTCGTACGGGCACTGCAAAGGTCCCGGAAAAAGGAAGGGGGCAGCAGGAGCCCGCAACCCGAGCAAGACTGCATGGATCCAGAAGATCCGTGCAATCAGAAAGGTTCTCGTTCAACTCCGTGATGCCGGGACCATTGACCGGCACATGTACCGCCTTGTGTACAGGAAAGCAGCAGGCGGTCAGTTCAGGAGTGTCGCGCACATGAAGGCGCAGATGGAGATCCTCGCAGGGAGGATGAAGTAACATGGCAACAGGAGCACGGTATTTTGTCCCCTTCCGCAGGCGAAGGGAAGGCAGAACCGATTACTACAAGCGGACTGCACTCGTCGTAGCAGACGCGCCAAGGATGGTCGTGCGCAGGACAAACCGGCACGTCATCATCCAGCTCGTCACTGCGGAGATGGACGGCGACCGCACACTCGTGGCAGCAAATTCTGCCGAGCTGGAACACTACGGATACAAAGGATCAACTTCCAGCACACCGGCAGCATACCTGACCGGGATGCTCTTTGCCGTAAAAGCAAAGAAAGCAAACCATGAGCGGGCAATCCTGGACATCGGGCTCAGCCGGGCAACAAAGGGCGCCCGGGTTTTTGCAGCACTGAAAGGCGCTGTCGAGGCAGGTCTTGATGTACCTCATGGCGAAGAGATTCTCCCCTCCGATGAGCGGGTCAGGGGTGCGCATATCGCGGCCTACAACAAAAATGCCGGAGATATCGTAAAGATGGTCGAACTGGCTGCAGACGCCATTAAAAAGGAGCTGGTGTAAATGGCATACGAAAAAAAGGAGTGGCACCCGGTCACCGGTCTAGGCAAGCTCGTCGCCTCGGGAGAGATCAAGAGTATTGATCAGGTGCTCGAAAGTGGCAGACCGATCAAGGAACCCGAAATTGTCGATATGTTCCTCCCGGATCTGGAGGATGAGGTTCTTGATATTGCCATGACGCAGCGTATGACGGACTCAGGCCGCCGTGTCCAGTTCCGTGCAGTTGTCATTGTAGGCAATCGCAATGGTTACATTGGATTTGGCCAGGGCAAGGATGTTCAGGTCGGCAATGCGATCAAGAAGGCAATCGTCAAGGCAAAGATGAACCTGGTAAAAGTTCGCCGTGGATGTGGCAGCTGGGAATGCGGTTGCGATGCAACCCACTCCCTCCCCATGCAGGTGCAGGGAACTGCCGGCAGTGTCAAGGTAACCTTAAAGCCCGCCCCACAGGGTATCGGGCTTGTAACCGGTGATATCAGCAAGAAGGTGCTGCAACTCGCCGGTATCAAGGATACCTGGACATTTGCCCGTGGACAGACCCGCACTACGATCAACTTTGCAAAAGCGACATTCAACGCGCTCAAAGCAACCAACATGATCAGGACCGGGGGGTCACCGTAAATGTACGCGGTCGTTCAGGTTCGCGGGGTTGTAAAAACCCGTCGCGACATCAAGGACACCTTAAAGATGCTGCGTCTCCACCACATCAATCACTGCGTGCTTGTCCCGGACACTCCGGAGAATCTTGGCATGATACGCAAGGTGAAGGATTACGTTGCATACGGCGAAGTGGATGCACCCACCGTGGAGACCCTGCTGCAGACCCGCGGCAGAGTGCTCGGCGATGCGCCGCTTACCGAGGAGTACTTAAAAACCAACTCCACGTATGCCAGCATCAGTGAATTTGCACAGGCACTTGCCAGCGGTGAAACGAAGCTTCGCGATGTTCCGGGCCTCAAACCGGTTCTCCGCCTTCACCCGCCACGCAAGGGACACAAGACCACCAAGCGAACATTCCCGCAGGGCGGAGCGCTTGGCTATTATGGTCAGGAGATCAATACTCTCCTCTACAAGATGAGGTGAAGCAAAGATGCCAACCAACAAACGTTCAAAGTATCGCGGATCGCGGACATGCGGCGGCGGCACCCACAAAAACCGTCGTGGTGCAGGGAACCGTGGAGGCCGGGGACGCGCCGGCATCAATGCCCACCACTTTGTCAAGTGGTATAAGGAAATGGGAGGCCCCGTCTTTGGTAAGGATGGTTTCTTCCACAACCCGCAGACCCTTGTTACAACGATGGATGTCGGGATAATCGACCAGATCATACCTTCGCTTATTGCGCAGGGTATTGCCAAACAGGAAGGAGATGCAGTTGCGATCAATGTTGCTGATATGGGCATTGAAAAAGTGCTCGGCAGTGGCAGGGTCACCAAAAAGATCAACATCTCCGCGCAGGCATTCTCTGAAACAGCAAAAGCAAAGATTGAGAAGATGGGTGGAAAGGCGCAGCTCGTCTGAGCCTCCCTGTATTTTTTGGTGAAACCATGGGAAACCTGCTGGATCGAATGGAACCCCTGCTCGCTGCGATGCCCGCAGTCCGGAGCTCGGAGGGACACGTTCATTTCAAGAATAAACTGATATGGACGCTTGGAATACTGATTCTGTATTTTGCCCTGACGAATATCCCGCTTTTTGGAATCGCACCCCGGTCAATGGATCTTTTTGCAGCATGGCGTGCCCTCCTTGCCGGGGCAAGCGGTTCGATTGTCCATCTTGGTATCGGACCGATTGTCACCGCATCCATCGTGCTCCAGCTGCTCAAAGGTGCAGACATCCTCCAGATTGATACAAGCGAAACGCGCGGACAGGTCATGTACATGGGTCTTCAGAAGATCCTTATCATCGTCATGATCATCATCGAAGCTGCCCCCAACCTTGTGGGTGGTTTCCTGCAACCTGACCCGGTGATTGCCCAGCAGTTCTTTGGCGGCAACCTGTTTGCGGTTTCATTTATCATCTTCATCCAGATCTGTATCGGTGGCGTGCTCGTCTTCCTCATGGATGAAGTAGTGACAAAATGGGGTATCGGCTCTGGGGTGGGTCTCTTCATTATTGCCGGCATATCGCAGGCAATTGTCAACGGGTTCATCAACTGGGTGCCGGTCACTGACCAGTATCCTGTCGGGTTCTTCCCCCGCCTTGTTGCTATCGGTATTGATGGCGGAAACTATCTCACATTCTTTGGTAAGGATATCCTTGCATTCGTCACCACAATCACCATCTTCTTAATCATTGTGTACGTGGAATCCACCCGAATCGAGATCCCGCTCGCTCACGCGCAGGTACGCGGAGCACGGGCGCGTTTCCCGGTGAAACTCATCTACGCCAGTGTTCTGCCGATGATCCTTGTCCGTGTACTGCAGGCAAATATCCAGATGGTGGGGATGTTCCTCTCCAATGTCGGCATCACCATCTTTGGCAAATTCAATGGTTCGACACCCCTGAATGGAATTATGTATTACCTTGCTCCCATCAACGGACCTGATCAATGGATGTGGTGGATTCACGATCTCGGTCATGCCCCGTGGGAGGTTCTATTACGTCTGGGGGTAGATACAACAATCATGGTGGTCGGTGGTGCAGTCTTTGCACTGTTCTGGATCAAAACCGCAGGGCTCGACTCAAAAGATGTCGCCCGGCAGATCCAGCTTTCAGGCATGTCCATTCCCGGCTACCGCAGGAATCCGCAGGTGCTGGAAAAGTACCTTGACCGGTATATTCCCCGCGTCACGGTGATTGGTGGTGTCTTTATAGGGTTGCTCAGTGTTGTAGCGAATCTCTTTGGTGTCATCGGTGCTGTGAGCGGAACCGGACTGCTCTTGACGGTCAGTATCACCTACCGGCTCTACGAAGAGATAGCAAGCCAGCAGATCATGGAGATGTACCCGTTCATGCGGACATTCTTTGGCAAAGAGTGAGTCAGGAAAGGGACACGGATGCAGGGAAGAAAGGTCATCATAACCGGTGTACCGGGCGTCGGCAAGACGACGGTAGTCAACGAGGCATTAAAGAAACTCAAAAGTGAGGGTGTCGAATACCAGTCCATCAATTTCGGCACGTTCATGTTTGAAGTGGCAAAGAATGACAATGTTGTCCAGGATCGGGACCAGATGCGTACGCTCGATCGCGCAGTCCAGAAACAGTTGCAGCAGCGTGCCGCGCAGGCAATTGCGAAAGTAACGGGCAACGTGCTCATCGATACGCATGCATCGGTCAAGACGCCAAAAGGCTATCTTGCGGGACTTCCTGAATGGGTGCTCCGCGAGATTATGCCTGACACCATTGTCCTTGTTGAAACGGATGATGACCAGATTCTCATGCGGCGATTGACCGATGAAACCCGCGCACGGGACAAGGAAGGGTCCCGGTCAATTGCAGAACACCAGCAGTTCAACCGCTCAATTTCTGCTGCCTATGCAATGCTGACGGGTTGCACGGTAAAAATTGTGATCAATGCAGATTTCCTGCT
>Ga0315281_10008775_pt1 | contig 14102 bp, 12 predicted proteins | sample YL17G07_0_MG_FD_204540 | JGI IMG/M metagenome (GOLD analysis project Ga0315281, IMG submission 204540) | Sediment microbial communities from Yellowstone Lake, YNP, Wyoming, USA - YL17G07_0 | ecosystem: Environmental > Aquatic > Freshwater > Lake > Sediment | place: USA: Wyoming | collected...
ATCCCGCGTAATCGATGAACGTAACCAAGCGTCGGGCAACCGAGTCGCGCCGCTCATTTCACGATGTTACCCCGTGACGAGTAAAACGGCGGCGTGGCTGGCCAGCCAGTGACTCGATTCACTGAGCATTCGGTCGGGCTGAAAGTCGGCCAGGCCAGAAGGACTCCGGCGCTTCGTGCTAAACCGCTGCCGTGTAAGATGTCGCTTCCGCTAACGCTTTCTCGCTGTTTGTCGCATCTCGTGCGCGCGTTCCAGTGAAGATACAATTGACCCCGCTGTCGCTTTCGCGGCTTCAGCCTTTGCTTTTGCGCCGGGATAACGTTGACCGGCTAGGGCACTCTCGGCCTCGCCGATGCTCGATTTCGCAGCAGCGAGGTCTGACTTCAGCACGTCGAGGTCCGCTGGCGCCCCTTTTCCTCTAGGCGCCTTTCCAAGCGCCGCTTCCGCGTCCTGGATCGTTGCCTTCGCGTCGACGACGAGCGTGGAGGCTTCAGCCCTTGCCATCTGCTCAGCTCTCGCGGCGTCCTGTTCGGCCTTCACGCCAGCCGCCGTGGCCGCGTCCGCGAGTTTCACCGTCTCGCTGAACGACCGCATCATCGGAAGATGCCCGCTCTGAATCTTCAATGCAGCATCCAACCTGGCTCGATCAGCCTGCGCGATTTTGAAAGACGCCGGCGCATATTCGCCCGCCTTGGCCGCGACCGCCTTGTCGAGCGCCGCGTTGGCCGCGTCGATGTTCGCTTTCGGAGGCGTGGCGCACGCTGCTGACGCGACGGCGAGTGTGACAAGGATCATCGAGAACCACGTTGTGCGCATTCAGCTACCGCTCCCTTCAGATCCGGCGCGCATGATCGAGCGCCGGTGAGTCCAGAGTCCTCTTGAGCGACACCCGGAGGTCCTCCGTCGAAATCAGTCATCGAGACGGCCGCGACGTGTCCACGCTCGTTGGTCCCACCATCGCCCCAGCGCGTCGACTACGAAGATGCCGACCACGAACGCCCCGATAAGCCAGTACTCGGCAGCCATCTCGAAAGTGTCATCGGCCCACGAGAGTATTTCCATTTGTGGCCTCTAACGCATCGAGTCCATGATTTCGTCGAGGACGGCCTTCGGCGGCCGGACGCGTTCGAGCGGCAACGTTCCGAGAGGCTCGCCTACGAGGTTCATTTGCGTGATGAAGTCGTCGCGATCGGGTTCGATGTAGATGATGCCCGTCGCAAATGCGCCCCGCCGCGCCGTCTCGTGCAGACGAGTGAGCGCGCCGATGCGATCGGTTGCGTCGTATGTCGTTTCGAGCTTCTTCAGGAACAGCTTCGACCCATCATGAAGTGTGACTTCCTGCGTGGAGCCCGGCTCGTAGTCGACGCTGATATCCTCGAAGTACGGCACGAAACTGACCTCTTCGACGGGGTCGTCATGCTCTTTCACGTACGCGTAACTCTTGGTGGACCCTTCGTGATCATTGAAGGTGACGCAGGGCGAAATGACGTCAAGCATCACCGTGCCGCGGTGCGCGAGCGCCGCTTTGAGGAGTGCCAACAGCTGCTTCTTGTCGCCTGAGAACGACCGGGCCACGAACGTGGCGCCCAGCTCGATGGCCAAGGCGCACGTGTCGATGGGCGGCAGGTCGTTGACGACGCCGGTTTTGAGTTTCGAGCCGACGTCTGCCGTCGGCGAGAACTGACCCTTCGTGAGACCGTAGCACCCGTTGTCTTCGATGATGTAGATGATCGGCAGGTTGCGGCGCATCAGGTGAATGAACTGGCCGATGCCGATGGCGCCTGTGTCGCCGTCGCCGCTGATACCGATCGCGGTCAGTGTGCGGTTGGCAAGGAGTGCCCCGGTACCGATCGAGGGCATGCGGCCGTGGACCGCATTGAACCCGTGCGAGCCGCCGAGGAAGTACGCGGGGCTCTTGCTCGAGCAGCCGATACCCGACAGCTTGACGACGCGGCTCGGATCGACGCCCATTTCGAAAAACGCGTCGATGATGCGCTCAGAAATCGCGTTATGACCACAGCCGGCGCACAGTGTCGTCTTGCTGCCCTTGTAGGTGACGGCGTCCAGTCCGATGCGATTCAGTTTGCCAGCCATGAATTACTCCCCGCCCGTCATGCCGGACAACGCCGGCTCCACGTTCCGCGCCGTCTTCGTCGCGACATCAAACCCTTCGAGCGCGAGCACGCCGTCGGTCACACTCCGCGCGTCGATCGGCAGCCCGCTGTAGTGGAGGACGCTCCGTAGCTTGGCGCAGCGCCCCGGCGTGAGCTCGAGCTTCATCAGTTGCAGCAGCTGCGCGTCGCGATTCTGTTCGATGACGTAGACGCGTTCATGCGCGTCGATGAACGACGTGAGATGCTCAGTGAACGGATACGCGCGGAGCCGGAAGTATGACGTCTTGACATCGGTTTCTTCGCGAAGCTGATCGCGGCTCTCGGTCGTCGCCCAATGCGAGGTCCCGTAGCCGATCAGCCCGATCTCGGCGCCGGCCACCGTGTCGACTTCCGGCTTCGGCACGAACTTGCGAGCGGTCTCGAACTTTCGCGCGAGTCGATCCATGTTGTCGACGTAATCGTCCGGCCGCTCGCTGTACTGGGCCTTTGCGTTGTGCCCGGACCCCCGTGCGAAATACGACGGCATCATGTCGCCGGGAATCGTCCGGTACGGAATACCGTCACCGTCGACGTCCTTGTAGCGGCCCCAGTCGCCGATGCGCGCCAGGACCTCAGGTGTAAGCAGCTTGCCGCGATTGATCGGCGTGTCGGGATAGGCAAAGCTGCCGGACATCCAGTTGTTCATGCCCAAGTCGAGATCCATCATCACGAACACCGGGGTCTGAAACTGCTCGGCAAGATCGAATGCCTGCTGCGCCATCTCGTAGCACTCCTCAACGGAGGACGGGATGATCATGATGTGCTTGGTGTCGCCGTGAGAGAGGAACGCGGCGGACAGGAGGTCGCCCTGCGCGGTGCGTGTCGGGAGGCCGGTTGAAGGTCCGACTCGCTGGACGTCGAAGATGACCGCAGGCGCTTCCATGAAGTACGCCAGGCCGGCGAATTCACCCATCAGCGAGATACCCGGGCCGGATGTTGCCGTCATTGAACGCGCGCCCGCCCAACTTGCGCCAATCACCATCCCGAGGGACGCGATCTCATCCTCGGCCTGGACAACCGCGAACGTTGCCTTTCCGGTCGCGCTGTCCACTCGGTATTTCTTCATGTAACCAATCAGCGATTCGCACAACGACGACGAGGGCGTGATCGGATACCACGCGACGACCGTCACGCCCGCCATCATGCAACCGATGGCGGCTGCTGCGTTTCCCTCAATCAGGATCTGCCCGGCCGTCTTGTTCATCGGCGTGAGCAAGAACGCATCCCGTTTGGTGAGGTGGGCTTCGGCGTAATCCCACCCCGCCTTAAGCGCGGCCGTGTTCAGCGTCACAGCCTTCGCCTTCTTGTCGAGCTGCTTGCGAAGCGCCTTCTCCATCAGCGTCATGTCGATGCCGAGGAGTTTCGCCAGCACGCCGTCGTAAATCATGTTGCGCACGAGGCGGCGAAGCTTCGCGTCCCCACAGACGGGCGCCACCAGCTTGTCAAAAGGCACCGGGTAGAAGACCAGATCGGTCCGGAGCGCATCGAGCTTCAAGGGCTCGTCGTAGACCACGGCGGCGCCCGGCTGGAGCGTCAGCACATCTTCCTTCGCCGTTTCCGCGTTCATCGCCACCAGAAAATCGACTTCCTTCTTTCTGGCGATGTATCCGCGCTTGCTGGCTCGAATGGTGTACCAGGTGGGAAGGCCGGCGATGTTCGAGGGGAACATGTTCTTGCCGGAGACCGGCACGCCCATCATCAGAATCGATCGCAACAGCACGAGGTTGGCCGTCTGGCTGCCCGAGCCGTTGACGGTGGCCACCTGGATGCTGAAGTCGTTGACTGCCGATTTCGCGTGGTGGGCTTGGTCTGGCCGAACGGCCGCATGAGTCGATGACATTCCTCGGGTTCCCTTCAAATGGGGGTCGCGACAACCCTGATAAGTTGAATATTATGATATGCGCATATGGTAACGTTGGTCAACCGGGCGAACTGGTGACACAGGCGCGGGTTCGTAGCCGGCAAGTAACTGGGAGAACGTTACGAAGGGGGGGAGTGAAACTACCGGCGCCGTTCCTGTCGTTGCAATTCGCGCAGCAAACCTTGAGACCCAACCAGGTGGTTGTTGAAAATGCGTCTGGCGACGGCGAGTAACTCGCCGATGAGAGGATCGCACACAAGGTATCGAACGCTCGTGCCTTCCTTACGGCCCGTGACGATGTTCTTGGCACGCAGAACGGCGAGCTGCTGCGAGACGACCGGCTGATCGACTTTGAGGATGTCTTGCAGCTCCTGCACGCTTCGCTCGCCCTGCAGCAGGACTTCGAGGATCTCGATCCGGATCGGATGGGCGAGCGCCCGAAAGAATTCCGATTTGAAGCGCTGCAGCTCGCCGGCCATAGAATTCATATAAAGTAATATTACGCCGATTCTCACGCTTCGAACAACCTTCGCCGTCATTCCTCGAAGGCGCATCATTGATCGACGAGGGCAACAACGATGGAGCATTCATTACAGGTGCAATTCGACCGTCAGCTATTGGAGGTCTATTCGGAAGGCCTGCACTCGGAAGTTGAGGCGAAGCTGCGGGAGGTCACGCGGTTCCGAGAACACATGCAGGTGCTCGCCGTCTCCGGCACGCCTGAAGCGCGAGCTCAGCAGCTCGCGGCTATTGGTAAGCTCGAAGAACAGATCAATCGCATGCTGGGAACGAACCGGATCGTACGCGAGACCCTGTTGGAACTACTCGAAGCAGCGAAGGCGCTCGCGCGCGACCTTGGCGCCGAGGGCTGAGAGTTCTCCACGATTGTCGAAGCATGAATCACGCGGCGAGATACAGACGGAGGTGCGAATTGACCGATCCCGCTCGCTGGGTGCCGCCGCCGTTGCCAGACGATCCACGGGAGGTGCGCAAGATCCGGAACCAGCTCATCGTCCTTGCCCTCTTAACGGTGATTGCGATGATCGTCTCGATGGTCGCCCGCTGATCGAGGTTGCGGCGGGTCGGATGAGACGTGATGTATATAGTTATAAAACGATATACTCGGCTGACCTTGGTGTTTCAGGTTCGTGCTCTCGGCGACGACGTCTGGATGTCCGATGAATTGGAAGCCGGTCGATGTGGGATGAGCTGCGCCGTCGTCGACAGGGGACCGGGGAGGCGACATGATGACGCCGTTCGATCCGGGCACCGGGCTGCGGATCGCGCTGGCGTTGCGCGTTGCGGTTATCGCGCTGACGCTGCTGGCCGCTCGGCGGACCGCTGCGTGCCGGTTGGTGGCGTTCATCGGCTCCGCGATCGCGTCCCTCGTGACGGCAGCCACCGCTGCGGCGATGTTGCAAGCCGGAGCGTCCCGCCATGGTGTGCTGTTTCTCCATCACGCATCGCAGTTCGCTCTCAGCTACACGATCGACGGACTCGCGGCGTGGTTTCTGATCGTGCTTTCGACGCTGGCTATCCCGGTTGCCGTCTTCAGTATCGGTTATTTCGCAAAGGGCCACGTCGCGCGACGTTCGGCCTTCAGCGGGGCGGCGTTCAACGTGCTGGTCGGCGCCGTGGAACTCGTGTTCGTCGCGAGCGATGTGATCACCTTCCTCTTCGCCTGGGAGCTGATGACGCTGACCGCCGCGGCGCTTGTGACCACCGAACACGAGGAGCGCGACAACCGGCGCGCCGCCCTGCTGTATCTGGTCATGTCGCACGTGGCGACAGGGTGTCTGATCGCCGGGTTCCTCACGCTGGCATCCGCGTCCGGCTCGTTATCGTTCTCGGCGCTTCTGGCTGGCGACGTCGTGCGAGGGCCGATGCGTGACGGGCTGTTCGGCCTCTTCTTCGTCGGATTTGGCGTCAAGGCAGGCATCATTCCGCTGCATGTCTGGTTGCCGGAGGCGCATCCGGCCGCGCCGACCAGCATTTCCGCGTTGATGTCGGGCGTGCTCCTCAAGGCCGGCATCTACGGCATCGTCCGCGTGTGCGCCTTTGGTCTCGGAGTGCCCAGGTTGTCGTGGGGCGTCATCGTCGTTGTCTTGGGTGGGCTCTCGGCGGTGCTCGGCGTCCTCTATGCGCTGATGCAACACGATCTAAAGCGCCTATTGGCCTATCACAGCATCGAGAACATCGGGATCATCCTGCTGGGTCTTGGCGCGGGGATGATGGCTCTGGCGTACGGGCGCAGCGAACTCGCTTGGATCGGCGTCGCGGCGAGCCTGTACCACGTCTTGAATCACGCGGTATTCAAGGGCCTGCTGTTTCTGGGCGCCGGTGACGTGGTGATGACCACTGGGACGCGACAGATTGAACGGTATGGAGGCCTCCTGCGGCGCATGCCGTGGACCGGGCTGTGTTTTCTGATCGGTGCGATGGCGATTTCCGGTCTGCCGCCTCTAAACGGGTTTGCGAGCGAGTGGCTGACGTTCCAGGCATTCTTCTTCGGTTTCCGCGGCTCAGCGGAACCGCTCGTCCACTTTCTGTTTCCGGTCGCCGGAGCGCTCCTGGCGCTGACGACGGCCTTGGCCGCCGCGTGTTTCGTGAAGGCATTCGGGATCAGTTTTCTCGCGTTGCCGCGTAGCCCGGAAGCGGCCGACGCGCACGAGGCTCCCGCGGTGATGCTGGTGCCGCAGGCGCTGTTGGCGGCGCTGTGTGTCGTGTTGGGGCTCTTCCCGGGCGTCGTGCTGCGCGTGCTTGGTCGCGTGCTGACGTCACTGCCCGGATTGCAGCCTCAGGCAGACATGGGGTGGGGCGGCCTCGGCATGGCCTCCGGCGGAGGAGCGTTTGATCACGTCGTTCCGGTGGCATTCGCCGCCGCCTTGGTGTGCGGGATGGCGCTGGTCGGCGCGCTTGCCGCGCGGTCCGGGTTTTCGGTGCGTCGCGTGCCGACGTGGGGCTGTGGCGGCGAGTTGTCGGCCCAGACCGAGTATACGGCGACGGCGTTTTCCAAGCCGCTGATGATGATTTTCCGAGCGGTCTATCGGCCGACGCGGCAGGTGGAATCATTGGCGGACGTCTCGCCGTATTTCCCGCACGAGGTGCGCTACCACGCGGAGATTGAGCCGACTTTCGAGCGGTATGTCTACGATCCGTTGCTGCGCGCGGTACTGCGCGTCGCGAACGGCCTGAAAGTGGTCCAGGCCGGCAGCCTTCACGCCTACCTTGCGTATGTGATGGCCTTGGTCGTCTGGCTGATGCTCCTCGTGTGGTGGAGAGGTTGAGTTGAACATGCTTCAGCTGGTGGGCGTCGGCGTCCAGGCGGCAGTCGTGATTCGTCTCGTGACGATAGCCGCGACGCTGGTGTTGGCCCGCTGGGTCAGGACGTGCCGATACGTTGCGTTAGGGGGTTCGATTCTCGCGTCGGCCGTGACCGTCAGCGCGGCGATCCAGGTGTTAGTCGCCGGACGTTCGTTAGATGGCGTGCTTTTTCGGCATGCGACGTCCGGAATCGTGTTGTCGTACTCCGTGACCCCGCTCTCGGCGTGGTTTCTGATGGTGTTCGGCTTGATTGCGGTGCCCGTGGCCGTCTATAGCGTTGGCTACTTCGCCCACTCGATCGCACCGTCCCGAATGGCGGCCGTCGGCAGCGGCTTCAACGTCATGCTTGGCTCTGTGGAGCTGGTGTTCGTCGCCGGTGACGTCATTACCTTCCTGCTTGCCTGGGAGCTGATGACATTGGCGACCGCCGCGCTCGTGGCCACGGAACACGAGGAGCGCGCCAGCCGGCGCGCCGGCTACCTCTACCTCGTGATGTCCCACGTCGGCACGGGGTGCCTGGTGGCCGGCTTTCTGACGTTGGCGGCAGCCTCCGGCTCACTGTCGTTGTCCGCACTGCTCGCAGGCCATCTCGTGTCGGGTGTGACGCGTGACGGAGTGTTCGTGCTCTTTTTTGTCGGCTTCGGCGTGAAGGCCGGCGTGATCCCATTTCATGTGTGGTTACCCGAAGCCCATCCGGCGGCGCCGAGCAGTATTTCGGCCCTCATGTCGGCGGTGCTGATCACCGCCGGGATTTACGGTCTCTTCAGGGTCTGCGCTTTTGGCCTGGGAATCCCGGCCGTGAGCTGGGGTCTGACCTTCATGGGCTTGGGCACGCTCTCCGCAATACTGGGCGTGCTGTACGCCTTGACGCAGAGCGATCTCAAGCGGCTCCTCGCGTACAGCACGATTGAGAACGCGGGAATCATCGTGCTCGGACTGGGCGCAGCGATGTTGGCGTTGGCCTACGGTCGGACCGAACTGGCGACCCTGGCGGCGGCCGCCAGTCTCGCGCATGTGCTGAATCACGCCGTGTTCAAGGGACTCTTGTTTCTCGGCGCGGGAAGCGTCGTGATGGGGACGGGCACGCGCCAACTCGAACAGTATGGCGGCTTGCTGCGACGTATGCCCTGGACGGGGCTTTTCTTCCTCGTGGGCGCGATGGCGATTGCCGGCTTGCCGCTTTTGAACGGCTTTGTCAGCGAATGGCTGACCTTTCAAGCGCTGTTACTCGGATTCAGTTCGACGCCGGGTTTCATCCGACTGAATTATCCGCTGAGCGCCGCGATGCTGGCGTTGACCAGTGCGCTGGCGGCTGCGTGTTTTGTGAAAGTCTTTGGCATTAGTTTTCTGGCGCTGCCGCGGAGCACGGCAGCGGCCGACGCGCACGAAGCGCCGCCGGTGATGCTCGCGCCTCAGGCCTTGCTCGCAGCGCTCTGCATCGGATTGGGCCTGTTCCCAGGCGTCATGCTACGCGCGCTGAGCGGTGTCCTGGCGTCGTTGCCCGGATTGCAGCCGGCGGACCGTCTCGGGTGGGGCTCGGCCGGGATGATGTCACCGGTCGGGTCGTTCGATCACGTGGTGCCCGCAATATTCGGCGTGGCGCTCATGGGCGCCGTCGTCGCGGCGGGCGTGCTTGCGGCGCGGACCGGCTTGGCCATTCGCCGTGTCCCGACCTGGGGTTGCGGTGGCGAGTTGTCGGCGCGAACGGAGTATACGGCGACCGCGTTTTCGAAGCCGCTGATGATGATCTTCCGCGCCGTGTATCGGCCGACGCGACAAGTAGAAGCGCTGGCGGAGGTCTCGCCCTATTTTCCGCATGAGGTGCGTTACCGTTCAGAAATCGAGCCGACCTTCGAACGGTATGTCTACGGTCCGTTGTTACGCGGCGTGCTGCGTGTGGCCAATGGGATGAAAGTGCTCCAGGCCGGCAGCCTTCATACCTACCTCGCGTACGTGCTGGCGCTCGTCGTGCTGCTGCTCCTTTGGCTGGGAGGTACCGCGTGATCCCGATGATCCCCGACGCACTTCGCGCGTTCAGCTTCGCGATGCTCCAGGCGGCCGGGCTGCTCGCGCTGGCCCCGCTGCTGAAGACGGCGATCAAGAAGATGAAGGCGAGGCTCCAGAACCGACAGGGGCCGCCGCTGCTGCAGGGGTACTACGACCTCGCGAAGCTGTTGCGCAAGGAGCCGGTCCGATCCGAAACCGCATCCTGGGTGTTCGTGGCAGGTCCGCGCGTCTACTTCGGCGCGGCAGTTGCCGCCACCACGCTGGTGCCCGTTCTCGTGGCCGCGGCGCCCCTTGAAGCCGCAGGCGGAATCCTGCTGCTCGTTGGAACCCTCGCGCTCGGTCGCTTCGCGCTCGCCACGGCCGCCCTGGATACAGGCAGCGCCTTCGGCGGCATGGGCGCCAGCCGCGATATGACGATCGCGGCGCTCGCGGAACCCGCGCTGCTGCTCGGGCTGTTCACGTCGGCGCTCGCCGCCGGTTCGTTGAACGTAGGCGGCCTGGTCAGGAGCGTGCTGCAGCACGGCGTCACGTTCCACCCGAGCGATCTGCTGGCATTCGCAGGACTCTTCATCATCGTGATTGCCGAGACAGGACGCATTCCTGTCGACAACCCGGCCACGCACCTTGAATTGACGATGATTCATGAGGCGATGGTCCTCGAGTATGCCGGGCCCGATTTGGCCCTCGTCGAATGGGCGTCGGCCGTGAAGGAACTGTTGTACCTGACGTTGCTCGTGGACCTGTTCATGCCGGCGGGCATTGCGACCAGCGCTGCGCCGGTCGCGATCGCCGTCGCGCTGGCAGCGTGGGCCGTCAAGGTATTTCTCTTGGCCATCGCCGTGACGCTCACCGAGAGCACGAACGCTAAGCTCCGTCTGTTCCGCGTGCCGGAGCTTGTGTCCATCTCGCTGGGCCTCGCGTTTCTGGCCTTGGCGATTCGTTTTCTGTGAGGTCCCACGCATGACGACGAGCGACCTATTGATTCTCTGCGCCGCGGGCATGCTCGTAAGCGCATATCTCATGGTCGGTCAGAAGGCGCTGTTCACGGCCATTCGTTTATACGGCGTTCAGTCACTGCTCCTCGGCATTGTGACGGTCACGACTGCCGTGTCGGAGTCTCGCCCGGAGCTCTTCGTGACCGCGGCGATCACCGTGGTCCTGAAGGCGATCCTGATTCCGTGGTTCTTGATGCGCCTCATCGACCGAATCGGCATCCACCGTGAGATTGAACCGTTCTTGAATGTCCCGGCCTCCCTCTTGGTGTGCCTCGGCCTGACCGTCGTCGGGTACCGGGTCAGTACGGGATTCCCCGGAGGCGCCCAAGGCGTGAGCCATCACCTCATTGGTGTCGCCCTGTCGATGTTGCTGATTGGGCTGTTTCTGATGGTGACGCGCAAGAAGGCCATTACGCAGATTCTCGCCCTGTTGACGGTCGAGAACGCCGTATTTCTCGTTGCAGTCGGCGTCACGCCGGGCATGCCGCTCGTCGTGGAGTTGGGGATCGCGTTCGACATCATTGTGGCCGTCCTTCTGCTTGGCACCCTCGTCCGTCGAATCGTGGATCGGTTCGAGTCGATGGATGTGAGCCGACTTTCAAAGCTGAAAGGGTAACGTGAACCTGCTCGTCTGGACACTCACCGTTCCACTCGTGACGGCCGCGATTGGCGGCTTGGGCGGCCCCCGCAAGTTCAAGGAAGCCGTGATGGTGGGGGGGTTGTTACTCACCTTTGCGTTGTGCGTCGCGACCGCGCGCGCCTTCCTTGGCGGCGCGGTCCCCGCGGCGTTTGGCGACGCCTTGCGTGTCGACGGGCTGTCGGCCTTGATGCTGGTGCTGTGCGGTTACGTGGGTCTCCTCTCGGCCACTTATGGGGTGGGGTACTTGCGCCGTAATGAAGCCAGAAAATTGGTAACGCCGCGCATGCGTCGCGAGTTCTACGGCCTAATCCCCGCCTACGTATTCGCGATGTTGCTTGTGTCGATGTCGAACAATCTCGGGATCATGTGGATCGCCGTCGAGTTGACGACGCTGGCATCAGTGTTTCTGATTACCTTCCACGACAAGGACACGTCGCTCGAGGCGGGTTGGAAGTTTCTGGTGCTGGGTAGTCTTGGCCTCGCCTTCGCGCTCTTGGGCACCGTCCTGTTGTTCGCTGCAGGCCAGGGCCATCTCGGAGAGGGCATGGCTGCGCTGAACTGGACCCATTTCATGCAGGCGGCGCCGTCTCTACATCCTTTCACGCTGCGGCTGGGCGTGGTGTTTGCGCTCATCGGGTACGGCACCAAGGCGGGCCTCGCGCCCATGCACACGTGGAAACCCGACGCGTATCGCGAGGCGCCGTCGCCGGCAGGTGTGCTGATGGCTGTGGGGATGCTGAACGGCGCCCTGTATTGTCTTCTGCGCATTCATCTCATTTCGAAAGCGGCGCTCGGACCGGCGTTCTCGGGAGATTTGCTTTTGATGCTCGGTCTGCTGTCCGTGCTCATTGCGACCCCGTTCATCCTGGTCCAGTGGAACCTGAAGCGGCTCCTGGCCTATTCGAGTATCGAACATGTGGGCATCATGGCTGTCGGTATCGGCTTGGGCGGCGAGGCGGCTGCATTCGGGGCCCTGCTGCACATGACCTATCACTCGTTGGCAAAGCCGGTCGCGTTCTTCTCAGCCGGGACGCTCGCGCAACTGCACAGTTCGTCGAACTTCGACCGGATCGGGACCGGGACGTTCAGCCGTGCGCCAGTCGCCAGTGGTCTCTTGGTGCTCGCCGCGCTGATGATCACGGGATCGCCGCCGTTCGGTCTGTTCTTCAGTGAGATGACCATCCTCAAGGCCGGATTCTTCAGTGCACACGTGACGGCGACGTCGATATTCCTCGCCGCGCTGGTGGTGCTGTTTTGCGGCTTTGCGTTTCAGATCGGCGGGATCGTGCTTGGTCCGCCGCGCGACCCGAAGGACCGGCGGGTTCCGCAGCCCGAACAGTTCGATGTCGCCATGGTCACAGCGATTGTCGCCGCGATCGTGGCGATCGTGTCCGCGTTCTACCTGCCAGCGTCCCTGTTAGCGTTGATTCATGCGGCGACGCAGGTCGTATGGGGGAGCGCATGACGTCAGCCATCTCAACGGTGTCGGCCGCGCTCGGCGTCGCCGATTGGGTTGTCCGCGAGCCGCGTGCCGGAGAGCTGACGCTGGAGGCCGAGGCGGGCGCCCTGCCAACCCTGGCCGATCACGTCGTCCGGGACCTGGATGGCCGGCTGATGTCGTTGTTCGCGACCGACGAGCGCCATGCGACCGGCCGTTTCGTCGTACACCATGTCTGGTCGTTGCCGCGCCACCGGACGTTTCTTCACATCGCGGCGCCGATCGATCCGGCAACACCCTCATATCCATCGATCGCGGCGAAGTATCCCGCGGCGAACTGGTTCGAGCGCGAGATCATGGATGTGTTCGGTCTCGTCCCCGAGGGCCATCCGAATCCGGCACGCGTGGCGCTTCATGACGATTGGCCGGACGGCGCATGGGCGCTCCGCAAGGACTTTCCAGATGATCGCGTCGTACCTCGCGTGGCCGGCGAATTCCATCCCTTCCGACCGGTGACCGGCGAGGGTGTGTTCCAGGTGCCGGTCGGGCCCGTGCACGCCGGCATCATCGAGCCCGGCCATTTTCGGTTTGGCGTGGCCGGCGAACCCATCTTGTACCTTCAGCTCCGGCTGTTCTATGTCCACAAGGGAACGGAGAAACGATTCGAGCGACTCCCGTGGCGTCACGGATTGTTCCTCGCCGAATCGATTTCAGGCGACACCTCAGTGGGTCATGCACTCGCCTACGCGCATGCCATCGAGCGTCTCGCGAATGTCGAGGTGCCCCCGCGTGCGCGAGCCTTGAGAGTGATGTTGCTGGAGCTCGAGCGCATGTACAACCACACGGCAGACATTGGCGGCGTCGCGACCGACGTCGCGTTCACCGTGGCGGCAAGTCGAGCGCAGGCGCTGCGCGAAGGCCTCGTCCGCTTGCAGGACGAGCTGTTCGGCACACGACTGATGAGAGGCGCTGTCGCCTTGGGCGGTCTCAAGCGCGACGTCTCACCTCAGGGATGTGACGCGCTTCGGAAGTATCTCGACAGCTTCGAACAAGAGTTCGACGATCTGATCACCTTGCTCATCGATTCGGGCTCCTTCACCGACCGCGTCGATGGGACCGGAGTCCTCACACAACAGACCGCTCGAGACCTCGGGATTGTCGGGATGGCTGCGCGCGCCTCCGGTGTGGATACGGACTTCCGGCGAGACCATCCCCACGACGCCTATGAAGGTCTGCGATTCGAGGTGCCCGTGGAGGAGGGAGGCGACGTCAGAGCGCGGCTCATGGTTCGCGCGCGAGAGGTGGAGCAGTCGTTGTCGATCGTGCGGCAGGTCCTTGACGCCATGCCGGCAAAGTCCGACGGGTCGCTCACCGCACCATTACCCAAACAGCTGCCCGCGCGCGCGTCGGCGTTAGGATGGGTGGAAGCGTGGCGCGGGCCCTGCACACACTGGGTCTCGACCGACGAGCGGGGCGAGATTGCGCGCGTCAAGATCACGGACCCGAGCTTTCTAAACTGGCCGGCAATCATTCAGGCCGCGCCGGGCAATATCATCCCGGACTTTCCCGTGATCAACAAGAGCTTCAACTTCTCCTATTCCGGGAACGACCGGTAACGGGCGACACAGGACAACATGTTCCGAATTATCGCGAAAAGCCTGACGACCAGAGTCCTCACGGAGGC
>Ga0315281_10008776_pt1 | contig 14099 bp, 36 predicted proteins | sample YL17G07_0_MG_FD_204540 | JGI IMG/M metagenome (GOLD analysis project Ga0315281, IMG submission 204540) | Sediment microbial communities from Yellowstone Lake, YNP, Wyoming, USA - YL17G07_0 | ecosystem: Environmental > Aquatic > Freshwater > Lake > Sediment | place: USA: Wyoming | collected...
TAAAGGTGAATATTGCAATAGCATACTAAAAAGCTTTAGGTTGTGGAGAGATAAATACCATTGGAAAATGATTAGACACAGACAAATTATCATATATTACAAAGAGGGTAAGGAAAAGGTTGTATTCAACTACATAAAATCAAAGTATAATTTCAGTAGTCATATAATGGGCAGCATATACACAACAATTGGATTGGGGAAAAGGATGTATATGGTAAAGCAGATTAAAACCGAAAAAAAGATGAGGAAGCAGATGATAGTAGTGAGGTTTACAGAAAAACAGGTTGAAATGCTCGATAGGCTTGCGGATGATGGGAGATTGGGAAATAACAAAACAGAGGTTATAAGAAATATAGTAATGTTATATCTATTACATTATATTGATTCCGAAGATGAGAAAGTTGCAAAATCTGAACTTGAGGCCAAACCATGACCGACAACCTGAAGGAAAGGTTTGAGAAGATGGCAAGTTTCACTTGCAGTTGCGGATGTGTAAGTTTTAAGGGAACGATATGTAAAGCCTGTGGCAAAAGATATAAATATGGTGAACTTGATTATGATGATGCCCTCGCCGCCATCGAGGATGTGGCGGGGGAGATACGAGAGGAAATTAAAGAGCATAGAAAAGTCATTGATAAGATAGACCCAAGGAAAGCTACATCACTTGAAGAAATAGGCGTTATTGTAGCAGAATCAATTGCTTATGCGCTTGAGGATGTTCTCCGCCTTCTCGTTGGAAAGGCTGGCGACAAACCTTGCAATCAACCCATGAAAAGCGTTGGAGATATAGGGGCTTCAACTTGCAAGGGTCGTAACCCCAAATCCGAAGGTGATGAATTAATAATTACAAAATTACCGAGATGTCCGCATGGAAAGGCTTTTTGCGATTGGGCTGGAAACAGAACTATGTATGATGGATGTCAGCCAACAGAAAACCAAGAAAAAGAAATCGCTATCATATTACTTGGTAATCGGAGAGATTTTGCCAGCCCCAAAACCGAAGGCGGGGAGAAGGAGGCCGTGGCATGAGTTACATGGTTCAATGCGTTAACTGCTTGAAGAAAAGAATATTCAATGGTTTAAACCCCAACTGCCCAAATTGCGGGAGCAGGATGGTTGAATTATTGAATTTCACGACAAAAAACGGCATAAAGAAAAGAGTTCCGACAAGGCGGAGTTTTTTAAGCAGAAAGCAATGGGAACGAGAATACACCACAAATCGCTTGGTAGATAACATGATTGATAGGAAGCCCGAAGGCGGGGAGAAGGAGATGAAGGCATGAAATCAGTTATGTGTGATGTTTGCAGAAAATTATATGAGAAACCCATTTTTGAAGGTATGATAACTGATAAACGTATTCAAGAAGGTAAGGAATGGGTTTTTAGGGGAGATGTATGTTCACATAAATGTATGATAGAATGGCTTAAAAAAGCAATTCGTTTAATGGCTGGTTGTGACGACCCCAAAGGCGATGGAGGTAAGGAAGAAGCATGGATTAAGGAACAACTTATGAGATGGAAGCATGACGTTAAATAAATCAGTTGGGAATATGTATCCTTGGTGCAATTTCACATGGAATCCTATCAGGGGTGAATGTCCACATATGTGTGCCTACTGCTATGTCAATAAAATAAATAAGAGGTATGGTTTAAGGCAATTACCATTGAGGCTTGATAATAATTGTTTAAATGATAAGCTTGGCGCAGAAAAAACGATATTCGTTGGCAGTTCAACCGATATGTGGGCTGATGCAGTTCCAAGTGAATGGATAATAAAGGTGCTTAAATTATGTAATTCCTTTGCTTACAATACATACCTATTTCAGACTAAAAACCCCGAAAGGTTCTTTGAGTTCATAAACTACAACTATTTCCCTAAAAATGCCATATTAGGCACTACTATTGAAACCAATAGGAATACATCGGTATCGAAAGCACCACAACCTATGATAAGATACCTGCATATGTGCTTGTTAAGAGCAAGAAAAATGGTTTCAATAGAGCCTGTGATTGGATTTGACTTACATAAATTTGTAAGCATGATTGAAAAAATAAATCCAGAGTTCGTATCCATAGGTGCGGACTCACAGCGTTGCGGTCTTCCAGAGCCTTCCCCTGAAAAGCTGAAAGAATTGATAGTGGAATTAAGGAAATTCACTGAAGTAAGGATTAAGGATAACCTAAATAGGCTGCTATTGTGAAGCCTTTTCCTTCTCCCAAAACCTTTTGATATGTATGCAAGTCAGCACTGCCGTTGATGCCACAGATAGGATGATGCCGATTGCAATTAGTAGACTCATAAAATCATGGCCTTATCCACATCAGCTTGGCTTCTGATTTGGCTGCCTACGGGTATCCATGTGCCATCAGGTATCGTGATGTTGTGGATGGTCGCCTTATCCATGTTAAGATACCAGATGCCATTATCCTTGTAGTATTCCCTGCCGTTGATGTAGACATGGCTCTGGATGACCACGTTCTTCCCTATCTTCACGTTGCCATATATTTCGGTGTCCTTGCCCAAGCTTGTGTTATCGCCTATTTGGATGTTGCCTGAAATAGCTGCATTGCCGAGTCGCACATCCTTGCCGAACTTGTAGTGGCATGTCACATACCCGCAGTTCTTGGCGAGGTGCAGTTCCGTGAAATGGACTGTGCCATTCATCTCGACATCGGGTTCATGTAAGCGGAATACAGGTTTAAGGTAGCTTACCAGCACATTGATGCAGCCTATGACTAATAACGTGATGATAAGTGCGATGAGAACCTTGGTCGAGGTGTCCATCCTGATAGTATCACCAATAGCTTTATATATTAATTCCAATAATATATTACTATTGATATTATGATTAGGATTGTTCAATGCAACAGATGTGGATATAATTGGGCAACAAAAATAAGCCCAAAATACTGTCCAAGCTGCAAGAGTCCATATTGGAATAAAAAAAGGGTTAGAGATGTCCAAACAGCCACGGTGAAAAGAGGTGTAGGTTAATACCTAAACTTACGGAGTAACCGTTCCATGCATGGATGGTTTGCCGACTCCCCTCGGTAGAATTATCGGGTGCATAGGACACATCCAGCAGGCTGGGGCAAAAGGAGAGTGAAAATATGGATTATTCACATGGTTGGGATTCAAAAGGCCATGAAGTTGTAGTTTTGACTATTAGCCATCCAAGGAAAAGATATGGTTGTGACTATTGCAAAAGGAAATATTTGAATGATAATCCGAAGGATATGATACCAACGGAGGAGTTCATAGGGTATTGTGGCAATGTCCTATGGATTTGTAGTAGTTGTTGGAAGAAATTGAGCAGGAAGGCGTTAAAGCATGAAAAGATATATTGAATGTGTTTGTGGATGTTCCATCGTCAGGATGGAATATGATGAAGATGATAGATATATCTTTGTAAGCATATACAGGCAAGGCACTAATTTATTTATACATAGGTTGAAGCAGATGTGGCAGGTATTTTGTCACGGTCATGCTTATGGTGATGAGGTAGTGCTTGACATGGAGAATGCAAAAATCCTTGCGAATTTCATAAAATTGGCAATGGTTAAGAAATGAGGTGATGATATGGGACTATATGATACATTCGTGGATGGCGAAAAGGAAGTGCAGCTAAAGAATTTCGAGTGTTGCATGGCAAACTATGAAAAAGGAGATAAAATACCAATGAGGAGATTTCGCTATCCGAAGAATGGCCTGTTCTTCTGCTGGGCTACAAGGAATGGTGTGGTTGTCATCAAAAACAACATTTTCATAGGGATTGAGCCATTTGAAGCCCTTAATGAAAAGGGACTTCCAATCCTAAAAAAATACCCATTCAGGATATGGGATTGTAGTGGGAGTGAATATAGAAGCAAGAAGGAAGCGAGAACATGACCGACATAGCGATTTGCAGGAACTGCGTGGCATGGATAGAAGTGAAGAATTACAAGAAGTTCGCAAAGAAACATGATAACATGGAATTACATTGGCTCGACAAGAGAATGAAATGCTGTATGAAACCAGATTGGGATTGGGATTGTAATCTAAAGAAGAAGATGAAACTCCCCAAAGGTGCGTGATGGACTATGACCAAGAAGAAAATGACAAGGGAAAGGGAATTTTATTGTCCTTTCATCAAGGGCGAATGCAAAAGGGAAACTTGCATGATGTGGCATCCGATTAGGCATATATGTTCGATATATTGCAAGTGTGTGGGACTATGACCGAAACCAGCCTGAAGGAACTGGTAGAGAAGACGGATAATTATCCAGTAGATATTTTCATACCAATGAAAAGTGCAGAAGTTAGAAGCATAGTGAAGATTCTTCAAGCCAACAAAATAAATGTGGACAGATTCTCATCCCATATGATGAGGATTGCCGAAACCAATTTCAAAGAAGCAACCCTCGCAGCCATCAAAGACGTAGCAGGGGAGATTATGAAAGATAAAGAATTGTTGTGGAATATATTTCTGAAAACATATCTTGATAATGTTGTTAAAGAACTACCTGATAGTTACCGTGCTAAACAATTAAAAAATGGTGGTTTAGAAGCAGAACTCGTCTATGAATATGAGACAAAGTTTTTGAAAAAACCTTTTATGAAAGTGATAAATGAGTTTCTTCGCCTTTTGGTGGGAAAGGCTGGGAAGACAGGTAACTCTTTGGGATGCGATAGAACGGAGAGTGAGTTAGTTGGGAACTCCCAAAAAAGCTACCCAACTGGAAAACATAGCGACCTTTCGTTGACTTGTGCCGAGAGAGCCAACAAGATTCCCAGCCCCAAATCCAAAGGTGGGGAGGAGGGATGACATGGAGCATCAAGTAGTGAACGTTAAATTGGAAATAAGCAAGACGCTTGGCTACTGCCCATCAGGACGTTGGTTCGAGAAGAAGGGTGTGAAACCATGAATGACTATGCATTTATTTTGGAAAGGATAAAAGAATGTAATAAAATAAAATCATTGCTTGAATGGTTGGCAATAGATAAACAATGTAAATTTATTCATTTGGATACTGATGCCTATGAATATTATTGCACGAATGAAAAAGCAAAGCCAAACAAAAAAGAGAACCAAAAACATGGATATGATTTTGAACCTGAAAGGGACTGTATAAAATGTCCCCTTTACCAGACCAAAGGGGATATACAACCCTGTAAAAAGTGCGGTTCATTAGAAGAAGTGAATATGGGAACGGCATTATACTGTGAAAAGTGTGGTGTGTTGAAATGACTGACATAATAGTAATTAGGTGTATGACATGCAAGACAGATTTAATCAGCCCTGAAACCCTTACAGACCATTTTATCGGAGGAGTGGGAAGCGTTGATTATTCGGATGTCAGGATTCATAAGATAAGAGTATTGAGAGTGGAGATTAAACCATGAGATTTTGGAGAGATAGTTCAGGCCAGCTTTCATTCATTACGAAGGAAGCAGAAGATAAAATACAGAAATTCGATAAGTTGATGAAGGAGAGTATGAAGGTATGAAAGTATGTAAAATCTGCAAAAGAAAAGTAAAGCTAACTAAACACCATAGGAGTCACGGTGGCTATGCCTATATTTGCCAAAGGTGTCACGATACAGCAACACAACAGCAGCACTTTCACAAGACATATCATAACCGAATAATTAGAACATCAAAGGGGAATAAAATATGACAAAAATACAAGTAAAGGAATTAATACGGATGTCTAAAGATTGGTCTCCAATAAACGGGACAAAGTGCATAAGATGTAAGTCTTATGATGACATAGTGAATGGAATCTGCCCTAATTGTCATGTTGAATTGATGGCAAAAGCATTGCAGAGCTTTGAACACCGATATTATGGCATGAAAGCCAAAAATAAGAATTTTAAATCAATGAACAATGTTTTACACAAAAGAATGGCTGCCATTGAAAATAGCAAGGTTTTTGCTCATATCATCAAGATACCGAAACAACGGTTATGGTATATAGATGTGGGATTGGATAAAGACTATTGCTCCATTTGCCTGAAAAAAAGGAAAACAACAGCGCATCATATAATACCAATCAGGGCTGAATGCAAAAACAAGATGTTGAGGGAATTGCGGATTAGGACTTGTAGTAAATGTGAAAAGAAGATACACCCTGAAAATGCATTTATGCCAGATAAAATATTGAGGAGAAAGGATAAAATGATAAAGGAATTGCAGGAGAAAATGGTGAAATATGAATCCATAAATGTCATGGCAGGAAGATGTTTGTTTTGGGTGAATGGGTATTGTAATAGTGATTATGCAAGGGGTATGGAATGTAATGCCAAGGACTGCAAGAATCTTCCAAAACGTTGCCCATACCCAGCCCAAAGCATTGAGGAAGTAAAAACATGACTAAAATCAGAAGTTTGAAGGAATTAAAATCAAAGGCGTTCATGTCAGTTGATGAATTATATATTGACTTCAGTGAAGTCGAGAAATGGGTGCATGAAGATTTGCCAAAATTGGTGGAAAAGGCCGTGGAAAACGTGCGTAATAGGAATGAGAAGAAAGATGATTATCGTAATTACATACATATGTATGTAGCATTCATGCCTCACGATGCCGCTAAAGAGTTTAAGCGGCTTCTTGAGAAGGGGGTAAAAAAATGAAAATATGTGACATGCCTAAAATTGAAAGAGATGAAAAAGGAAGATTTATGAGGGGAGTTTCTCAGTGTCCAGAATTTTATAAAAAAGCTATCCAAACTCGTAAAAATACTATTCTTAAAAGAGGATATTATTTTTCGGAAGAAACAAAAGTTGGTTCTGGTGTTAGTGAGTGTTATCAAAAAGGTGGTATCCACTATTACTGCGCTTCTGAAGATGAGATGTGTTCTGGATGCACTGCACCAGTTAAAATTGATAAAAGAAGGTGTTTGATATGACTGAAAAGATTGTGCTGATAATCAATGGCGAAAAACGTCAGGAAATACAGCAGAATGAGCCTGTAATGAGTATTCAGGTTCGCATAAATGAGATGGTGGTTTCATGGGAAGCATGACAAATATAACATTCCTCGGCATACTGAAAGGGGAACGGGAAAGATATGAAAAGGATAGAAAATTTGCAAACCTAAAGATTCTGGATGCTGGGCGAAGCATAAAGGAGAATTATTTTTGGCTGGGGCAACGAGATGCGTTTAATCTAGCTGTTACAACCCTTGACAGGTTCATTGAGGAGTTCAAGAAGGTGGCTTTGACGGATGAGGAATACGAAGAATTAAATGGTTGGGCAAAGGTTTATGGCCTTGGATATATTACGGAAAAGCTCAAGTCCCTCAAAGGAGATGTGAAGGTATGACAAAATGTGAAGTCCAAGGATGCGAACATGAAGTAACAACGCTGACATATGAAGGGATGCATGTATGCGCCTGCCACGATAAGTGGTGGAGTGGCGAACTACCTGAATCGTGCAGAAGGAAAGTGAAACCATGACATTCCTCGACCAACTGAAAGCGGAACGGCAGATAATGGCAGAATTAAGCAATGATTTGATTATCATTGACAATAAATTCCACAACGCAAGACAGAGACTTGAGATAGTTGGCAAAGCCATTGCAGCCCTTGACAGGTTGATTGAGGCATATAAGAAAGAGGGAGAGTTGATGGAAAATGATTTGGGGAGATGGTAAGCATGACACGCAGCATCAAAATGAAGAAATGCATGAAGAAATCAACTAAGAAGCGCATAAGCTTGGAGCGGAAGGGCAAGTGGGACACCCCATCAGGCGGCTTGCGAAGGGTTGAGAGGGTGTATAGGAAGGAAGTGGACTGAATGGTTAGGCACAAGAGGGCTGTGAAAGATAGTAATGACCACATATTATGGCTTATCCTGCTATTCGTAACAATATTTTATATATGTATGCTCCTGACACGAAACCGCTTTGCAGTAGCTTTGGGTTTTATGCTCTGGGCTTTAGTTGCAGGATATACGATATGGAGGGATAATAATGGAAGCAAGCATTAAATACCTGACAGTGCTGATAATCGGCATTATCTCGGTCTCACTTGCGGTTGGCTGTTTTGCAGTTATTCCAGCAGGCCATCGTGGAGTGCTGCTCACTTGGGGTGCAGTTGAAGACAATATACTGCCTGAAGGTATCTCCTTCGTGACACCATTCGTGAACCAAGTCGTTAGCATGTCCGTGCAGACACAGAAATATTCCGCAACAGCGTCTTCAGCATCCAAGGACTTGCAGACCGTCTCGACAGAGGTAACGCTGAATTACCGTTTGAACCCAAATGCTGTCAATAGGATATACCAGAACCTATCCATTGAATATGAGGATAATGTGATACAGCCAGCGATACAGGAAGTTGTCAAGTCGGTGACGGCAAGATACACGGCAGAGGAGCTTATCATCCGAAGGGAGAACGTGAAGGGTGATATTGAGGCTGGGCTGCGTGAAAGGGTAGAGAAATTCGGTGGCATAAATGTGCAGACCGTCTCGATAACCAACTTCGAGTTCAGTGCCGAGTTCAACACCGCAATTGAGCAGAAGCAGACAGCCGAGCAGTTGGCACTCAAGGCCGAAAATGACCTCAAAAGGATTAGGGTTGAGGCCGAGCAGCGAGTGGCACAGGCGACAGCAGAAGCAGAGGCAATCAAGATACAGGCAGAGGCTTTAATGGCTAACTCACAGCTTATCTCTTTGGAGTGGGTTAAGAAGTGGGATGGGCATCTACCGACAACCATGCTGGGAAGTGACACACCAGTGCTTATCTCATTGGGGCAGAGAACGTAAGCGGCTTCGTAACCCGCCTGCCTCATGGAAATTGGAAAGAAAAGTGAAACCATGAACCCAAAACTCGAAAAGATTAAGAAGGCTTTGATTGAAAGCCTTGGGACAGATTTGAGCCATGTGGCATTGATAGATGGATGTATAGAACAAGCTTTCGCAGCAGGTGAGAAGTCAAAGGAGTTTGAATTGGGGAAGTTCCAAAATGCGAGGTATTGGATAAAATGTGGAGCAAAGCAAGCTCGCACTGAATCAATAAAGGAGTTTGTTGGTGATATTGAACAGAAGTCAGTCAAATGGAAAAAGGGTTTGAAGTTCCTTGCCGATGGTGCGATAATCCTGACGGAAAAGGATTGGCTTGCCCTGAAAAGGAGGCATGGATTAAAATGAAATTACTTGTTTGCGGAACACGAAGGCAAGGATATGAATCAATTGTAAATGAAAAACTTGATGATTTTTATTGGAAATGGTCTGGTTTACAACCAAAAAATCACAAGACAAAATTCATAGTAATCGAAGGCTGTTGCCCAGATAGTGCGGATACTTATGCTGAAAATTGGGCAAAAAACAGAGGTTATGAAATATTACATTTCCCTTCAACTCAAGGCAATTACTTGAAAAGGAACATTGAAATGGTTAATAATTGTGACCAAGTAATTGCATTTTGGGATGGTTTCAGTTATGGAACAGCACAGACAATAGCACAGGCAGTTATGAAAAATAAGCCAGTAAGGATAGTGAAACTATGACTGAAAGGGATAAACATTCATATACATTTTCATGTTCATATTGCAGGATAGACTTCCAGAACCCTATGGCAATTTGCGTTTGTCCGCTATGTGGCAGGGAAGGCGAGAAATATAGGGGATATGGGAACGGAGTAATAACGACATTGTAGGATGGAGTGAAAACATGAATATGTTAATGGAAGACGGGAAAACACCAAGATGCCCGTTTTGCCTAAAAGCCATGCATAATTATACCCCAACCAAGGGGCGTTTCAAGGGTAAGTTACAGAAGTATGATTGGGTATGCGATTGTCCCACTTTCAAAAGGGCAGGGTTGGTATTAAGTTACGGGTGATTATATGGATACACTTGCATTGCACAAAAACCCCAAATAACATAAAAAGTGATATGATATGATATGTAGGAAAACAATCAAATGTGAGTTAGTAAATCCAACTGAAAAGAAGCTTGATTTGCTTAATCAGGAGTGGGTAAAATATCAGGATTTCATAAGACTTGAAAACATGGGACTTGATTGGATTGCTGACAAAATACCAATACATTCTGTCTATAAAGCACAAGCAAGGTGGTATTGGAATAAATACAAAAAGCAGGATTTCCCCATGTCGCTTAACAATCAAGTTCTCAAAATAGCTGAATCCAAAAACAAAATATCAGAATATTGGGCAAGGATACCAGTAAAAGGAAAGCGTGGTGGCATTTGGGTTGCAATAAAGCCACACAAACCATTCCCAGACGGATACAAGCTTGGTGAAAGCAAACTATTCAAGCAAAAAGGCAAATTCCATCTCCATGTTGTCATCAAGAAAGAAATTGAAATCAGGCAAACTTATGATAACGTAATTTCTGTGGATATGGGCGAGAAACGAATTGCAACTGTGTTGCATCAAGGCAAACCTGTGTTCATGGGGAAGGAAGTGAGAGGGATAAGAAGGCACTATGCATATCTGCGGAAAAAGCTTGGAAAAAAGAAATTAGTAAAAACAATCAAGAAAATAAAGCAGCGAGAATCATTCAAAATAAACCAAATCCTGCATGACATATCCAATGAGATTGTCAGTATGGCAAAAGAAACACCAAATTCAGCAATAGCAATAGGAAATCTGAAAGGAATAAGGAAGTCAGCCAAAAATAAAGGCAAAAGGATGAGAAGGATTGTGAATAATATGCCTTATTTCAAACTGACTTTTTTGGTGACATACAAGGCGAATTGGGAAGGTATCCCAGTAATTAAAGTAAACGAGGCATGGACAAGCAAGACCTGTCCTAAATGCAAAAGGATAGGAAAAAGGGTCAATCAGGGGTTGTTCAAATGCCTTTCATGCGGATACCAAGCGAATGCAGATTACATAGGTGCAACGAATATCCGAGACAGGGCTTTGGGCTATACGCCTGAAGTCAGGGCTGTGCTTCAGCCCGAAAGCATCCAAGAGGTGCAAGCATGAAAACGGAAGGTTTTTGTGCAAAGCAGGATACACTAATTGGAGCTATATTCATAGGAATTTGTATTATTTTAGCAGCAGCTTTGCTTGCTCATGCTATTACTTTCATGGAAGTTATGTCTATTGTAATATTCATATTATTTTGGTTAGCAATAATAATTATAATAGCAATGTTAGTAATATTATTAATAATTATAGTAATTGTAGTTAAGGGATGAAGACATGAAAACCAAGGAGCAGCTTATAGACGAAGCTTGGGACAATTATAATGTTAAGGTAATAAAGAGAAATGAAAAAAGGGAAAAAAGGAAACTCATTAAAAGGCTCAAGGAAATCGAGGAGATGAAGACATGAGAGGGAGGAAAATAGGGGTTTTGAATACGCAACCACATAAAGGCAATACCATTTACAAGGAACTTGAAATCAAAGGTAAACCATTCATTGACTTAAAAAATTATCCAAAAACTAATTTATTATGCTTTAGGAGATGGAGAGGGCAATATGGATGGAAACTATTGAGAAGTGGTGGACAATCCCATATAGCAAATATAGTATATAAGCAAGGCAAAGAAGGGGAAGTATTTGAATATGTCAAGAAGAAATGGCCGAAGTTACAAAGTATAGATTTGGGCAACATTTATACTGCATTGGGATTAGGAAAGATGTCAACCATGAAATTAAAAGGACATAAACACCCATCAATGAAGCCTAATATTACCCTGCGTTTGCATCCCAAAATCATAGCAATGATTGATGAGATGATAAAAAGTGGACTCTATTACAATACACGAACAGGCATTGTAAGGTTCATACTGCATAAGTATTTCAGGGAAGTATATGCAGCTAAACCAGATATGGATAAGGAGAGGGGTATACATGAATAAAATACGTTTTTCTCACGAATATTTCAAGATGCCTTTAGGAGCAAGGATTAGACAAGACAAAAGTTACATTATAAGCGTATGCGTTGTTGAAGATATTATGAAGCAGTTGCCGATACAATTCCTTCAATTTGATACCCTTTATTTCGTTAATGGACAGTCAAAACTATATCCACTTGATTTCAAAAAAGGCATCATAATAACGATATACACAACGGGAAAGATTTGGACAACCATCAGGCGATGGACACCCTCAAAGGAACAGTATTACAAGGCCATGATAGGGCAGGAAGTGGAGATTGAGATAACAGAGGAGGTGAAATAATGCCAAAACAATGTCCGTGTTGCGGTGGAACAGGATGGCATGGTCATCCAGACCTCGGTGGAACAAGATGCGATATTTGTCACGGGACAGGGAAAATACCATGTGGAAATGCACCAATAATGAGATTTGGTTTGCCATATACTAAACATAGCCCAACATGCATGATGGAGGTGAAATTATGACATTCATAGACAGCGTGATAACGGGATTAGCTGTTGGCTTGGGTTCAACGATAGGCACATACCTCGCTTCTCGTCATGTAATCAGCAAGATGGAGAAGTTTGAGAAGATGCTTGCCAACAAGCTGAAAGCTGAAACCCAAACACCAGAAATACAAAATATCATCAATTTGGAACATGACAAAGAGGTATAACCATGACCATTTGCAAGCAATGTGGCAAGGATTGTTTCATGGGTAAGAAAGCAGGAGAAAGGTTATGTGCTATGTGCAGGAGATTGAATAGGAGGGTAACATTATGACAGCCAGCTTGAAGGGGTATTATGTGCTTTGCGTGAAGGTAGATGATGCCAAGCACTTCAAAGAGATAGGTTTAGCCCTTGAAAAAGGCGTAACCCCAATAAAGAAGAAGCGGGGGTTCAAGAGCCTTTACTGGTTTTCAACAGACCCATCAGTAGTTAAAACCATCGTGGAAGCGGGGGAGAAGTTATGACCGCCATACTCAAGGAACGGGTTAAGATAAACATTAAAGAGACAAAAAGGCTTATGGCTCGGTATTTTAAAAACCATGATGACCCAGCTTATAATTTTTGGAGAGGCGTGTTAAAAGGCGAGGAAGAATCTCTCACAGCCATCGAAGATGTGGCAATGGTGATTATGAAAAGGATTGAAGATAAGAGGGTGCAACTACACGATAAAGTGAAGCTCAAATCAAAAAGTTATGTAGAGAATTACATTGCAGGTTTGGAACAGTCACTCCACCTTCTGATAGGGAAAGCTGGCATGGTAGACCAGAGGAAGCAGTGGTTGATACCTCTGGAAGACGAGAAGCAACAAAACCATAATGTTGCTTTAAACAGCCTCAAAGATGAAGGTGGAGAATGTAAATGTGAGGTAGATATGTGCAATGATTGGGGACAGACCATAGACAAGTCCAATTGTCCCATTCATGGAAAGGTGATACAAGTGCCAGAAATAACGATAAATAAATATATATGGTATCCACAACAGATAGTTCCTGAATGTGATAGTTGCCATGTTGGGCAGGCAGAATGGAAACTACATACGAAAGATGTAGGTATAAGGTTATGTTCAACTTGTTTGGAAGAATTGAAAGTGAAGTTGGGCATTAATCCGAAGGTGGGAAGAAGGAGACAGTAGCATGAAGCGGAAATGGGTTAAACATATGGTTAAAGAAGGTTCAAGGTCGCATGTCATACATTATGACACCAATGGTATGCATTGCAGCGAGCCTGATTGCGAAATCAACAAGCCTGAAGGCAGGAGGATGAGATAATGAACAACGTTGGGAAGGCAATAGTGGGGATAATGTTTTTTTTAATAGTTTTAACACTTATAACTTATATTTTTCTATGGGTAGACCGTTGGAATTGTGATAGCATGGGTGGTTCATATCGAATAGAAAATGATGGTATGATTCAGAAATCAATATGTGAGATAACTACTCGCACAATAAATATAACAAAAACAACAAATTGCCTAATAAATGGCGTGAAAACAAATTGTAGTGATATGGGGGTGACAGCATGAGCATTGAAATGCTGCTGGTGATTGTCCTGTATACTTTCATTGGTTTTGTGATTGGGTTGGAGATTGGAATCAGTGAAGGTTTCAGGCGCATCGAAAATGCTTACAAGATACTTGAATCCAGAAAAAGATTGAAAAGGAGAGCGTGAGGGCATGACCAAAGTAAAAACAAGAAAGAAGGAACTATATTGCCCATTCATCAAAGGGGAATGCAAAAGGGAAGCCTGCATGATGTGGCA
>Ga0315281_10008778_pt1 | contig 14098 bp, 16 predicted proteins | sample YL17G07_0_MG_FD_204540 | JGI IMG/M metagenome (GOLD analysis project Ga0315281, IMG submission 204540) | Sediment microbial communities from Yellowstone Lake, YNP, Wyoming, USA - YL17G07_0 | ecosystem: Environmental > Aquatic > Freshwater > Lake > Sediment | place: USA: Wyoming | collected...
GGACGTGGCCGAGGTGCTCGGAGTCACATTCACAATGCTCAAGAGCCTCGTCAAGAGGAGCACGAAGCTCGATTACAGAGGGCACAGGATCGAGCGCGTGAAGGAGTGAGCCAAGGGAGGCTTCCTCATGATTGTTGTATTAAGGCTGGGCCATCGTCCGACGAGAGACCAGCGCGTGACGACGCATGTCGCGCTCACAGCCCGCGCGCTTGGCGCTGACGAGGTCTGGGTCTCCACCCCTGACCCCGAGCTCGAGAAGACGATCCAGAGCGTGGTCGGTCGGTTCGGAGGCAAGTTCAAGATCAAGACTGGAGTCGACTGGAGGAAGGCGATCAAGGCATGGGAAGGCCAGGTCGTGCATCTCACCATGTACGGGGAGAGCCTCTCGAAGGCCCTGCCGACGATAAAGACGAAGAGGCTCATGATCGTCGTGGGAGCGGAGAAGGTCCCGCGGGAAGTCTACGACCTCGCCGACAGGAACGTCTCCGTGGGAAACCAGCCGCACTCTGAAGTCGCAGCTCTTGCCATATTCCTCGATAGACACGGCGATGGCAAGAAGCTCGAGAAGGGGCAGAAGGGAAGGCTCGTGATTGTGCCAAACCCGAGGGGGAAGACTGTTATTGACCAGAGCAAAGGAAAGACCCGCCGCTCTCCCACGTAGGGATGAGTGCATAGAGCTTCTCCGCGAATATGGATGCAACGAGAGAGTCATCGCTCACTGCAAAGCCGTCTCCGCTTTGGCGGTGAAGATCGCCAAACGATGCGGAGGGGACGTGAAGCTCGTCGAGGTCGGCGGGCTCTTGCACGATCTCGGAAGATGCAAAGCGCACACCATCGCTCACGCCGTGGAAGGCGCCAAGATCGCCCGAGAGCGAAAGCTGCCCCAAGCGTTGGTCGACATCATCGAACGGCATATCGGCGCTGGGATATCGAAGGACGAGGCCAAGGAGCTGGGACTTCCAGCGAAGGACTACATCCCCCTGACGCTCGAGGAGAAGATAGTGTCGACCAGCGACAACCTGATGTCGGGCATCGAACGGACCAGCATCAATGAGGCGGTCGCATATCTGACGCGAGAAGGACAGGAGCAGGCAGCGCTGAGAATGCTCGCTCTCCACAAGGAGTTGTCTGCGAGATGCGGGATAGACTTAGACGAGATCGGTTGATCACGGCCTGTACCTTTGATACTCTCCGCGCTTGTGGGCGTCTCGCAGTTTGTGGTATGCCTCGGCGTTCCTCTTCGCCTGCTCCCTGAGAGACGGGTCGCCCTGCCGGATGATCTTGGCCGGGACGCCTACCACCAGGCTCCCTTCCGGGATCTTCATATTCTCGGTGACTACTGCGCCTGCGCCGATGATCGAACCGCTTCCGATCTCAGCTCCATCCAGGATGCAGGAGTTCATCCCGACGATGACGAAATCATCGACCTTGGCCGCGTGGATGATCGCCGCGTGACCGATCGAGACATTCTTGCCGATGATTGTGGGCTTCCCAGGGTTGCCGTGTATCTGGCAATGTTCCTGGATGCTGGACCCTTCCCCTATTCGTACTGATGAGAGGTCCGCCCTGATCACGGCAAAGGACCAGATGCTGCAGCCCTTGTCGATCACCACATCGCCGATGATGATCGCCTCTGGAGCGACGTAACATGATGGGTCAATCTCAGGGCCGTTCATGGCCGGAGGAGACGCCTAGGCAGATAAATCGTTTACTCCGGTGCCTTCTCGGGCTTGGCCTTCGCGCCCTTCTTGACGGCGACTCTCTTCGGGAAGTACTTCAATATGACGATGTCCCCGATGGAGCTTATCCATCTGTACGGGACGTTGACGGACTTCGATCCTTCCACGAGCAACGGGTTCGTGCTCGTGATGAACAATCCCTGTACCTTGTTCTCGTCTACATCAACAACCAAGTTCGCGACATTCCCGAGGAAAACGCCTGCGCTGGTGTAAACCTGCAAACCAATCAGCTCAGAAGCTTCTTGTAGCATCGTGCATCCCTGCGACCGTATCGTCCTTCGCAGTTTAAAAGGTTTGTCGTCATCCAGTAGTACAAACTCAAGACTACGTCTTGAGGCGGTCCTGGATGAGATTCGTCGCAACATATTTGTATCCGCTGGGGTATCGATATTGCAGGAATGTTGCACATCCGTGCAATACCATAGGTGGCTAGATGTCATCTGAGAACGAGGAGATCCAGCTGATAAAACGAAAGAAGATGGCTGAAATGATGCAGAAGATGAATTCAACAAGCACAAAGGGCGATGCGTGGCCTGGGGAGCCAGTTGTCATAGGCGACAAGGACTTCGAGGATTTCGTGGGCAAGTACCACAAAATCGTGGTGGATTGCTGGGCGCCATGGTGCGGCCCGTGCAGGATGCTTTCGCCGACGATAGATGCGCTCGCAAAGGACATGAAAGGCCATGTCGTCTTCGGCAAGCTGAACACGGATGACAATTTCCAGACCTCAGAGAAACACAGGATATCGAGCATTCCAACGCTCCTGTTCTTCAAGGACGGTAAGCTCGTGGACAAGATGGTCGGCGCTGCTCCAAGGTCGATGGTGGAACAGCAGATCAAGAAAGCCCTGGGCTGAGGATCAAGATACAACACACATTCCGCGCTTTCCCCACTCTTTTCTATTCATTGTCCAGCGGCGGCCATGAGTGCGTAAGCTGGAAAGTTTAAACCACGATATGCTGATAGAGTCGAGGTTACGATGGATTTCGCCAACACCGTTGTCTGGAGCGAGAAGTATCCTGGTAAACTCCTTTGCCAGAACGGACAAGACCTGGACTACTCCCCGCCCGAGGAGCTGGAAGGGATGCGCGGCCCGCTCACGCCAGAGGATGCGTTCGTCGGTGCGGCCAACATGTGCTTTCAAATTGTGTTCGAGTATGTGGCGCGTGACTTCGGCATGAAGCTGGCGGAGTACAAGTGCAGGGCGGTCGGAGATTTGGAGACCGTCGAGGGTTACAGGAAGTTCGTCAAGATCACGATGTATCCCGAGATGAAGTTCGAAACGGGGTCAAAGATGTCAAATCTCGACAAAGCACTCTCGGTGACGAAGCGCAAGTGCTTGGTCACCAACTCGATGGACCTCGAAGTGGAGGTCATCCCCAAGGTGCTCTGATGTGCAGGATGGTCGGTGTGGTCTTTCGAGACCAGTTCCCAACGAATGTATTGACAGACCTGAGGATGATCTCCAGAGAGGGCGAGATACCAGACCACACACAGCGAGGGCATCGAGATGGATGGGGGATCGCCTCGTTCGTCGACGGGTCCCCGGTGTATCTGGGAAGAAGTCCGACGTGGGCGGCCGAAGATTCATCATTCAAGAATGCGATGAACAAAGCTTCCAAGCTCCGTCCACCAAGCATCGTGATTGGGCACATACGTGCTGCGTCGCGAGGAACGGCGAAGCTTGTCAACACTCACCCCTTCATAGTTGGAGGGCTCGTGCTCGGCCACAACGGTACCATCAAAGGATTCAATCCAGCTACCGATCGGAGGGGCCTGGGGGAGACCGACAGCGAACTCCTTGCGCTCCTCTTGGCAGACCGTTACGAACAAGAGCATGACTTGCGGACCGCACTGAAGACAGTCATACAGGAAGAGGTGCGTGATCGAGAGTTCACGGGAGCGGTCCTGCTCGCGTCGGATGGGAAAACGCTCTGCGGATATCGTGACTACTCCGAGAATGGGAGCTACTATGATCTCCGCGTTGCGGCGGGAAAGGAGAGCATCGTCCTGTTCCAGGAGACCGCAAACGGCATCGAGGGGTCGGTCTCTCAGGTCAAGCGTCGAGAACTGGTGTCGATTGGGTTGGACCTCGAGGTCGTAAGAGAGACAATCCGCTAGTCCCTCGATTTCCGGGCGGCCAGCTTGATCGCCTCGGTGACACTGTCCTTGGGGACGATCGTCGCGATCGGTATGTCGAGTATCCTCTCAATGGTGGGACTCACGATCGGTGCGCAGACCACCGCGACCGCTCCGTCTCTCTCGGCCCTTATCGCGGAGACGATTGCGTCCTCCACCGTCGATGCCGGGTACTCTCTTATCTTCACGGTCTCATCGCCTATCTGAACCGACCTCTCGACGACCTCGTCTAGCACTCTGCGGGTCACGATAAGAGCGATGAAGTTGCCCGACGTGAGCCCCTCCGCCTCTCGAACCGCCCTTAGAATCTTGCGGAGAACGTCTAAGCTCGGCGAACGCTCTTCATTCTGTATTTTGTATAGCGCGCTTGGAGAAACACGGGCTTTCCTCGAAAGGTCCTGTATGGTCCAGCCGAGGCCTTCCAAGACCTCGTGGAGCGCCTCCTTGAAGCTAGCATCCGACTCCATGGCCGCCTTCTGAAGATTCCTCGTCTTGTCCATTTCGTTTCCCTTTTATGCTAATAATCCATTCGATATTTATACAATTGTATCTACGAATCAACACATATGTGGAGAAAACCTTAATACAACGAGCCCAATCGTTGTGATGGGAGACATTCCGATGGAGAAGAAGATGATGTACGCCATCGCGGTCGTCGCGGTGGTTGTAGTTGCCAGCGTGGCCGCGATGTACGTTCTGACCAATTCGGACAAGGGACCCAAGTATCCCGTCTATTTCATCACTATGCCAGTATCGAGCATGAAGGGATCTCTCGGCAGTGGCGGGATTGATGGCTTCGTCGCATGGGAGCCGTTCGACTCGGAAGCGATAATCGATGGCACGGGCACGGCGCTCGAATGGTCGGGTGAGATCATGGCCAATCACCCGTGCTGCGTGGTCGTGGCCTCGACCGACTACCTCGCGAAGGACCTCGGAGGAGGTCTGACTGGCGCGGACATTGCCAGGAGATTCATCTTTGCGCACATGGGAGCAACCGAATGGATGGCGGACGCACTCAACCACGAGAACGGTGCGAACTACACACTGCTAGTGAATCTCGGCATGCAGTTCACGAACAAGAGCAAGGCAGTGGTGGTCTCATCCTTCGAACACCTGAAGTACTCCTATGCTATGGATGCAAATTTCATTGCTGGCATAACGAACTTCACCGAGACGTTTGTCAACACCGGGGTCATTACGCCGGACAAGCTCACCCAGGGCGGCTATGACAATGTCTCGGATTTCGTCAGCAGGTACGCTGATGACAACTACATGACCATAGCCCCCAACATGTGGTATGGCTCCTCGATTCTGAACCCGAACAATCCTGTCAGGCTCGGCTTCCTCAAGGCTGACATCCACGAGCTCGCCCAGTGGGTCGCCCAGAACAAGACGGTCGGAGGCGGCTCAAAGAGCATGCTCGAGTGGTGGGGGGTAGCGGTCACCAACGCAAGCTCGACCGGCGGGTACTCGAACGGGCCCGAGGAGATGGACAAGTTCGCGGCCGGCGATGTCGACATAGGCTACCTCGGCGCAGCCCCAGCGATCCAGAAGCATCTGAACGCGGGTGTGCACACGGTGATCCTTGCCGGAGCCAACACCGAGGGCAGCGCGATCATCGTAAAGGCCGGTTCTGGCATCAAGTCGATTGACGGTCTGCAGAACAAGACCATTGCCGTTCCTTCGACGGGGTCGATCCAGTACGTGCTCCTCAAGGCGGCTGTTGTGGATGCGGGTCTGACCCTTGAGCTCAAGACCTGAACCGTGTCCATCTCCCAAACCTCTTTCCTGTCAATTACTTATCCGGAGACTGTAGGGTCATGGCTAACCGTTTCGCAAGAGGTCTGCTGAAGAACGTCGCTGACAACTGGAAGCAGTATGTCCAGGCAGCAGTCTCAATTGCGGCTTTCATAGTCGCCTGGCAGCTCTATTCGACGTATCTCCATCAGGGCAACCTCAGCTACAAGGGGTACGTACCCTACCCGATTGACGTCGCTAAGGCCCTGCACTCGTCGTTCGTGCACAGGGATCCCATAACCAACCTGACCATGTGGAGCCACATTGGGGCAAGCCTCGAGAGGATACTCTACGGATTCCTGATGGCCTTAGCTGCGGCCGTGCCCCTTGGCCTCCTCATGGGCACCTTCAGAACCGCGGATGCGCTAGGCAGGCCCATCGTCGAGCTCATCCGCCCAATACCGCCGCTGGCATGGATCCCGATATTCATCGTAGTCTTGGGGGTCTTCAGCGGACCTGTTGCAATAGTCTTCCTTGGGATTTTCTTCCCGCTCCTCCTCAACGTGATATTCGGGGTCAGGAGCGTCGACCAGAACCTCATCGACGCCGCGAGGACGCTCGGTTCGAACAGGAGCCAGCTGTTCGTCAAGGTAGTGCTCCCATTCACTGTCCCGTACTTGATGACGGGGATCTCGGTGGGGTTGGGCATCGGGTGGATGTGCATCGTCGCCGCCGAGATGGTGGGGAACTACGGCGGCGGAGTCGGCTTCTTCATCAACGACATGGCAGTCAGGGGCCAGTTCGAGTTCATGTACGCTGGTATGATAGTGATCGGTCTGCTGGGGATTCTCACGACCGGTGTTGCGAGCGCGTTCGGAAGGAGATTGTCCAAATGGATGGGTATGACGTGAGCCCTTGCATCCGGATAGCGGGCCTTTCGAAAACCTTCACGAAAGGACGCAAGGAGGTCAAGGCCCTCGATGGCTTCGACCTGGATGTCGCCGACGGGGAGTTCGTGTGCCTCCTGGGTCCCTCGGGTTGTGGAAAGACCACCGTGCTGAGGATACTGGCCGGGCTCGAGGTCAAGTCGGGCGGTTCCGCCAGGCTGCACGGCACGGAGATATCAAGAGCTGGCTCCGACAGGGGCATGGTGTTCCAGGAGTTCGGTCTGTTCCCGTGGAGGACCGTGAGGAAGAACATTGAATTCGGGCTCGAGATCAGACATGTCCCCGAGGCGGGGCGGTCGGATGCATCGAGGAGATTTGTGGATCTCGTCGGGTTGAAGGGGTTCGAAGACGCTCACCCGAAAGAGTTGTCCGGCGGGATGAAGCAGCGGGTCGCAATCGCGCGCGCGCTCGTCAACAATCCTTTGGTGCTCCTGATGGACGAACCATTCGGTTCTCTGGACGCGCAGACCAGGAACCTGATGCAGAAGGAGCTGCTCAGGATATGGTCGGCCGCGAGGAAGACCGTGCTCTTCGTAACCCATTCCGTCGAGGAGGCCGTTTTCCTCGCAGACAGAATCGTCGTGATGACTGCACGGCCTGGCAAGGTGAGGGAGCTAATCGAGGTGTCCCTTCCCCGACCGAGGGATCGCACGAGCTCCGAGTTCCTTGCGATAAGGAGCAAGGTCCTGGCAGAGCTCGAAGAGGAGTTTGAGAGAGCCCAGAAGGCCGAGCTCTCGCCCGCGTGATTCGACACGAAGCCTTAACTATTCTAGACCTGATTCATACCGGCATGAGCTTCGAGCTAAATGTGGTCTCGAACATCCCTCTGACCCCGCTCACGAACATCGACGAGGTCGCCATACTTTTCCTCAACCAGGTCGGGTATTTCCCGAAGGGCTACGATCCCAAGACCGACGTCACGGATGTCAGGGACAGTGTTCCGTACAGACTCATGATGAACTACTTCCTGGACAGGATGGACAAGGCCTGGGTCGTGGAGGACCTGGCCGTCGCGCTCGGGACGACGAAAGCCACAATCTACAGACACATCAACAAGCTGAAGGGGTTCGACCTCCTCGAGGAGATGAACGTAGAAGACTCCGAGGGCAAGCCGAGGAAGGGGTACAGGATCCGGTATGGCAACCTGGGCAAGGCCTGGAACTTCACTGAAGCACATGTCAACGTCGCGATGGAAAACTACAGGAAGACGGTTGACCATCTGCAGGAACTAGCTACCAAGAAGGGGGACAAGCATGCCAAGAAAAGATGAAGCCATCATTCTGACGCCGGGCTCGCTCTACAAGATCAAGAGTCTCGAGGGGAGAGACAAGCCCATGGAGACTACCGGGATCTTCAAGGGGTACGCTGCCGTCGCCCACGACACCGCGCTTGTGATTGAACTTGACAAGAACCACGGCGAGGACAAGGGCAAGATGAGGCTGATTCTATCCCACATGATCCTCTCGCTAGACGTGCTGAAGGCCGAGAAGGAAGAGGAGAAGAAGGAGTCCGAGAGCACCGCGGTGTACTTCGGATGAAGGTGACGGTCGACGCCCTCCAGGCGAGGATCATCGCCATTCTGAAGGATTGGTACCCTATAACCGTCGAGGAGCTAAGGGACGAATTGTCGCTTCCTTCCGGGGTTCTGGAGAGGTCCCTGAAAGCGCTGATGGTCAAAGGGGTCATCGCGCTCGAGCCCCTGAGCGACAAGACATTCATCCGGCTTCTGACGCCGGAGCTCGTTCTCGAGAAGGAGAGGAAGGGGCACAAGAAGGCCGTTCCGAAGCCAGGGCAGAAAGGGCGCCCAGTCGACGACCTCATGTATCGATGACCTCCCAATCCGATAAGTAGATATCAGTTCTGGATTCTCAGAGAGCCCGTGGATTATTTTGATGAGCTGGTGCAGGCCCTTGTCATGGGCGAGGTCGCCTCGAGGGAGGACCTGCTGAGGCTGAAGGCGAAGCTGTGCAAGAAGCACCGCTTGTCCAGGGTCCCGCCGAACTTCGAGATCCTGGCGCGGGTGCCGGATGAGTATCGGGATGTCGTCGAGCCGTTCCTCAAGAACAAGCCTGTCAGGACCATGAGCGGCGTGGCACCTGTCGCAGTGATGACGAGTCCGTTCGACTGTCCCCACGGAAGGTGCACATACTGTCCCGGAGGGACATCCAACAACACTCCCCAGTCGTACACTGGAAGGGAGCCAGCTGCCCTGCGCGGTGCGATGTACGACTACGACCCGTTCAAGCAGACAGCGAGCAGGCTCAAGCAGTTCCACGCGATCGGCCATCGGACTGACAAGGTGGAGCTCATCATCATGGGTGGCACGTTCACCTCTCGCCCGGAGGACTATCAGGACTGGTTCGTGAAGAGATGCTTCGACGCAATGAATGGCGAGGACTCGCCGGACCTGGAATCCGCGCAGCGGGCAAACGAACTTGCCGACGCGAGATGCGTGGGCATGACCCTGGAGACGAGGCCGGACTGGTTCGGCAGCCACCAGGTGGGTCATTCCCTATCCCTGGGCGCCACCAAGGTGGAGCTCGGCGTCCAGATACTCGATGACAAGGTGCTCGACGGCGTCAAACGAGGACACCACGTCAAGGAGGTGGCCGAAGCGACAAGGAGGGCGAAGGATGCAGGACTCAAGGTCGCCTATCACATTATGCCAGGGTTGCCGGGGAGCGACCTCAGGAAGGACTTCGCCTCCTTCAGGACCATGATAGAGGACGAGCGGTTCAAGCCGGATATGCTGAAGATATACCCGACGCTCGTCGTCAAAGGGACTGGCCTATACGAGGACTGGGTCGCGGGCAGGTACTCGCCGATGTCTCTCGAAGAGACGGTCGGGCTGCTCGCGGAGTTCAAGAGGATCACTCCTCCCTGGATCAGGATACTGAGGATCCAACGTGACATACCGGTCCAGTTGATCGAGGCCGGCATCAAGAAGAGCCACCTGCGTGAGCTCGTGATGAAGGAGCTGCGTTCCGAGGGCACTCCATGCAGGTGCATCAGGTGCAGGGAGATTGGGCATCTGCCTTCAGGCAAAGCGACCCCCCTTGAAGGCGAGGCGGAGATGACCGCGACGACTTACTGCGCCTCGAAGGGCTCCGAGATCTTCCTTGCATACGAGATCCCATCCACCGACTCTCTCGTCGGATACGCGAGGCTCCGGTTCCCGTCGGATCCCAAGGCCGAGGCCGCCTTGCTGCGCGAACTGCACATCTATGGCCAGATGGCTCCCATCGACGGGAAGGCCGGCGCTCATTGGCAGCACAAGGGATTCGGCGAGAGGCTGCTGAAGGAATCTGAGGCCAGGGCGCATGAAGGGGGATACTCAGAGCTCTGGGTGACGAGCGGCGTGGGGGCGAGGAACTACTACCGACGGCTAGGTTATGAGCGCCAGGGCCCGTACATGGCCAAAAGACTTCACGGGTAGGGACCATCCATCGTTACCATTATATCAGCTCATTATTATCAGATGGTACTGGGAGGTCCTCTGTGGCCTGTCTGAAATGTGGAGGCAAGTCTGAAGGGGACGCACTTCTCTGCGATGCGTGCGCGGATGCGTCCTTCAGTGAATCCAAGTTCTTCCTGAACCCTGTCTTGATAGGTTCCAGCCTGTACTCCAGATTGAGAAGCCATGGGTCGGCGGCGTACTTGCTCGGGCCGAACACCAGCTCCAACATCGTCACCATAGCCTCGACGGACTTCCAGAAGTCAATCAAGGAATTGAACGTCCAGGGTCTGCAGCACGAGGAGCTGAGGGGATTCTACCAGAGGTGCAACGCCATGCTTGCGCATCTGGGTGTGCCCCTGAAGCTGGATTCCCCCCAGATCCTTCTCACGGAAGATGCCTCGGACACGATCACGGCGATCGTCACGAAGGTGAACATGGCCGAGAAGATGTACCCGCTGGAGGGCATGAGCGACCTATACATCCGGGTCGGAGTCGTGTACTGGTGCGCTGCCCATAGCATTCTTTTGAGGACCGCGTCCAAGAAGTGGGTCAAGGCGAAGAAGTCCTATCTGACGTCGAGGGCGAAGGAATACTTATCGAAGGTCAGCACGGCGGACGACCTCTACTCGATCGCGGTCCGGGACATGGGCATGGTCTGCCTCGACTCCGAGGAATGGACCGCCGCGGAGGAGAACCTCGCGAACGCCCTCAGGCATTTCCCGAACGATTTCAAGATCGGGGAGGGCCTCGCTCGTTCGCATTTCATGCTCGGCAACGAGATGGAAGCCCTGTCGAGCGTCGACGAGGTGCTGGTCCAGGGGGACAGATCCGAGCTCTGGGTCCTCAAGGGCCAGATACTCAGAAAGATTGACCGACTGGAGGAGGCCTTGGAATGCTTCAACCGGGCGTTGCAGATCGATCCGAACTGCGGGCCCGCTCACGATGAGCTGATAGGCACGCTCAAGGCTGCGGGCCGGCTTGAAGAGGCCGCGTTCGCGGAGAACCAACGCGCGCTCTCGAAGAGACCTGACCTTGAGCAGAAGATCAACGAGATGATATTCGAATTCAAGAAGGCCACGTCGGCAAAGGAGCCCGAGGGGAAGGATGCCCCCGTGGAGATCGGGGAGATCAAGGCCACGCCCTCCCCAGATGCGTCATCGGCCAAGCCGGCCCCGAAGCCCGCGCCCACGCCGAAGCCCCATCGGGGCCTTATCGACATCTCGAAAGACGCTTTGAAGGCCAAGGACTTCGACAGTGCTTTGGTCCAGGCCCAGCACATCCTGCGTTCGGACCCTAACAACCACGATGCCAACCTGGTGCTGATAGAGGCGCTCGTCTCCAAGGGCAACCTGAGGGAGGCCGCCCCGAAGATCCGCACGTTCTACGAGAAGAACAACACGGACCCGAAGGCATGGTACTGGAGGGGTGAGGTTGCAAGGAGAGAGGGAAAATGGGGAGCCGCGGTCCAATACTTCAGCAAGTCGGTCTCCCTCGACCAGACGATGGTGGAGGCTTGGGTGTCGATGGGGCAGTCTCTGCTCGAGCACGACAGGTTCAACGGGGCCGATGAGAGCTTCTCCAGGGCGCTCGAGATCGAGACCAACAATGCGAGGGCTTGGCTCGGGAAAGGGAAGGCCCTCAGAGCGCTGGGACGATGGGGTGCCGCGGTCCAGTGTCTCGACAGCTATACTGTTCTGGCACCGAAGGACTCCGATGCTTGGCTCCTCAAGGCCGACCTGCTGTTCGATAATGAGAAATACAACCGGGCGTTCGAATCGTATGACAAGTATCTCGCGTTGGTCGGTGATGATTCGTACGCCCTCGGCAGGAAGGGTATCGCGCTGAATGCGATCGGTCGAGTCGAGGAGGCCAGGAAGATTCTGGAAGAGAGCGTAAGGCTGGACCCCAGCAATAAGGAAGCTAAGAAATGGCTCAAGATGACCTCGGGAGGGTCGTGATGGTCGAGATAGACAAGATCATCAGCGAGCGCTCGGACGATCGGATCCTCAAGGCACTGAAGGACATCTCGGATCAGGAGTTCGCGAAGCTCGTAGAGTCCATACTCGGCTACCTCGAGCTGAAGCTCGTGCGTGCTCGTCCCAAGGGGACGTTCTACGTCGCGGAGTGCATCCACAGGTCGGACGGGAAGAAGTACGTAGTGTTCTTCTCGAGGAGCGATGAAGTCATCTCAAGAGGCGACATGGAGAGCCTGTTGTCATACATGACCAGGGCCGAGTCGCCCAACGGACTCGTGCTGACCACGTCATTGATAGCGAGCGACGCCGCCTCGTTCGCCGAGGCCAACAACATCGGGCTCGCGGACGCGACGAAGCTCTCGGCGCTGCTCCGGAGGTTCGACCTCGACAAGGAGGTCATGCGTTCTGCCGACCTCTGGAGAGAGAGGGCGCAGGCCACCAAGGTCCCCGGCTCAGATAGGGCCCTCGAGGGGGTGATGAAGGATGGGTACGATGCCATCGCCGCGAAGGATTTCATGAAGGCGCTGGAGAAGTTCGATCATGCCATCATGCTCAAGGAAGACTACGATGTGCCCTGGAGGATGAAGGGCAACACGCTGGACGAGATGGGATACCACGAGCAGGCGCTCGAATGCTACAAGCAAGCGTTGGTGCTCTTCCCGGAGAGCGACGAGACCTGGTTCTCCCTCGGCAGCTGCCTGTTCTCACTTGGAAGATACGCGGAGGAGATCGTCTGCTACGACAGAGCTCTCCAGTACAATCCGGGCATGCAGAAGGCGCTCATCAACAAGGGCTCCACCCTGCACAGGCTCGGCAGATACGAGGAAGCTCTTGAGACCTACGACAAGGTGCTCAAGGTCAACTATCGCCTCGAGAAGGTCCACAATAACAGGGGGGCGACACTGCACGCGATGGACAGGTTGAACGAGGCGCTCCAATCTTACAACCATGCGATAGAGCTCAAACACGACTATGTGGAGGCCTGGATGAACAAGGGCAGCCTGCTCTACGAGATGGGGAAGTATGGGGAGGCCTTCGAAGCGTTCACGCAGATGACGCATGTGAGGCCCGAGCTTCCCAAGGGCTGGTACCTTAGGGGTCTCGCCGCGAAGAAGACGGGCACCATCACGCAGGCGAAGTCCAATTTTGAGGCGGCACTGCGCCTGGACCCGGACTACGTGGAGGCCAAGAGGGCGCTAGACGACATTTCGAAGAAGATCGCGGAGAAATTCTCAGATGCGCCGAGGATCGTGCAGGACATCTTCACATCCGAATCCGTCAAAGTGGGCGAGCCGAAGGAGAAGCTCGAAGCTCCGAGGCTTTCGCAGGACGTCCTCGACCGGGTACGCGAAGAGAAGGTCGAGGAGCTCGCTGAGGAGGTATACGGCGACAAGGCGGGGCTACTGCTTCTGTTGGGAAGGATGGAAGAGGCCTTCGACTTCCTCGGGAAGTCGCTCAGGCTCGAAGGCGAGAACCCCTCTCTCTTGACTCAGGCCGGGAACGTGCTCCACGGACTGGGCAAGACCGAGGCGGCGGTGAAGACGTACGAGCACGCGCTCTTGGCCGATCCCAAGTACACCCCGGCACTGATGAATCTGCACGCATTGCTCACGGATCAGGGTGAGCTGGGGAAGGCGGCGAAGATCAGTGAGTCCTTGCGGAAGTCCGCGTTCGGTTGGCAAGCGCTAGGTACCGCCGCACTCGAGGCGTCTGCCAGGAAGGATTTCAAGCAGGCTCTCGAGGACATCGATCTAGCGCTCGCCCTGGAGGACGTGTCCGAACTGCAGAACCTCAAGGGTCTGCTCAAATTGATCGACGGCAACCCGAAGGCGGCCTCTGAGACCTTCGAGAAGACGAAGGCAATGCCATTGGACCCGGCGGAGGGATTCAACAATAGTGGTGCAACCTTGTTGAAGGGCGGCGAACCGGAGAAGGCGAGTTCTGAGTTCGATCGGACGATAAAGATTCAGCGCAATAATCCAGCAGCATGGAACAACCGGGGTTGCGTCCTGTACAAGGTCGAGAGGGTCAGGGAGGCGATAGCGTGCTTCGAGGAGTCCGCCGTGATGGCTCCGACGAGCGTGGCGCTGTCCAACAAGGGGT
>Ga0315281_10008779_pt1 | contig 14097 bp, 8 predicted proteins | sample YL17G07_0_MG_FD_204540 | JGI IMG/M metagenome (GOLD analysis project Ga0315281, IMG submission 204540) | Sediment microbial communities from Yellowstone Lake, YNP, Wyoming, USA - YL17G07_0 | ecosystem: Environmental > Aquatic > Freshwater > Lake > Sediment | place: USA: Wyoming | collected...
GATTGCCTCGTCAGATTTGGTCATCCGATCTCCCAGAATTTCCTCAGCTGATCCAGTGGCATCGCGTTGATTATGTCAGACTTCCTGGCCCATCCTCTCCTTGCCGTCGCTATCCCATACCTCACATATTCGAGCTGCTCGGGGCTGTGCGCATCCGAGTCGATGGATATCCTCGCTCCCAGCTCGATCGCCCGCTTGACATTTAAATCATTGAGGTCCAGCCTGTCAGGGAACGAGTTGATCTCCAGCGCGATTCCGTTCTGCTTGGCGACCTCGACCACCCTCTCGAAATCATAAGAATAGGAAACGCGCTGCCCGATCAGCCTGCCCGTCGGGTGAGCGAATATCTTGACTTTCTCGTTGCTCATGCCGGCGATTATCCGCTCGGTCATCGCCTTCTCGTCCATCTTGAACCGCGAATGAACTGACATGACCGCATAGTCGAGCTCCTTGAGCACCTCCTTCGGATAATCCAGTTTGCCGTCCGCGAGGACATCCACCTCATTGCTCGCGAAAATCCATGGAGGACCCAGCGACTCACGGAGCTTCCTGATCTTCGCCCCCTGCTCGATGAGGCTGCTCTCTGAGAGCCCTCCGGCGATCCGTAGGGATTTGGAATGATCCGTAACCGATATGTACTCGTAGCCAAGCTGTTTTGCTCTTTCCCACATTTCCTCGATCGTCCCCGCGGCATCGCTCCACTCGGTATGACAATGCAGGTCTCCCTTCAAATCGTGATAATCGACCAGCTCCGGAATAGAATCGCGGGATGCGGCTTCGATCTCTCCCCTGCTCTCCCTCATCTCAGGCGGTATATATTGGAGGCCCAGTACATTGTAGATTTCCTTCTCGTCAGCGGCCGCAAGCTGCTTGTCGGTGTCGCGATCGAAAAGTCCGTACTCGTTGATCTTCATTCCTTTCGAGATCGCGAGCTTCCTCAGTTCCACGTTGTGTTCTTTCGAGCCGGTGAAGTACTGAAGCGCCGCCCCCCAGCTGCCGGTCGGGACGACGCGTAGATCAACTTGCATGCCAGTGTTCAGCCGTATGCTCGATTTCGTATCGCCGTTGGCAATCACTTCCTCGACCCCTTTCAGGAAAATGAAGGTCTTCATTATCTCTTCCGGTTTCTCGGAAGCGACGAGTATGTCAATGTCGCCAATGGTCTCTTTCATCCGCCTCAGGCTGCCAGCCATGCTGATTTTGATGTTCTGATGATGATCATTAATGTAGGAGATTATTGATGACGCGGTCTCGAAGGCGATGCCCAGAAGTATCCTTCCACCCCTGCTTTCGACGACCCTTATCCCCTGGAGAATGCGCTCTTCTGTCTTCACCCCGAATCCCTTTACCCCCTGGAGCTTATGGTCGAAAATCGCCTTCTTCAGATCGTCCACGCTCTGAATTCCAAGCTCCTTGAAAAGAACCATGGCCTTTTTCGGACCGATGTCCGGTATCTCAAGGAGCTGCAATATTCCGGGCGGTGTCTCGGCTTTGAGCTTTTCGAGGTATTGCAGTCTGCCAGTCCTGAGCAATTCGTCGATCTTCTCGGCTATAGCTTCTCCGATTCCCGGAATATCTCGAAGCGAGTTGGCCTTATGATATTCCTCGATATTCCGTTCGAGATCGGCTATGGCAGCGGCTGCTCTACGATAGGCCTGGGGCTTGAAAGCGACACCTTGGAGCTCCAGGTAATCGGCAATCTCGTAGAACTTTCTGGCTACTTCGCTGTTCTCCAATCTTCTCCCGCCTGGGGAATAAATGCTCTCCGACTCAAAAGTCTTCCCATTGGTGCTGCATTAAGCATTTGCCTACTTGCAGACTTCTATAAGCAGTTCGGCAACCTCGCTACACCTTCGAAAGCGATACCCGACTGTAATGATCGTACGCCACCTTCGCGATCCTCCCGATTATATCCGATGCGATCGCGTCGTCGCTCTGGTTTAGCCTCCGGGTGAAGCAAGTTATCACAAAATGGGATTTTGGGTTCACATAGACTACTCCGGCGTCGTTACTGGTGCCGGCGAGCGATCCGCCCTTCCCCGAGGCCGGGACGTCTGCAGGGAGATACAATGAAACAGAGTTCTGGTCCTGCCTCAGCAGCATGATCCCGAGCATCTGCTGGCAGGCGCTGGGAGAGGCGACTTCCCCAAGGAACAGTCTCTCCAGCAACCTGCCGATTTCGCTTGGAGAGCCTTGATTGTCGACGACCTCATCGAATGTCCTCTTCTGCTGGAATCTCTTCTCGCCGCGCCTGCCGTACATAGCCTCGTACCTTGTCCTCAGCTCTTCGATCGGGAGCGTCTTTGCGTGCTGTGATTCCATGGCAGCCATCGAGCGGGTCTTCTCTATCTGGGATTTGTTCTTCCATTTCTGGACAAATTCTGACATGTTCATGTCCTCGAACTCGTCGCCCATGAGAAGTGAGAACAAGTGGTACTCCCTATTCGGGATATAGATATTCGTTCTCGTGGAGCCGAGCTCCCTGAGCATCATGTTAACGGATTGAACTCCGATTTTCTTCCATAACATGTCCGTTGCAGTGTTGTCCGAGATCGTCATCATCAGAACGAGAAGATCCTTCATCGAGAGTTTGATGCCGGGTGAAAGATACTGGAGGATTCCGGAGCTGACCGTCTTGACGCTGTCGGTAAGCTCGAGTCTGTCTTCGAGGGAGAGCATCTGCTTCTCGGCTTGGCGGAAAACCTCGACCATGACTGCTATTTGATAGACGGTACCGAGAGGAAATACTTTGTCGGCCTCAACCGTGATTTCCTCGTTGCGTTCAATGTGCTTGATGTATACGCCCATGCTGCCAGGCACTTGCTTGACTAGCGTCAGAATCTGCTGCTTGAGACTCGCCTGATCCTCTTTCACTTTCTTCTGGGGCATGATGCTCACCGCAAGACGCTTAATCATTGAACGAATGGCCTACCTCTCTTCTCCGACTCCCAAGATATTGAAAGACTAGACCCAATGTCCGAGCGCGCCTGTCATATCAGACCGGATTCATATAGAGGTTTCGGATGCCTTCGTGATGGGAATTGCCAGCTGACCCGATAAAACATCAAATACCCGCTTTTAGTTGCGTGACATGGCAAATATGATCAAGGACGCTAGGCGAAGAGTGGCTCTTCCGAGGGCCGTTATGTTCGATCTCGACGGCACATTAGTGATATCCACAATCGGGTTCATGAAATTCCGGACGAGACTCCTTTCATATATAATGGACAAAGTGACGGACCTGTCGGGCTACAGCACCAGGGAGACGACCGTCACGATGATCGCTAGGTTCGAGGAGGAGATGAAGGCGAAAGGGGTCAATAAGCGCACGATCAGCTCATATCTAGATGACATAGATGCGTTTCTCAATGAGATCGAATTGGAGAATATCGAGAAGACCGTATCTGTGCCCGGAGCGAAGGAGCTTCTCAGGTCCCTCAATGAGAAAAACGTGAAGATAGGGATATTGACAAGAGGGAGCCCGGAATATGCGGAACGGGCGCTTAAGATTGCAGGTCTGGATCGCTTCGTCGACGCGATGATAGCAAGGGATAGGAAGTCGGGAATAAGGCCCAAGCCTAGCCCGGAGTCGGCGTTCGCGCTAGCAGAGAGGCTCGGGGTGCAGATCGAAGATGCGATAATGGTCGGAGACTATTCGATCGACCTCGTATGTGCAAAAGATGCGGGAATCAGGTTCTATGGGATTGCGTCTGATAGGGAGTCGCGGAGAAGCCTAAGCGATGCTGGATGCAAAGAGATACTGTCAAGCCTCGATGAGTTCAAAATGAGAATCGGCCTCTGAGATCAGGTACCGATTCCTTCTCCGGAAGGCGCATGGAATAGGTGCTCCGAGGATTCCATATCGCTAGGCATTACGGTAGGCTGCGATATCACATTGAGATTCCTCTCCAGCAAGGCCTGCTCTCGGTCGGTGAGGGTTCTCATATCCATAGGCATTATTAGCACGGCTCCGGCCATCACGAACATGTCTCTCAGTTGATGAACGAACTGGAGCATTCTGTCGTAGGTGTTGAGCGATATTAAGTATTCCAGACCGTCGATGAGGACGATTGGACGGCGTTCGGACTGCTCAACGAACTTCCTGATCTCGCTCATCAGTATGCCGATCGAAGTGGGATTCATCATGTCCGCACCCACGAGATTCGTCAGCCAGATCATCTTTTTTGGAACCAGAATCGTCCTGGAGATTAGTTGCGATGGAAGGTCTCTTGACACAATCAACAATTCGGATCCCTCGGATGAGAACCTCTCGCACAGCTCAAGGCTCTGCTTCGGCCTTCTTTCCTCGACGAGGTATGCGCATCCGGCCGATGTTTCATCACTGGCTGAGATAGTTGTGTCTGAGGAGTCGCCTGACTGCATTCCTACATCCCATCCTAATTGGATTCATTTACAATCTCGATATTTAAGCATACGTAGAATGTCGGTTTATATTAAGAACGGATAGACAGTCTGCTTCGAAAGGAAAGAAAAATGTTTTTTGAGTCGCGCGCAAAAGAGCGCGCGACTCTCTCAAAGGTTTTTGACTACTGTATCCAAAGCTCGATCCTCGGAGCAGGTTCGCTCACGAGCCAGGTGATGTCCGAGCGGTATGTGATAATCGGCACGAACGGTCCGACTATGGTTAAATCGCCCATTTCCTTGTCAAGTGTGTACGTGCCTGGATAACAGCCTACCGGATGGATTGTCGCATTACCGAATACCTCGATTATCTTCAAGAAGTCATAGTATCCGCCGTATGAATTCGATGGATCGGGGTAGTCGCCGATCATCTTCTGCGGCAGGTAACCGACAGCCATCGTTCTCGGAGATTGCATAAATATGCTCTCGCCGGGTTTCAAGGTTATCAAGGCGGGGACATAGTCGTACTTGACCGTCTTGCCCCAGAGGCTGCTTCCCGGATCCCTGAGCATGTATCTCGGGTCGCGGTTGTCTCCGTACGGGTAGTAGATTTTCAACTCCGACCTGATTGTCACCGGGACCACGTAGTCGAGCTTAATGACCTCCCATCTGTAAGTCGCGGTGCCCGCAGGAGCTGTGTCGGACGTCCAAGCGCGGAACCCGTAGGCGACATCTGCGGTCATTGACACATTGGCGTGGTCATCGCTGATGTTGACCATCAGGCTCATTTTGTCATACCACGGTTCGAAGGGCACGATTCCGTTAGGAGTGCCGTTCGGGAAGTTGGCGCCCGACCCGATGCCGCCCCAGTACAACCATCTCGCAATCAGGGCGTCGTAGCCGTAACCGACATTGTAGTAGGTCAGGCTGACATGGTCAGTATCGATGTATTGCAGCCTTTTCACTGAATTCCAGTATCCCTGGCCGTAGTTGTAGTTGTCCTCGCATGCCTTAAGGTCGAGTCTTCCTGCCCTCGTCCCGTAGCCGCCTTCTCGGCCTAGATATCCAGGGAACGCATTAGACGGGTAAGCGTATTGTTCCCAGTTCTTGGACAGAGTGTCGTTATTGGTAGCCCACCAGGTGTCAACGTCGGCTTGCGTGGTCCAGGAGGCGCTTGGCAGATTGATGATCTGCTCCGCGGCAGCGCGGTCCATTGTGGCGTTGTATGTCAGGAAGTACTCCCAGCCGTCCCAGCTGCCGGCCATTCCGGCCCCCCAGTAAATCCCGTCTCTCGCAAGGACTTCTGACTCATTCATCATGTAGTAGTCTATCGCTATCGTCGCGTTACCCTTGCCGGTCGTCGGGTTCCTCAGGTGCGAGAAGGTCGGGCTGCTCATGTTGATCTGAGGGATGTTCCTTGCCTCGAGATTCATTACGTACAGCGTCGAAAGTTGTCCTGCATTCATGATTCCGGTCCTGTATATCTCAATGGACGGCGTAAAGTTGCGGAAGCCTTCGTCAGCGTTCGCGGCGGCTCCCCTCGCGAGCCAATAGTCGGGCAGACCTATCTCAAAGATGCTGTAGATCTTCATCTCGACGGTCCTGTTATTGACTGTAGCAAATATCGAGCCATTTTGCGACGGAGTCCCTTGGACCTCCGCGGAAATGTTGTACGAACCTGGCGTTGCGCAGGACACTGTCGCGGTCCCAACGCCAGCAACGAGCGCAACTGGGTTCGGCAGCAGAGTCCAACCAGAACCATTCGCCGAAAGATCAACATTGCCGCTGAAGCTCGTGACAACTTTGCCGGCATCGTTCACGGCCTTGATCGTCAGGGTCGTGCTCTCCCCTGGCAACAGAGAGTGCCTGGCCAGAGATAGTCCGAGCCCTGTAACGGTCGCATCGGCTATTACGATCTTGGCGGTGGCGTTTTGGCTTTGCAGACCTATATTGTCCTTCACGAAAAGGTTCACGGTGAATACTCCTGCGGATGACCATGCGTGAGTCACATTCTCCGTGTAGGCGTGCGAGCCATCGCCGAAGTCCCATGTCCAGTTGGCGAGGGTCCTTTCGTGCGGCGCAGAGAAGGTGAACGACCTGTTGCCCTTTATGGTGACGGTGTCACCGACGGTTGCACCCCTCGGCATGACGATCTTTGCGCAGAGATCGGTTGTGATGGCGAAAACGACTAGCGCGGTGTCAGTCGCACCCATGGAATTGACAACAGTCAAGGTCACGTTGTAATTTCCCATGTTGGCATAGAGGTGAGACGTTCTCGACTTTGTTGTACTGGCTGTATTCCCGTCCCCGAAATCCCATTCGTAGGACGCTATTGTCGAGTTGTCCGTAGGCTGTCCTACCGAGTCAACATCAGTGGATTCATCGCCGTTGAAAAGAGTCAGGGTCTGGATATCCCCCCAGATGTTGGAGATGTTCAAATTCGCGATTGGCGGAATGTTCAGACGGATATCAATGACCATACGGTCACTAGTAGTGCTGGTGCCATCGCTTACGTTCAAGACGACAGTATAGTTACCCGGCGTGGCCCACGTATGTGTCACGTTTTGAGTGGAGGCGGACCCCTGGCCACTACCTAGGTACCAATCGTATGTCAAAGCTGGACTATCGACATCATATGATGCCGACCTCAGGGTCAGCGGGGCACCCGGGCCCCACATACGAGGTGCCGATATCATGGTAACCGGTTTCAGATTCACGTCGTTGTTCACCACGAACTCGATTCTCGGGACTCCCTGCGGGAGTACCTTGAGGCTGCTCCAGTTCTCGCGGAGTTCGCGACCAGCGAGTGTTGTCTTGCTCCACTTTGTGGCATCGAACGGGCCTTTGATTGTTATGGTCTTTGCCGAATTGTTTATGAACAAGTTCGATGGGACCTCTCCGGGGATCGGTTCTATCCAAAGCGGAGATATCTTACCCGAAACGGTGAGGCTGACGTCGTTCGTCCCGATGGGTAATTTTTGGTTGTATCCCATTGCAGTCGAGGTGGCGCTGGGCCACTCGACAGTTATGGAGTCATTAGAGCCCAAGCTCCAAGCCGTCGGCGTGTAATCAAAGTCACGCCAGGTATTGTAGTCGGAGTTTGCGATCAACTTTGACCAGACCTTCTTCCCATAATACGGGTTGAACTCGGAAACATAGGAACCGAAGGTGCCTTGTGAGGCATCCGCACGTTGGAGCTCGAGAACCCATGATGTCCTCCCATCCCTAGTACTGTTCATGGCCGTGATGAAGTACTGGGGGGTCAAATCGAGGGTAAAGTTTGAGACGAGCGGGCCGATTTGGGCCACGAAGTGCATGTCGTCAGGCCAGCCCTCGAACTGGAGGAAGGTCTCCCTCCACCATCTGCCCAATAGGGATTCTGCGCCCCAAGACAGGTGATCCAGTATCTTGAAAACGATATTGTCACCGACCTTCTCGACATCGTATGACTCGAAGAGAGTGTTCCCTTCGTACTCATAAGCGAATTTTATCGCCCATACGACGTTCATCTGATCCTGTAACCATAGACTGAATTTCTGCTTGAATATTGGGAATTTGTCGGCCTTCCATGTGGTGAAATCAGCGAGATCCACATCGGTCATGTTCATGACCATTTTTGCCGCGGTCTTGTCCATCGTCACGGTCCCGTTGAATCTCCAGAACCAGCTGTCATACCAATCCGCGATAGACTTCTGATAGTCACTCTGGGCCTGCGCCTTTGTAAGATAGGACCCGATCCAATCTATCTCGATGTTGCCGCCCCGAACAGTGGGGTTGAGGACTGGGACATACCAGGGGTTCTCGGAGGTATTGGCTTTCGAGATGTTCTTCGCCACCACATTCATGCTACAGCTACTGTAAAGCCAAGTGTTTCCAGCCGGGGCTCCGAACCACTCATATGCGACGGGGTAGGTGCTTCGGACGACCTGCTCTTGATATCGGTCGACCCACCAGCCACCGAGAGGTACACTGAGCAGATTGTATATCCTAGTTTTAGTTGAGGGTGGTGGCATAACCGTAATGACCTTTATCTTGGCCGTTGATGAGACCGTTTTTCCTAGATAGGTGCCGTTACATACGAGATCACCGGAAACGTTGACAAGGCCGGCCGTGAGAGTCGTGTTGGATCCGGTCAATGGCGCAATGTTTCCCATATTCGGATCGCTCAGATACCACGTGAAGTTTGCTGGCACCTCGGTATCATTAGTCAATAAAGCTCTCGCCGTGAACAGTTGACTCTTCCCTTTGAAAATGACCTTTCCGGCCGGGTTGATTTCGATGTAGCTTAGGACAGCGATGCTGACCGTGACATTGACTCTCTTATAGACATTGTATTCGACCAGGTTTTCATCGGTATATTTGAAGCTCCAGTTAAGTGAGGACGTGCCCACCTTGTTGGATTTAAGCAAGAAATAAGCAAGACCGTCGGTGGTCTTTCCCCTCGTCAGAGTGCCGATCTCTGCGCTATCGGTGGACCATTCGCATTTGACACCCAGCGAGACATAGGCCGATATGTTAGTACCAGCATCGCTAGAGCTGTTCTTGAAAATCGCATAGGGGGTGAGTCTGATCTGCGAGCCGTTGGCAATCGACACCGACATAGGCACGACCTTGACATTAAGTTCTGGATGGCTCGGCTGTCCGCCCATGATCAAAACTGAAAATGCGGTCGCGATTAGTGCGACGACCACGATTATTGTGATAATGGGGATCAGAGGGCTCTTCTTCGGGCCCAATGATGGTTGTCCTGCAGTATCGGCGATCGGAGTGGTAGCTTGCACGGCGTTATCTATCTTATCCTGTTGTTCCTGTGACATAATCTTATTCCCCTCTCAATATCCCCGTAACTTAAGGTCGGGCTTCATGATAATTAATCATGATTAAGACGTCTTAATCGCTAGAGCCATATATATGGATTTGGGATTGGAAAACAACTGGGGGGATGCTCTCCCCCTATATCATTCGTTATAAAGAGATAGCAGGGTGTTGGTTGACCAACTCGACGATTCCCATGAACGGGATGATTGGTGCCGTATTGACGATCATGGATAAGAGATGCTCCCTCGTTCGGACCGCTGCCAGGATTCTTAAAAGAACACTCGGGGGACGAAACCGTACATATACCACCATAGATATTCGTGAGACAGGAGATTCGGAGGGGAGCGGTTGAGGACTAGGTTGAACGTGCTTTCGGACAACGAACTGTCTGATGTGCATGAGGCGTCGATTAGGATCCTCTCCGAGATAGGCCTCAAGGTGATCAGCGAGAGAGCAACTGAGCGGCTATGTCGAGCCGGCGCCAATGTCAACCGAGACACCGGGTACGTGAGATTTCCGAGGGAAATGATCGAAGGGGCAATCAGTTCTGCGCAGAAGAGGGTGACCCTTTTCTCCAGAGATACGAAGCATGATTGCAGGCTTTACGACAGAGAGACGCCCGCTTTGGCGACTGACGGAGCTTCGTTCCAGATACTAGACTACGGGGCTAATGAATTCCGAAGAAGTACTTCGAAGGACTTGTTTAGGCTCGCGGTCATGTCGGATTTCCTCCGAGAGATTGAATTATTCTGGCCCATGGTTATTGCGGGCGACGTTCCCGAATCGGAACATACTTTGAAGGAATTCGCAATAAGCCTGCTAGGGACCGGCAAGCACATACAGCATGAAGCATCCGGAGAACAGGAAGCAAGGACGGAGATCGCGATAGCGTCTGCGGCCGTCGGAGGGGGGGAGGAACTCAGGCGAAAGCCGATATTCTCGGCGGTGCAATGCCCGGTGAGCCCTATGATTCTTGAAAGAGGTTCGGCAGAAGCAGCGATTGAATTCTCAAGGGCGGGAATCCCGGTCGTCGGCATGTCAATGGCGTTGTCCGGAGTGACGGCCCCGGCCACCCTCGCAGGAGCATTGACAGTGTCGAATGCGGAGACTATCGGCTCGCTCGTCCTGTCGCAGGCCGCCTGCGAGGGAGCCCCCTTCATATACGGTGTCTCATCTGCTCCCGTCGATATTGTCGGGGGGGCCTTTCTCAATGGCGCTCCGGAGCTAGCCCTGATCTCGGCAGCTGCTGCCCAGATGGCGGCATCGTACGGCCTGCCATCACTGGTAGCAGGGATGATCACCGACGCGCATTACCAGTCTCAGCAGTCGGGTTTTGAAAAATTGCAGACAGGCCTGATTCCGGCTTTGGCCGGATCGTCGATAATCAGCGGCGTAGGGGGAATAGAGGAAGATAATGTCGCTTCCCTGGAGCAGCTCGTGATCGATTGCGACATCTGGGGATCGATAATGAGGATCGCAAGAGGATTCGACGCTAATGCCGACACAATCTCCTTTGATCTGATCAAACGTTTGAGCCCCGACCACAATTACCATGACGACATGGAGACCGCGAAGAGGTTCCGTAAGGAGATATGGCAACCGCGCTTGCCGATCAGACAGAATGTCACTGCATGGAAGGCAGGCGGTTCAAAGACGATTGAGGAATCGGCTCATGAAATCGTCGTCGAGGCTCTGTCGAACCACCATCCAGACCCGATGGAGCGAGATAGGGAAAAGGATATAATGCGAGTATACAAAGGATTCCAAAAGAGTACACGCAAGTGACTGGCGTGCATGAAGGGTGCATAAGAATGAAGGTCAAGGTCAGAATCGAGGGGAAGACCGTTGAAATCGACAGGGGGCGCAGTCTGCTCGAGGCAATAAGATCCGCGGGAATCAGGGTCACGTCGCCTTGTGGGGGAAAGGGGACTTGCGGGAAGTGCTTGATCAGGCTTTCGAAGAAGGCGAATGATGAGGATTTGACCGTCGCGGAGAGAAAGTTGTTGGACAGGGAGGATTTCGAGCAGGGGTACAGGCTAGCTTGTCAGACATTCCCTGAGCACGACGTCGACGTTGAAATCCCGGAGGAGAGCAGAGAGATGACCCTCGAGCTGCTCCTAAAACATGCGACGATCAACCCCATCGTCGATGCAGCATTGACAACGGAGACGAGGAAGCTCTCGGCCTCTGAGAGGAACGTTGCAGGTTCAGTCATCGAAAAGGGAGTTGTCTGGTACGACGATGAAAGAGTCGCAGCGGTCACGCCGGAGGGCGGGAGGAAGATCGCCGTTGCGCTGGATATCGGATCGACGACCATGGTGGCATATGGGTTCGACATCCTGGGACAGAGAATCGTCTCAGCGGAGGCCATGACGAACCCGCAGCGCCAGTACGGCGAGGACATCATGACGAGGATTGATTTCGCGATGAAGAGCCCCGACCAGAAGAAGCTCCTCGAAGGCGCCCTGAGAAAAGGGATCTCGGAGCTGATCCGAAAGCTTGCCGCGAAATGCGACGTCAGTACCTCGGATGTCATTAGGCTCACCTTCGTGGGAAACACGGCGATGCACCACTTCTTCCTTGGGCTGGACGTGACCAGATTGGGCAAGGTGCCCTTCCAACCGGAGAAGAAGACCGCGATAGAGGTCGAAGGTTCGGACATCAACCTGGAGGGGCTGGAGAGAGCGAAGGTGAATGCTCCGCCGCTAATCGCGGGATATGTGGGAGCCGATCTGGTGGCTGTGCTTTTAGCAACTCGGCTCACCGAATCCAAAGCACCTACTGCAGCGATAGACATCGGCACAAATGCCGAGATAGCTCTCGCAGTGGACGGGAGGGTCCTGAGCTGCTCCGCAGCCGCCGGCCCGGCGTTCGAGGGTGGGAACATCTCATTCGGGATGAGAGCAGCCGAGGGGGCGATCTACAAGGTCTGGTCGGAGTCGGGCGTATTGAAGTATGAGACCATCGGCAAGGGCGAGCCCGTCGGCTTCTGCGGATCAGGATTGATAGACTTCGTCGCTGAAGGATTGAGGCTGGGCATGATAGATTCGGCGGGAGGTTTCGATTTCGATTGCTGTGGGGACAAGCTCCTGGGCAAGCACGGAAATGCAAGGTACCTCCTTTATTCGAACGGAAGGAAGGAGGTCTCCGCCAGCCAGGCGGACATAAGGCAGCTCCAGCTCGGGAAAGCAGCCATTCACACCGGGCTGGAGATCATGATGGAGAAGAAGGGCGTGAAGAGCTTGGATAAGCTCCTGCTCGCGGGTGCTTTCGGCGCGAACATGTCGATCCGGAACGGCAGGTTCATCGGTATGCTCCCGGAGATTCCGCTGAATCAGATCATTCCGGTAGGAAACGCGGCCGGAACCGGGGCAATTCAGCTCGTTTCTGACAAGAGCGCGAGAAAGAGGGTCTTGGATATCGTAAGGAAAACCGACCACGTCGAACTCTCATCGGAAAAGGATTTCCAGAAGAGGTTCATAGCGGCGCTGGACTTCCCTCACCAAGACCTATCGAAGTACCCGGAATCCTCGAAGTCGGTGAAAACAAAGGTGCAAAGGAGGAAGTGACTCCTCCTTCGCGTTTTGATTAGGCTACTTTCTTCGGCGGCTCCGGCGCGGGGAAGTTCGCTTTGCAGTATCTTACGTAGTTCATGCCGTACTTGTCCTCGCCCCACATCAATCCGACGGATTTCACGGCGAATTGGATGTCCTTGTCCATCGGGTTGCCGATGAACGATGTCATTCCCTGGCCGACGCAGAGCAGAAGGAAGGCCGCGTTGAGCTTCGGCCTTTCGGGCATGCCGAAGGAGATGTTGCTCAGACCGATCGAAGTGTTTAGCTTCAGGGTGTTCCGGATATACCCGATCGTGTCGAGGGATGCTCGTCCGCCCTCAGGGCTCGTTGCGCAGGCGAGTGCCAGCGGGTCGATCAGGAGTTGGGTGGGTTCGAGGCCGATCTTGTATGCCCTGTCAGCGATCTTCTTCGCGATCTCCATCCTCTTCGGTGCTTGGGCCGGTATGCCGGCATCGTCGAGAGCTAGACCGAGAACAGGGACGTTGTACTGCTTTGCGAGCGGGAGGATGGCCGCGAGTCTCTTTTCCTCACCGGTCGTTGAGTTGATCATCGGGATCCCCTTGACGACCTTCAGACCCTGCTCAATGACGGCCGGGTTGGAGCTGTCCAGTGAAAGCGGGACATCGACGACCTCTTGCACGGCAATTATGGCTGCGATCATGTTGGCTTTCTCGTGCTCGTCCTCGCCGGGCACCCCGACGTTGATGTCGAGACAATCTGCGCCGGCAGCGACCTGGTTCTTCGCTTCGTTCTGGATGTACGCCCAGTCCTTCGCCTTGATGGCTTCAATCAGCTTCTTCCTGTTCGTCGGGTTGATCCTTTCGCCGATCAGGATTGGCCTCTTGGTCGCTCCTACAAGCACTGTCTTCTTTGTTCCTACTAGTTTCACAATAGGGAAATCCGTTGACAAACCTTCACCCCCTCGTGGTGTACTGTAAAAAGGGACACAACGAAAGAGGGTAATAATGACTTCGAAATGCGCCGATTGGGCATCCGTTTCCAGCGAGGCGTGAAAAGGTTTCGAGCGGATTAGTAAGATTTTCGAACAGAGGGTGATTCTGGATGAACCCCAATCTGCCCAGCAAAACCACCCTCAACTGTCTTGGGCGTAATTTTATTTACCACTTGGTGTTTGAGGATAACACCGGATTGTGTATCCGAGAAGCTATCCGGCAAGTTTGCCATTCCGATGGAGTCTTGCCGCGAAAGCAGGGACGCCGGCGTCGGTGTCCTGTTTCGGGTAAGATCTCCGAGTAGTATATCCGGCAACAACCCGGGAGGAGGATGACAACCATGAGTAAGGATGACGTGTTTGAGCGACTGAAGAATGCTGTAATCAACT
>Ga0315281_10008780_pt1 | contig 14095 bp, 7 predicted proteins | sample YL17G07_0_MG_FD_204540 | JGI IMG/M metagenome (GOLD analysis project Ga0315281, IMG submission 204540) | Sediment microbial communities from Yellowstone Lake, YNP, Wyoming, USA - YL17G07_0 | ecosystem: Environmental > Aquatic > Freshwater > Lake > Sediment | place: USA: Wyoming | collected...
GGTTAGTGATTTCCCGGTTAATACGGCGCGCATCATCCCTATTTATCGCGAGACAAAAGGCCTAAAATCCTTCCAGATTAGAAAGTTAGTCCGCGAAGCCGCAGATATTGTCAAAGAGATGCCTGAGCATTTGCCGGCTTGGCTTCTTAAGGAGCAAAAACTCGCCGACTATACAACAGCGGCGATGGGGATGCACTTCCCCTCAAGCGCCCAGTCGCTTGAAAAAGCCCAACGCCGCCTTGGTTTCGAAGAAGTTTTTCAACTGAGCCTGGCCGCACTGCTCAATAAACAAGAACTGACACTTGGGAAGGGACTGGCCATCCCATTCAACCAAAAACTGGCCAAAGATTTTGTAGCCAAGCTGCCGTTCAAGCTTACCGACGCCCAGCGCAAAGCCACCTGGCGCATCTATCAAGATTTAGGAAAAACCCAGCCGATGAACCGGCTGTTAGAGGGAGATGTCGGTTCCGGTAAGACAGTTGTGGCCGCCATGGCTGCCTTGATGGCTATGGAGCAAGGGTTCCAGACGGCATTAATGTCACCAACCGAGATTTTGGCCCGTCAGCACGCCGACACGCTTTATAAATTGCTGGACAGTGTTGGCTACAGCGGCCAAGTAGGCTTATTGGTGGGCAGCTTAGAGCCAAAAGCTAAAAGCACAGTGCACCAAAAAATAAAAAGCGGTGAAGTGAAGTTGATTGTCGGTACTCATGCTCTAATTAGTGAGAAAGTCGACATGCATAAGTTGGGGCTGATTATTATTGACGAACAGCACCGTTTTGGCGTTGACCAGCGCAAAAAACTCCAAGCCAAGGCCGGCCACATGCCCCACGTCCTACACATGAGCGCTACGCCGATACCGCGGAGTATCGCTCTGACCCTGTACGGGGAACTGGACATTTCGATTCTGGACGAGCTGCCGCCGGGGCGCAAAGAGATCCAAACCAAAATCTGTTCGCCGAATTCGCGGGCTCAGCTCAACGCCCAAATTGAAAAACAGCTGGAGGCCGGGCGGCAAATGTTTATCGTCTGCCCGCTAATTTTAGATACGGATTTGAGCCGGGGGCTGTCGGCCGAAGAGGTTTTTGAGCGGGTTAGCAAAAAAGAATTCAAGCATCGTCGGGTAGCGTTGCTACATGGCAAGATGAAATCGAGCGACAAAGACAAAATCATGCAGGCCTTTTTGAACAAGGAGTACGACATTCTGGTCAGCACCACCGTTATAGAAGTCGGTGTGGATGTATCTAACGCCACGATAATGCTGATAGAAGGTGCCGAGCGTTTTGGCCTGGCCCAAATTCACCAATTGCGTGGGCGGGTTGGGCGCGGCGCCCACCAAAGCTACGCTTTTTTGATGCTTGGCGACAGCAAGGCGCCCAGCCAGCGGCTGCGAGCGCTAGAAAATACAACTGACGGTTTCGCTTTGGCAGAGCTGGACCTTCAACTGCGCGGCCCGGGTGCCATTTATGGGACTACTCAGCATGGCGCGCTTGATCTGAGAGTTGCCAAATTAACAGATACAAAGCTGATCGCCACGGCTCGCAACGCCGCCCAGCAATTCATAGAAAAAAACGAAAACCTAAAAAAATACCCTCATCTGGCTCAAAAGGTTTCTGCTTTGCGCGCTATCACGAATCTAAACTAGAATAGAAAGATGAGGATAATTGCCGGCAGTTTAAAAGGCAGGGAGTTTAAAGCTCCCCGGGGACGCACAACTCGCCCAATGAGTGAAAAAGTCCGAGGAGCACTATTTAATACTTTGGGGGACATCGAGGGCTTAAGTGTTCTGGATGCCTTCGCGGGCAGCGGCGCGCTGGCCTACGAGGCTATCAGCCGCGGCGCGGCCAGCGCGCTAGCGATTGAGCTGGATAAGACTGCCCATAAAGCAATTGACGAGAGCATTAAACAGCTTGGTCTAGATGACCAGATCAAGAATCTGCGCGCCAATGTCAGTGGCTGGAGCAATAACAACGCGGCTAAGCAGTTCGACCTTGTCCTGCTGGATCCGCCGTATAATAACCTGGACCGTCAGTTGCTCCAAAAACTCACTAAACACGCCAAAGCTGGCGGGCTGATTGTGCTTTCTTGGCCCGGCAAAGAGCCAGCGCCGCCTTTTGAGGGCCTAGAACAAGTCACTAATAAAAACCACGGCGACATCCAACTGGTCTTCTATCGCAAAATCAAGTAAAATAACAGTGGTCGTTGAAGCTTACCAATCTTGTAAAATCGTGCGTAGCAGAGCTTTACAAGATTGAAAGGAGGAAGCGACCTGAGGCTGACAGCGAGTAAGTTTAACGAGCTTGCAAAAGCCGGCACGTCGATTCCGACGCGGGGATGTGGTGAAATTGGTATACACGCTAGTTTTAGGAACTAGTGCCGAAAGGCGTGAAGGTTCAAGTCCTTTCATCCCCACCAAAGCTTTCGCTAGAGCGAAAGCTTTTTTAATTTTTGGTAGCGCAGGGCTGGCACGATGCTCACCGGGCTTGAATTAATTTATTATTTATTGTATAAACTCAATCACTGTGGTTACTCCAATATTAATCCCAGCTCGCAACGAAGCCGATAATATCGGTGCGACCTTAGACGCCTTGGCTGGTCAAAAAATGCAAGTCGAGCCTGTGGTTATTGTGAATGGGTGTGTAGATAATACGGCGGAAATCGCTCGGGGCAGAGGCGTAACAGTTCTGTCTAGTATAGAAGAGGGCAAAACGCGGGCTCTGCAAACCGGTCTAGAATACTTAGGCGAAAGGGCCTTGTCTCCGGTCTTGTTGCTTGATGCCGACACGGTGCCAGTGTTTAAAACCTGGTCTGAAAAAATGGTTAAAAGTATACAAAGTACTATAAACAACCAACCAGCTGTCGGTTGGGGGCCGCTGCGATTTGCCCACGGCACGGATCGCCTAAGCGATATAGTTCGAACGGTGCGCTCAAATCAGATTCACATAGCAGACAGAAACAAAGCAACAGGGAGAACTACAAACGGCTCGAATATGATATTGAACCTTCGTAGTGGAGAGGTGCTTCAGGCCCTGCTGGAGATGGACAACTATTGGGAATACGGTGATCGCGCCGTCGCTGACCTAGTTGTAGTCTACGGAGGTATTAAAAAGCATATTCTTTCGCCTCGAGCACTCGTAAATACGGATGGGTCCAGGTTCCCCTCTCTTCGACAACGCCTAGGAGTAAGTGCGAAAATGCGAGATTCGCAGATGGACGAGATCTATCGTGGGGAAGCGGCAGAGACTACGGTTGTTTATAACGTTAAGCCAGCTTCTTGAGTTCTTGGTAGCGCATAGCCGGAGCGGCGGCGTAAGCGACGCCCAGGGCAAACGAAATTAGAGTACCGACAATTGGGACTATCCCTGTTAGCGCTAAAGCAAAACCGAACAATAAAATACTGTAGACCGGCCAAGCGTAGCCCTTAGTCATATTCCAGCTTTGACTCAGCGCATCCATAACAGTGGTTTTGCGATCAACCAGAACGTAAGGTGCCAAAAATAGCCGCCATAGAAAAATCACGCCCGGGACTATAAGCAGGATAAAACCGACTAAAAGTATTAGCACGGTTAGCGCGCCCAGGCCGAGCAGCTTTAGCCACAGCCAGCTCTGCGTTACTTCGTTCCAGATGGACCGCAGGGTCGGTTCTTTGCCTTCGGCAACTCGTAGATTAAGCACAACCGCCAGGATATAACTGATAATCGTACCAAAGAATAAAACGATTGTAAGAATGGCACTGGCTGTCTGGATGGACGAGTCCGAGCCTAGGTTCGCTCCCAAAAATGAAGAGCTAAAAGCATGTCCCCAGTTCCAACCATGTCTTTGATTGTCGGCAATGAGCTGGATCATGCCGGCAATAACCATAGCCGCCGGGATGGCATAGACAAGGGCGTAAATATTGAGGTTCTTGCGCACTAAAGCGTAGCTCTTGCCGAAAAGGTCTACGGCAGATATGAGGTTGGCGCGCTTTTTTGTTTGGGCCATATAAAGAACTCCTTAATATATATTGATGTAAATATCTCACTTCTTTCACAATCTGGCAATGACAACTTGAGTTATAATTAATCCGAGTTATGGCACTATCGACCCAACCCTACAAAGGCGCGCGCGATTTTTATCCAGAAGATAAACGTCTCCAGAAGTACATGTTTAATGTTATGCGCGGAGTCGTGCAGAGTTTTGGCTACTTGGAATATGACGCCCCTTTGATAGAGCCGATTGACATCTACCTGGCTAAAACCGGCGAAGAAATCATCAATAGCCAGCTTTATTCATTTGAAGATAAAGGCGGCCGCAAGGTTGCCATCCGCCCAGAAATGACGCCCAGCGTCAGCCGCATGGTAGCCGCCCGGCGGCAAGAGCTAGCCTATCCGCTGCGCTGGTACTCCATCCCTAACTTGTGGCGTTACGAACGGCCCCAGCGCGGCCGCCTGCGCGAGCACTACCAGCTGAACATCGACATTTTTGGCGTGGCTGACATCAGTGCCGATCACGAGGTTATTTTGGTAGCCGATTCCATCATGAGAGCCTTCAAAGCCCCCACTGGTAGTTATGAAGTCCGAATCAGCAGCCGCAAATTGGTAGACTATTTTTTCCGCGAGCAGCTAAAACTGAATGACCAGCAGTTCTTGGGCGCCGGCAAGCTGATAGACCGCTGGCACAAGATAGAAAAAGCTGATTTCGAATCTCAAGCTAAGGAAATATTAACTAATGAAAACCACTACCAGCAGCTGCTATCGCTACTGAACTGCAAAAGCCTGGGTGAACTGCCAACCGAGCTGAAGGACCACGCCTCAATTGAAGAACTGCGCAAATTGATGAGCTTGCTCAAAGAGTCGGGCGTGGACAGTGCCGACTTTGATTTTTCGGTCATCCGCGGCATGGATTATTACGACGATATTATTTTCGAAGTCTTTGACACAAGTCCTGACAATAACCGCTCGATGTTTGGTGGCGGCCGCTACGACGGATTAGTCGGGCTGTTTGGCGTCGAGCCACTGCCTACGGTCGGTTTTGGCATGGGCGACGTAACCCTGCAAAATTTCATAGAACTGCACAAGCTGGTGCCAAAGCTAGAATCGGAAGTTGACGCCGCCATAATTTTAATTGGCGACGTATACGAAGATGCCCAAAAAGTGCTGGCCGACCTGCGGGCGAGGGGATTAAATGCATCCATTGATAGTACCGACAGAAAACTAGACGCCAAAATCAAAAACGCCGCCAAGGCTGGGGTCAATTTTGCCATATTCATTGGCGAGCAAGAGCTAAAGACCGGTAAGTTTAAGCTCAAAAACCTCGAATCCGGCGAAGAAAAAGAACTCTCAAGCGCCGATTTAGCTACAGAAATTGTTCGTTGGCAAGTATAATTTTGTTTCATGCAGATAACTAGAACTAATAAATCAGCCATTGCGGTGAATCTTTTGATCCGTGCCGACGCCGGTGATCTCGCGCCCATCAAAAACCACGTGCTGGGGCACTTTGCCGGCAAGGTTAAGGTACCGGGCTTCCGTGAAGGCACGGCGCCAGCCGCGCTGGTTGAAAAGCATATTGATCAGCGGGCGCTGGCTGACGAATTTATCGAGCACGCCCTTAATCAGCTCTACGGCCAGGCTGTCGACCAGGAAAAACTGCGGACGGCTTCAAAGCCGCAAGTTAGCATTAAGAAATTTGTGCCATTCACGGATTTAGAATTTGAAGTCGACGTAGAGATAATCGGTCCCGTCAAATTGCCAGACTACAAAACGATTAAACTGGCTAAAAAATCCGCGGAAGTTACGGCCGCCGAAGTTAACAGCATCATCAAGTCCCTCCAGCAAAGAATGGCCCAGCGCAAAGAAGTCGACCGATCCGCCGCGGCGGGCGACGAGTTGGTAATTGACTTTAAAGGTCACGACAAGAGCAAAAAGACGATTGCCGGCGCCGAGGGGAAGGACTTTCCACTACTACTTGGCAGTAAAACGTTTATCCCAGGATTTGAGGACAAGTTAGTCGGGGCCAAAGTTGGGGACAAGAAGCAGTTCACGGTTAGTTTCCCCGATGATTACGGCGTCGCCACCCTGCGCAGCCAGCCGGTAACTTTTGATGTCAAGGTTAAAAAAGTCAGCGAAGTCGTAGAACCCAAGCTCGACGACGCTTTCGCGGCCAAAGCCGGGCCGGTTAAAACCGTCGCGCAGCTCAAAGCTGATATTAAGAAACAGCTTAAAGTCGAAAAACAATTGAGCGTCGACCGTCAATATGAGAACGAGCTGGTTAAGAAAAATGTCGACAAGTCTGAAGTCGACGTGCCGCCCGGCTTGGTTGACGAACAAATTACACAGGCCGAGGAAAACGAGAAACGCGACCTGTTAGCACGCGGCCAGACCTGGCACGAACATTTAAAAGCCGAAGCAATTACTGAAGAACAACACCGGGAGCGCCAGCGTCCAGATGCTCAGTTTCGGGTCAAGGCCAGCCTGGTGTTGAGCGAGGTAGCAGAGCAAGAAAACATCGTGATTACCCCCGAAGAGTTGGAGATACGGATTCAAATTTTAAAGGGCCAGTACCAAGACCCTGGAATGCAGGCCGAGCTGGATAAGCCGGAGAACCAGCGCGGCATCGCCTCCCAGCTGATGACCGAAAAAACCGTCGCCAAATTGGTCGAGTATGCCTCAAGGTAAGTTGGCACTCTTGACTTGGGAGTGCTAATTTTTTAAACTTTAGCTATGACTATAAAAAGTTCAACTCTTGTACCAACAGTTATCGAACAAGAAGGCCGTTTTGAGCGGGCCTATGACATTTACAGCCGCTTGCTGCGTGACCGCATCATCTTTTTGGGCGACGAAGTCAACCAGCATACCGCCAACCTAGTCGTGGCCCAGATGTTGTTTTTGGAAAATCTGGATCAAAACAAAGATATTATCTTTTATATAAACAGCCCCGGCGGCAGCGTTTACGACGCTTTTGCCATTTATGACACTATGCAGTTTGTAAAGAGCGATATCCAGACCGTCGGGGTTGGCGTCCAGGCCAGCGCTGCCGCCTTTTTGTTAAGCTCTGGGGCCAAGGGCAAGCGGTTGCTACTGCCGCACGCCACGGTCATGATTCACCAGCCGTCCGCCGGCACCAAAGGCAGAGTTTCCGATATGGAGATTGACCTGCGCGAGGGCCTGCGCATGAAGAAGCTGCTTAATGAAATTATGGCCAAAAACACCGGACAAACTCTAAAGAAAATCGAGACTGATATGGAGCGCGATTTTTGGATGAGCGCCGAAGAAGCTAAAAAATACGGCCTTGTGGATAAGGTTATAAACCGCCGCTAATTTTCTTTCTAAAAAGGGCTTGATTCACCACCTTTTGTTCTGTATGATTGTACCTAAGAAGTAGTGTACTTTGGCGTTGCTGTATGTTTATTGCATTTGGCGCGCCTGACGTAGTGAGCTTCGTGCGCGGCAAACTAAAAAACTTTAGTAGGGGAGCATAGCTTTTGACGGCCAAAAAAACAGGCGTTTTATCTGGACGCCAGTACTTTACACAACTCGATGATACGCTGAGCCCGCCAAATTTGGTAGATCACCAAAACACTTCGTTTGAGTGGTTTGTTAAAGAGGGTCTGGGTGAATTGCTTGAGGAAGTTAGTCCGATCGAGGATTACACCGGTACCAAGCTGTCTTTGCGTTTCAAAAAATATCACTTTGAGCCGCCCAAGATGCCGGAAGCCGAAGCCCGTGAAAATAATGTTAGTTTTGAGGCGCCGCTTAAGGCAGTCGTCGAACTGACAAATAAGATTACCGGCGAGATCAAAGAACAAGAAATCTATCTTGGTGACTACCCGTGGATGACATCCAGGGGTACTTTTGTAATTAATGGGGCCGAGCGAGTGGTGGTTAGCCAGTTGATTCGTTCCAGCGGCGTATTTTTCACCGCCGAGCCGCACAGCGGCCGTAACCTGTACGGTGCCAAAGTTATACCGGTCCGCGGCGCCTGGCTGGAATTTGAAACAGCCGCCGCCGGCGCGCTTTACGTCAAAATCGACCGCAAACGCAAAATCCCGGTTACGACTTTGCTGCGGGCCCTGGGCCTAAGCCAAGAACAGATCAAGGATGCTTTCAAGCACGTTGACCAGGGTGAGACAAACTATATCGACGTAACCCTAGAAAAAGACCCGACTAAAGGTACTAGTGAGGCACTTATTGAAGTTTATCGCCGTCTGCGTCCCGGCGACCTGGCGACTGTCGAGAACGCCCGTTCACTGGTCGAAAATATGCTTTACAACTTTAAGCGCTTTGACTTCGGTAAGGTTGGACGCTACAAGATTAACAAGCGCCTGGACCTAAATGCTCCTAACGATAATGAAAATCGGGTGATGCGGATCGAAGACCTGACGGCTATTATCAGCGAAATCATCCGTTTAAATAACACTCAAGATCCGGCTGACGAGATTGACTCGCTGGCCAACCGGCGCGTCAAATTAGTCGGCGAACTGGTACAGCGCCAGTTCCGTATCGGGCTGCTTCGCATGGAGAGGAACGCCAAAGACCGTATGAGCATGAGCGAAATCGAAACGGTTACGCCGGCCCAACTTATTAATGCCCGTCCGGTAGTAGCGGCCGTCCGGGAATTCTTCGCCAGTTCCCAGCTGTCACAGTTTATGGATCAAATTAACCCGCTATCCGAGCTGGCCCATAAACGACGTCTTAGTTCTATGGGCCCAGGCGGCCTTAGCCGTGAACGCGCCGGCTTTGAAGTCCGTGATGCCCACGCCACTCACTACGGCCGAATCTGCCCGGTAGAAACACCCGAAGGCGCCAACATTGGTTTGGTGCTTAACCTGGCCAGCTATGCCCGTATTAATGAGTACGGCTTCATAGAAACACCTTACCGCAAAGTTATTACCGCTGTTACGCCAAAAGAAGCGTCTGACCATATCGCGTCCGCCAATCTTGAGGACGAAAAAGGCAAAGTCATTGTTAAAAAAGGCGCCGTAATTACCCCAGCCGCCGCTAAGCGTCTGGCCAGCGTCAAAGGCCGTACTACTTGGCCGGTTAAGGCTAAAGTCACCAACCAAATCGTTTATCTAGACGCGGCTGAAGAGCTACAAGCTGTCATCGCCGGCGCCGGAGTCCCGATTGATGCTGATGGCTACTTTATCGGCAGCCGAATTAGCGTGCGCAACCGCTTAGAGCCGGGCGAAGTTGACGGAGATGAAGTTACTCACATGGACTCTAGCCGCAGCCAGTCAATTGGCTCGAGCGCCGGCCTAATCCCATTTGTCGAGAAAAATTACGTGCTGCGATCCTTGATGGGCTCTAACCAGCAACGCCAAGCCGTACCGCTGATCAAGCCCGAAAGCCCGATAGTTGGCACCGGTATGGAATCAATCGTGGCCGCCAACACCGGCCAATTGATCACGGCTGAAGCCGATGCCGAAGTTATCAAAGCTACCGCCGACGAGGTCGTCGTTAAATATAAGACTGGCAAGAAAGCCACTTATAATCCCGTGCACTTTATGCGCAGCAACGAGGGTAGTTCTATTAACCAGGTGGTCGTAGTCGACAGCGGTGATCGCGTCAAAGCCGGCCAGCCCTTAATCGAGGGCATGAGCATCGCCGGCGGTGAACTAGCGCTAGGCAAGGACCTGCTAACGGCCTTTATGCCTTGGTCGGGCTACAACTTTGAAGATGCTATTATTCTTTCGCGCAAATTGGTCGAAGACGACACCCTAACTTCTATCCACATCGTAGATTACATGACCGAAGTCCGCGAGACCAAACTAGGACCAGAAATTGTTACCGGCGACATTCCTAACGTTTCCGAGGAATCACTGCGCCACTTAGATGAAGACGGTATCGTGCGCATTGGCGCCGAAGTCCACCCCGGCGACATTTTGGTCGGTAAGATTACACCAAAGGGCGAGCAAGAGCTGTCCAGTGAAGAGCGCTTACTGCGAGCCATCTTTGGCGAAAAGGCCAAAGAAGTCCGCGACACATCACAGCGTATGAGTACCGGCCGGCATGGCAAAGTGGTCGGCGTTAAGGTGTTTTCGCGAGCCTCCGGCCACGAGCTCAAAGCTGGCGTGATTATGCAGATCCAGGTTTTCGTAGCCCAAATGCGTAAGATTTCTGTCGGCGATAAGCTGGGCGGCCGGCACGGCAATAAGGGCGTTATCGCCCGTATCTTGCCGGTCGAGGACATGCCGTTTAACGAGGACGGTACCCCAATCGATATCGTATTAAACCCGCTGGGCGTACCGTCACGCATGAACATTGGCCAGTTGTTTGAGACCCACCTTGGTATGGCGGCCCGCGCCCTGGGCATTAAAGTCGCCAGCCCGGCCTTTAACGGCGTACCGATTCAGAAAATTAAGGATCTGCTCAAAGAAGCCGGTTTATCCGAAGATGGCAAACAGCAGCTTTATGACGGCCGCACCGGCGAAGCCTTCAGCGAGCTTACGACTGTCGGCAGTATGTATATCATCAAGCTTAATCACATGGTTAGTGACAAGATTCATGCCCGCTCCACCGGCCCGTACACTATGGTTACCCAGCAGCCGCTGGGCGGTAAAGCCCAAAACGGCGGCCAGCGCCTTGGCGAAATGGAAGTCTGGGCGCTCGAAGCTTACGGCGCGGCGCACACCCTGCAAGAAATGCTGACCATCAAGTCCGACGATGTTTATGGCCGCGCCAAAGCCTACGAGTCAATCATTAAGGGTACCCCGATCCAGGGGCCAAAAGTTCCCGAAAGCTTTAACGTATTGGTCAAAGAACTGCAGGGTCTGGGCCTGAAAGTCGACCTACTTACCTCGGACAACAAGATAATCGACGCCGAAGAGGTGTTGGCCCGCAACATAAAAGATGAAGCCAAACACGTACCAACTGTCACGGCCGCCGGCCAAAGCCTGCAAGACGCCGACGCCCTGGAGCTGCCGGTGGCCGACGAGTTGGCGCTTGGTGAAGGCGGCGTCGGCATCGAGAACGAGGCCGACTTAGTAAGCATAAGCGAAGACGCGAAGAAGGAGGGCTAACATGCGCCATTACACACCTGGGACCAACATTGCCGATTTTGACGCCGTGCGGTTGGCTATTGCTAGCCCCGAAGACATTACCGAATGGAGCTACGGCGAAGTCACCAAGCCTGAAACTATTAACTACCGCACCCAAAAGCCGGAACGCGACGGGCTGTTTTGTGAACGTATTTTTGGTCCGGTCAAAGATATTAATCCGCATGACGCCAAATATAAAGGCGTCCGCAGCCGCGAAGCGGCGGTTGATAAAAACGGTGAGCTGGTTACGCGCAGTATCGTGCGGCGCGAGCGCATGGGCCACATCTCCTTAGCCTGCCCAGTTGCCCATATCTGGTTTCTGCGCGGTACGCCTAGCGCCATTGGTCTGCTGCTGGGCATAACTGTCAAGAATCTAGAGAGAGTCGCCTACTTCGCCAGCTACCTTATTAAAAGTCTCGATAAACCGAAGCTGGAGAAAATTGCGGCCGACCACGAAGCCCAGTTTATCGCTGCCCAAGCGGCCATCAAGGCTCGCTACGAAGCCGACGCCAAAAAAGACGGCACCGACGTTAAAGTCATGAGCGAGGCCTATAACAAGGAGCTAGAGGAACTAACCGCCGAGGTCGAAGCCTTTAAGGCCCAGGTGTCGGCGCTTGGTAAGCTTAACCTGCTCTCCGAGACTGATTACCGCAACCTGCCCGACGAGCTGCGGTCGTTAATCACTGTCGGCATGGGCGGCGCGTCTCTTAAAGAACTGCTCGACGAAGTCGACCTGGAAAAACTAATTAAAACTCTCAGCGAAGAAGCCGAGGGCGCCAAAGGCCAGCGCAAAAAGAAAATTATGAAGCGCCTGCGCCTGCTGGAGAGCATGCACCGTGCCGGTATCAAGCCGTCAAGCATGTGCGTTTCGGTTCTGCCGGTTATTCCTCCCGACCTGCGTCCGATGGTCCAGCTGACTGGCGGCCGTTTTGCCACTTCAGACCTCAACGACCTCTACCGCCGGGTTATCAACCGCAATAACCGCCTGAAGAAATTAATGGATCTAAATGCGCCCGAGGTAATACGCCGCAACGAACAACGTATGCTCCAAGAGGCCGTCGACGCCCTAATTGACAATAATAATGCCCGCAGCGGCCGGGCCGTAGCGGCCACCGGCCAGCGCCGCCGCCTAAAATCACTGTCCGACATGCTCAAGGGCAAACAAGGCCGTTTCCGCCAGAACCTGCTTGGCAAGCGTGTGGATTATTCCGGCCGATCGGTAATTGTCGCCGGCCCGGAACTGAAGATGCACCAGTGCGGCTTGCCTAAAACCATGGCTCTTGAACTATTCAAACCATTCGTCATCGGCCGGCTTATTGATCAGGAACTGGCCCATAACATCCGCAGCGCCACCCGAATGCTGGAGGCCAGCGACGCCGCTGTTTGGGACGCGCTTGACGAAGTTATCAAAGAAAAGTACGTTCTGCTCAACCGGGCTCCAAGTCTTCACCGCCTTTCGATTCAGGCCTTCCAGCCGGTATTAATTGAAGGCAAGGCTATCCAGCTGCACCCGCTGGTCTGCAAGGGCTTTAACGCCGACTTTGACGGCGACCAAATGGCCGTGCATCTGCCGCTGGGCGAAGCCGCCCAAGCCGAAGCCCGCGAGATCATGGCCTCCAATAAAAACTTGCTAAAGCCAGCCGACGGCTCGCCCATCCTGCACGTTGAACAAGATATTGTCTTGGGCTGCTATTACCTAACCTATCAGCGCCCCGGTACGCAGGATGAAAAGCCTCGTAGCTTTAGTAGTCTAGACGAGGCCCATTTGGCCCACGATGAAGGCGTTGTCTCCTTGCAAAGCAAAGTCAGCGTACCTTTCCGCGGCGAACTGCGCGACACAACCCTTGGCCGCCTGCTATTCAACGAGATTTTCCCAGAAGACTTTCCATTCCAAAACCAGGCCATGACCAACAAGCAGCTGCACAAAGTCATGACCATGACTTACCAGCGCTATGGCCAAGACGCTACGGCCATTATCGCCGATGATCTAAAAGACCTTGGTTTCCGTTACGCTACGTACTCGGGCTTGTCTATCGGCATGAACGATTTTTCCGACCTGACCAAACTGCCGGCGATTGTCGCTGAGGGTGAAAAAAGAGCGATTGAAATATCTAAGCAATACGCCGCCGGCTTTATCACCGACGACGAACGCTACCGCCTGACCGTCGATACCTGGACTGGCGTTGACGCCGAAGTGGAACAAGCTCTGGCCGAACAGTTCGCCACCGAAGACAATACTATGTCTATTGCTGTCGCTTCTGGTGCCCGCGGCAACATCTCGCAGATGAAGAAGTCCGTTGGTATGTTGGGCATGTTCGCCGACGCCACCGGTCGAGCCATTGAGTTGCCGGTTCGCAGCAACTATAAATACGGTCTCTCACCTCTGGAATACTTTACCGCCACCCGAGGCACCCGAAAATCATTAATCGACATCGCCCTGCGTACGGCCGATTCGGGCTACTTAACCCGTCGACTGGTAGATGTCGCCCAAGACGTATTTACTGTCGCGCTCGACGTCGAGGATCCAGGCTTTAGCATTTACCGGAGCGATTCAGAGGCGATAAGCGTTCCGCTTGGTCCCCGCTTGTCCGGCCGCTTTGCCGCTGAAAACATTAAGCGACTTGTTAAGGCCGGCCAGTTAATTACGCCCGAGATTGGACAAGCTATTGAAGAAGATACATCTATCGCTGAAGTTAAGATTATGAGCGTACTATCTTGTACCTCTGTCCGCGGCGTCAGTCAAAAATCATATGGCATCGATCTGGCTACTGGCGAGCTGGTAGCTAACGACTATCCGATTGGAGTCATCGCCGCCCAAAGTATTGGCGAGCCTGGCACCCAGCTATCACTTGACTCAAAACATCGCGCCGGCGCAGTTACCGCTGGTGATGATGTTACCCAGGGTCTGACCCGCGTGGAAGAGCTATTGGAAGTCCGTACTCCCAAAGGCCAAGCTTTTCTATCCGACATTACCGGTACGGTTAATGCCTGGGAGGAAGGTGAACAATACATCGTCCAAGTGACCGCCAAAAAACAAAAGCCAGTCGAAATATCTATCGGCGACCGACAACTCAAAGTCAA
>Ga0315281_10008781_pt1 | contig 14092 bp, 13 predicted proteins | sample YL17G07_0_MG_FD_204540 | JGI IMG/M metagenome (GOLD analysis project Ga0315281, IMG submission 204540) | Sediment microbial communities from Yellowstone Lake, YNP, Wyoming, USA - YL17G07_0 | ecosystem: Environmental > Aquatic > Freshwater > Lake > Sediment | place: USA: Wyoming | collected...
GAGGCGCGGAGAACAGGGAGAAACACGGAGAAAAAGCCGGGATTCCGGAGCCCCGGGAAAACTCCTCAGTGCTTCTCCGTGTCTCCGTGTTGAAGCCGCTCCGTTGAACTCAAAACAGGCAGGCAAGGAAAGAAGAAAGGCAGGAGAGGCAGGAATGGCCAGCAAGAAAGTCGAAGCGCGAATCGGGCGGCAGACGTTATCGCTGGAGACGGGCAAAGTCGCGAAGCAGGCGGACGGCGCAGTGGTCGTCCGGTATGGAGACACGGTCGTGCTCGTGGCTGCGGTGAGCGCCAAGCCGCAGTTCCCGGTGGATTTCTTCCCGCTCCGGGTGGATTACCGCGAGATGACTTACGCGGCGGGGAAGATCCCCGGCGGCTTCTTCAAGCGCGAAGGCCGCCCCACCATGAAGGAAGTCCTCACCGGGCGGCTGATGGACCGGCCGATCCGGCCGCTCTTCCCGGAGAACTACTTCGACGAAGTCATGCTCACCGGCATCGTCCTCTCGGCCGACAGCGAGAACGACCCGGACATCCTCAGCATGATCGGCGCCTCCGCCGCGCTGACGATTTCGCCGGCCATCCCGTTCCTTGGCCCCACCGGCTCGGTCCGCGTCGCCAAGGTCGAAGGCGAACTCGTCATCAACCCCACGCACGAAGAGGTCCGGAAATGCTCGCTCGAACTGGTCGTCTCCGGCACCGAGAGCGCCGTCACGATGCTGGAAGGCAAGGGGCGCGAGGTCTCCGAGGAGGACCTCCTCCAGGCGATCCTCGCCAGCCAGCGGGCGATCGGCGAGATCGTGCGCATCCAGAAGGCCCTCGCCGAGGCGATGGGCGTCCGCAAGACGCCGCCGGCGCCGCAGGCCGAGTCGCCGCTCTTCTCCCAACTCGAGGCGGAGTATTTCGACCGCGTCATGACCGCCCACCAGGTCCGCGGCAAATTCGCCCGGCAGCGCGCGGTGGACGCCATCTTCCAGCAGATCCTCGCCGAGCAGGTCAAGCCCGAAGGCCCGGCCGCCTCGGAGGTCAAGGATCTCTGTTTCCGGCTCGAACGCAAGGCCTGCCGCATGCTCATCATGAGCGGCAAACGCGAGGACGGCCGCGGCCTGAAGGACCTGCGCGAGATTGACTGCGAGGTCGGCGTGCTGCCTTGCGCGCACGGATCGGCGCTCTTCACGCGCGGCGAGACCCAGGCGCTCGTCACCTGCACGCTCGGCACCTCGCTCGACGAGCAGCGCGTGGAGGGGCTCAAGGACGAGTACCGCAAGAAGTTCATGCTCGACTACAACTTCCCGCCGTTCTGCGTCGGCGAGGCCAAGCCGCCGCGCTCGCCGAGCCGCCGCGAAGTCGGCCACGGCAACCTGGCCGAGGTCTCGCTCCAGGCCGTCCTGCCGCCGGTCGAACAGTTCGCGTACACCATCCGCGTCGTCTCCGACATCCTCGAATCCAACGGCTCCTCCTCGCAGGCCTCCGTCTGCGGCGCGACGCTCGCCATGATGGACGCGGGCGTGCCGCTCCTCCGCCCCGCAGCGGGGGTGGCGATGGGCCTCGTCCAGGAAGGCGGCCAGGTGAAGATCCTGACCGACATCAGCGGCGCCGAGGACCACTATGGCGACATGGACCTCAAGATCGGCGGCACGCTCCAGGGCGTCACCGGCATCCAGATGGACCTGAAGGTCTGCGGCATCAAGGAAGACACGCTCATGGAGGCGTTCCTGCTGGCGCGCGACGCGCGGGCGCGCATCCTGCAGCGGATGTTGACGGCGATTGACAAGCCCCGCCCCGAGGTCAGCCGCCACGCGCCGCGCCTGCTGCTCATGAAGATCCCCGTGGACAAGATCGGCAGCGTGATCGGCCCCGGCGGACGCATCATCAAGAAGATGCAGGAAGAGACCGGCGCGACTATTGACATCGCCGATGACGGCACGATCAACGTCGCCTCGAAGACGGCCGAAGGCGCCGAGAAGGCGCGCGACCTGATCCTGGGTCTCACCGCCGAGGCGGTGGCCGGCAAGACCTACCTCGGGCGCGTGACCGGCATCAAGGAGTTCGGCGCCTTCGTCGAAATCCTGCCCGGCCGCGACGGGCTCTGCCACATCAGCGAGCTCTCCGACTCCTACGTGGCCAAGGTCGAGGACGTCTGCAAGCTCCGCGATGAAATGCTCGTCAAGGTCCTCTCGATTGACGACCAGGGAAAGATCCGTCTCAGCCGCAAGGCGGCGTTGAAGGAAAAGCAGCAGAAGGTCGAGGGGAAGTAGGCGGAAGGCAGAGTGCGGAATGCAGAGTGCAGAGTGCAGAATGGGAAGCGGGTCGCGCTTCGCGCGTATTCATTCTGCACTCTGCACTCTGCATTCTGCACTCGTTCGGTAGTCCCATGGATTCCAATCCGAGACAGGAAGACGAGGCGCAAGCGCAGGCGCGCCGCGCCGATCAGCTCGCCTACGCCGGCACGCTCGCCGGCGGCCTGATCCACGAGATCAAAAACCCGCTCACCAGCCTGAGCATGAACCTCCAACTGCTCGAGGAGACCTGGCGCCACCCGAAGACGCCCGAGGAGCGCCGCGCGCTCAAGCGCATCCGGACGCTCCTCGAGGAGACGAGCCGCCTCAAGGGCATCCTCGACGAGTTCCTCGACTTCATCCGCGAGCACCGGCTGCGGCTCGCGGTCTGCGACGTGAACCGCCTCGTCGAGAGCGTGGTCGCCTTTTTCACGCCGGAGATGGACGCGCGCGGCATCCAGCTCCGCACCAATCCCGGACTGCTCCCGATGACGCGCGTGGACGAGGACCGCATCAAGCAGGTGCTCCACAACCTGCTGCTCAACGCCGCGCAGGCGATGCCGGACGGCGGCCCGCGCGAGATCATCCTGACGACCGCCGCCGAGGACCAGAAGATCCGCATTGACGTGACCGACACCGGCCGCGGGATTCCCAAGGGCGACCCGGAGAAAATCTTTCAGGTCTTTTACACGAAGTCGAAGGGCGGCCTCGGTCTCGGCCTGCCCATCGCGCGCCGGATCGTCGAGGAGCACGGCGGCCGTCTGACCGTCGAGAGCGAGCCGGGCCGCGGCAGCCGGTTCAGCGTGCTGCTGCCGATCCGCTCCGCCGAAGCCGCACCCCAGGTCGTCGCCAAAGCCGCGCGGGAGTCGTGACAGTTTCACCACGACGACACAACGGGCACAACGAACGGCAATGTAACTGATTACTGTATCAGCAGTTCCGTTGTGATCGTCGTGTCGTCGTGGTGAAAGAGTGTGACGACACGGGACAAGGAGTGAGCATGGCCAAAGCCGCTGAAGCCGCCGAGCTGAATCTGGACCTGAAGGTGCTCGTCATTGACGATGAGCCGAACGTCGCCGAGGCGGTCGCCGAGACGCTCGAGCGCATCGGCTGCCATTGCCGCACCGCCACGAGCGGACGCGAAGGGCTCGAGAGGATCCGCGAGGGCGACGTGGACCTCGTCCTCACCGATTTGGTGATGGGCGTGGGCGACAATGGCGGCATCGAGATCGTCGAGGAGACCAAGCGCTACTGGCCGGACGTCGAGGTGCTCGTCTTCACCGGGCACAGCTCCGTGAGCACGGCCGTCGAGGCGATGCAGAAGGGCGCGCTGGCGTACCTCGAGAAACCGCTCGACGTGGACGTGCTCCGCACGCAGGTCCAGAAAGCGGCGGAGAAGCAGCGGCTCGTCCGCGAGAGCACCGACCTCAAGCGCCAGATTGACAAGCGCTACAGCTTCGAGAGCATCATCGGCCGGAGCCCGGCGATGCAGCGCGTCTTCGACGTGCTCGGGCAGATCAGCGCGACGAACGCCACCGTGCTCATCCAGGGCGAGAGCGGCACCGGCAAGGAGCTGATCGCCCGCGCGCTGCACAACCACTCGCCCCGCCGCGCGCGCCCGTTCGTCCCCCTCAACTGCGCCGCGCTCTCCGAGGGCATCCTCGAGAGCGAGCTTTTCGGCCACGAGCGGGGCGCCTTTACCGGCGCCGACCAGATGCGCCACGGCCGCTTCGAGTACGCCCAGCGCGGCACGCTCTTCCTCGACGAGGTCGGCGACATGCCGATGACCACTCAGATCAAGCTCCTCCGCGTGATCGAGCAGCGCGAGATCATGCGCGTCGGCTCCAACGTCCCGATCAAGGTGGATGTCCGCCTCGTCGCCGCCACGAACCAGAACCTCGAAGCGCTCGTCCGCGAAAAGCGCTTCCGCGAGGATCTCTACTTCCGCCTCAACGTCGTCCGCATCAACCTGCCGCCGCTCCGCGATCGGCCCGATGACGTCCCGCTCCTGATCGAGACCTTCCTGCGCGACTTCGCGCGCCAGCACCAGAAGAACGCCGCCTCGATCCGCCCCGCCGCGATGGAAATCCTCTGCAGCTACGGTTGGCCGGGCAACGTGCGCGAGTTGATGAACTGCATCGAGGCGATGGTGGTGACGACTAAAAGCGACGTGCTCGACCTGGCCGATATCCCGCCGCACATCTCCTCTGCGCCGGCGCCCGCGCGCAGCGGCATGGATATCCCGCCGGGCATGTCCATGGACGAGGTGGAGAAGATTTACATCCAGCGCACCCTCGAACTGGCCCGCGGCAACCGCGAAGAGGCCGCCCGAATCCTCAAGATCGGCGAGCGCACGCTTTACCGGAAGCTCGAGAAATACGGACTCAAGTGAGTGCAGAGTGCAGAGTGCAGAATGGGAAGCGGGTCGCGATTCGCGCGTATTCATTCTGCACTCTGCACTCCTCAGAGCCGCCAGTAGGCGACCTCCGGCAGGTCCTCTTTCCGGAGCACGGACTTGACGTCAATCACCGCCGATCGCGAGGGGCGGCGCAGCAGCGAGCGGATCCAGGCGGCGCCCTTTTCGAGAAAGGCCTTGTGAGGCACGGCCAGGATGACGGCGTCGCACCCGCCGATGGCCGATTCCGGGCACAGCGCGAGCCCGTATTCGCGCTGCGTCTCCTCGGAGGAAGCCAGCGGATCGTGGACCAGGCAGGTCAGGCCGTACTCGGAAAGCTCGCGGATGATGTCCACGACTTTCGAGTTGCGGATGTCCGGCACATTCTCCTTGAACGTGATCCCCAGCACGGCCACGCGCGCCTGGCGCACGCTGATTTCCTGGTTCACCAGGAGCTTGACGGTCTGCTCGGCGACGTACTTGCCCATGCTGTCGTTGATCCGCCGGCCGGCCAGGATGACCTGCGGATTGTAGCCCAGCCGCTCCGCCTTCTGCGTGAGATAGTACGGGTCCACCCCGATGCAGTGTCCGCCGACCAGCCCGGGCTTGAAGGAGAGGAAATTCCATTTGGTCGCGGCCGCTTCGAGCACCTGCGAGGTGTCGAGGCCCATCCGGTGGAAGATCATAGCCAGTTCGTTCATCAACGCGATGTTCAAATCGCGCTGAGTGTTCTCGATCACCTTGGCCGCCTCGGCGGTCTTGATGCTCGCCGCCTTGAAGACGCCCCGGCCGGCGACGAGGCCGTAGACCTGGGCCACGATATCGAGGGTTTCGGCGTCCATGCCGGAGACGACCTTGACCACGCGCGCGAGGGTGTGCTCCCGGTCGCCGGGATTGATGCGCTCGGGCGAGTAGCCGACCTTGAAGTCCCGTCCGCAGACCATGCCGGAAGCGCGTTCGAGCGCCGGCACGCAGACGTCCTCCGTCACGCCCGGATAGACGGTGGACTCGTAGACGACGATCGCGCCGGGGCGCAATTGAGGGCCGACGAGCTCGCTGGCGCTCACCAGGCAGGAGAGGTCCGGCTGCTTGGCGTCGTCCACGGGCGTGGGGACGGCGACGATGAGGAAGTCCGCGCGCTTGAGCGCCGTCGGATCCGTCGTGTACTCCACTTGCGCCTCGGCGAGGTCCGCGGCCGAGAGCTCGCGCGTGCGGTCCTGCCGCTGGCGCAATTCCTCGATCCGCCCGCGGCTGATGTCGAAGCCGATGACGGGCGCCTTCTTCCCGAAGGCCACCGCCAGCGGCAGCCCCACGTAACCCAGTCCGATCACGGCGATGCTCCGGTTCATCGCTTCGCCCTTCTCCTAACTCGGGAAACCCGCGCGGCGCCGATGCCGCCCGCCTCACGGACGGACAGGGCGCCATGCGAGAATCTACCATCCGCTTGAGGGCCGGCGCAAGGGCGACGGCCCCGCGGCTCGCGCGATGTCCGCGAGGAACTGCTCGGGCGGAACCCCGCCGAGATCCTTGAACTTCTCGAGATCCGCAAGCGCCTTGGCGTATTCCTTCATCCGGTAATAGGTCATCGCGCGGTTGATGTAGATCAGGCGCTCGCCCGGATTCGCGGCGACGGCCCGGCCGTACTCGCGCAGCGCGTCCTCGCGCCGGCCGAGGTCGTCGTACGCGTTGCCGCGGTTCAGGTAGGCGTCGGCCAGATTCGGGTCGAGCCGGATCGCCTCGTCGTAATCGCGCAACGCCTCGTCGAGGAAGTTCGTCCAGGCGCAGGCCAGCCCGCGATTGTTGAACGCGTCGGCGTAGTCCGGCTTCAGCCGGATGGCCTCCGTGCAGTCCGCCTTCGCCTCGTCGTAGCGGCCCGCGCGAAAGCAGGCCTCGCCGAGGTTGTTCCAGGCTCGCGGGTTTTGCGGGCGCGCCTCCTTCGCGGCGCTCCAGATCGAGATGGCGCTCCGGTAATCCCAATTCCGAACGTACGTCCGGCAACCCAGCGCAATCGTCAGCGGCAGCATCAGGACGATGGCCGCCGCGGTCCGGGCTTGCCGGCGCTCCTCTTCCGAAGCCCACAGTCGGGCCGTCAGCCGCTCTCCCAGCCGGCGCGCCGCGAGGACCGCCAGCGCGACCGCCGCCGCCAGCGGCAGGTACATCCGCTGCTCGAACGCCAGGTCCCTGAGCGGCATGAAACTGGAGGTCGGCGCGAGGATCAGGAAAAAACACGCGCCGAGGAATCCCCACATCGGCCTGCGGACGAGCGCCCAGAGCGTCGCCGCCAGCAGGATTCCCACGACGATCGCGCCGGGCGCGATTTCGCGCGCGCTCGAGGCGATCGGCCAGCCGTAGTCCAGGCTCAGTCCGCTCGGCCAGAAGACCAGCCGGAGATAGTGCAGGATGACGCCCGGCTCGCTCCACGCGTAAAGCAGCGGCGTGACGCCCGGCAGCGCGAACCCGGCCGACATCGGATGCCGCCCGAACGCCTCGCGGAACGAGCCGGCCAGGATGAGCCACGTGGCCGCCAGCGCCAGGTGCAGTCCCCATCGCCGCCGAAGCGCCTCGCGGAACGAGCCGGCGATGAAGCTCCGGTCGTAGAGCAGCGTCAGCAGCGGCGCGGCGACCATGACCTGCTTGCTGCCCATTCCCAGCGCGCACGCCGCGAACGCGCCGGCGCGCCACGCGCCCGGATGCCGCGCAGAGGCGGCGCGGATGAAGCAGTACAGCGTCAGCAGGAAGAAGAGCCCCATGAGCGACTCCGTCCGCTGGACGATGTACGTCACCGACTGGGTCAGCAGCGGATGGAGCATCCAGAGCAGCGCGATGCAGAACGCGACCGGCGTGGAGGCCCGTTCGTTGGAGAACCGCCGCGCGAGGAGGGGCAGTTCCAGCGTCCGGCGCACGACTCCGAAGAGCGTCAGCGCGGCCAGCAGGTGAATCGTCAGGTTCAGCAGATGGTATCCGACGACGTCCATCCCGCCGAGCGAGTCGTTGAGCGCGAACGTCAGGTCCACGACCGGCCGCGACCCGGCCAGGATGCGCCGGATCGGCAGCTTCTTCACGCTGACCAGGGCGAGGAAGCCGCTGTCGTCGAAGATGAACGGCCCGCAAAAGCTGTCGCTGTACGCGGCCAGGCCCGCGATGACGAGCGCCGCGCAGCAGAGCGTGGTCCGGACGCATCGCCGCTGCGCGAGCGGGCGCTTCGGGCGCTCCACGCCGAGCAAACCTTGCGCCCCGTCCTCGGACGGGACGCAAGGTTCCTCATGAGACTGATTCATGTTCAGCGTCCCAGCAAAGTGAGGGCCGGCGACAGCGCTCTCGCCGCCGCGCCGTCGAGGCGCCCTTCGCGCGTCGCGCTGCGTTCGTTCGGCATAGGCGTCCCAGCCGCAAAAACAGCGAGGGCCAACCGCGCCCGCGAGGAAAGCCTCTGCGGTCGGAAAGTCGCCGACAAATCTACTCGCGCCTCCGTCATCCTGTCAAGAATGGCCCCACAGACCTGCTGCACCGGCCATCCGCGTTTTCCGGGTCAACCCCCGCGAAGCCGTGCCGATAATCGCGTGAGGGACAACGCACCGCATCGCACCGGATTGCAGATGGATGCCGCCAGAGCGAGTCTGGACAACTCGTGCGCCGTACCCGGCGCACTCTTGGAAGAGCAAGCCCATGGCCGACCGACCCAACCCGCCGCCTCGGGCGCCGCCTGCGCCGGGTCCACGCGAGGCCGCGCAAATCCGCCTGAGAATCGCCACCGGCTTCTATGACCGCAGCGACGTAGCCTGCGAAACCGCAAGCCGCATCCTCCAGGAACGCGCGTTGACCCGCAAAAACTGATCCCCGTACAACGCCACAGACAGCCTGCCGCAAACGGCGCTCCCAGAAGTTTCCTCGTCATTCCCGCGAAAGCGGGAATCCACTCCACAAGGCAATGGCTGGATTCCCGCATTCGCGGGACAGAGGGCGGCGCCTTCTCTTCTCCTGTGTCAGCAACCGGTTGACCGCGTTCCAAGGCGAATATAGAATGCGGCGGATGTCGCTGCGCGGCTTGCGCTCCGCAATTCGGCCAAGGAGATTGGGGTGCCCGCTTCCATCGTGCTGATCTCGGCGGGGCTCGATTCCACCGTGAACCTCAAGCGCGCGCTGGACGACGGCGGCGTCGCCGCGGCCTTGACGTTTGACTACGGCCAGCGGGCGGCGCGGCGGGAAGCCGAAAACTCGGCCGCGATGTGCGCGCGATTCGGCATCCGGCACGAGACGATCCCGCTCCCGTGGCTCGCGCGGATCACCTCGACGGCGCTCGTCGGACGGAAGAAGCCGCTGCCGCGCCTGAAGCCCGCCGAGATGGACGATCCGGTCGCCGCGGGGCGCTCCGCGCTTGATGTGTGGGTGCCCAACCGCAACGGCGTGTTCCTGGCCGTCGCCGCCGCATACGCGGAGGCGCTCGGCGCGGAGCGCGTCGTGGCCGGGTTCAACGCGGAGGAGGCGGCCACCTTCCCGGACAACTCCGAGGAATTCGCGCGGGCGACCTCGCGGAGCCTGCGCCTCTCGACGCGGAACGCCGTCCGGGTTAAGAGCTACACCTTCCGCCTGCGCAAGCCGGCGATCGTCGCGCTCGGGGTGAAGATCGGCGCGCCGATGGACCTCGTCTGGCCCTGTTACGAGGGGGGCCGGCGCCTCTGCGGCCGGTGCGAGTCGTGCCTGCGTTTTTTCCGGGCGATCCGGGAAGCGCGCCGCGAGGATTGGTTCCGCGCGAACCACCCGCGCATGCCGCGGCGATGTTCACCACCACGGCACAACGAGCACAACGAAGTGCAAGACAACAGGTTGCCGTAACAGTAATTCCGTCGTGCTCGTCGTGTCGTCGTGGTGAAAATTCGTGTCGTTGCGGTGGAAGAGTTTTCAGTTAGGGAGCGAACGCCGATGAACGCGATCCAGGTGAAGTTCGTGGAAAAGAAAATCGCTTACACCGGCGAGCAACTCCGCTCGCACTGGGCTTATCGCTCATTCGACATCCTCGGCGACTGCGCCGTCGCGTTCGTCGGCCCGTGCGATGTGCGGCCGGAGTTCATGAAGGACGTGGAAGACCTGAAGGCGGCATCGCGCATCTATTCCGAGGAGATGCTGCACTTCATCGTCGAGCATTTCAGTTGCGCCCTGGACATGGCTCTGCTGCGGCAGCGGCTGCTCATGGCGATTATGGCGGAGAACCTCAACCGAAAGTTAGGCGCGCCCCAGGTAAAGCGGGCCGGCTCGGACCTCTATGACGGGAAATTCAAGCTCACCATCTCCATCGCCAGCGTCTCGCCGGTGAGCGCGCTGATCCACGCCGGCATCAATATCTCCAGCCGCAACACGCCGGTGCCGACGCGCGGACTGGCCGACTACGGCATCGAGCCGCGCGCGTTTGCAGAAGAGATTCTCGCGGTGTACGCGGCGGAGTGCGAATCGGCGTGGCGCGCGCGGTGCAAAGTCAGACCGTGCGAGTGACGGCAAGTGTGAGATTTCCGCGCAACCGAGTCCCGTTCCTTCAGGCCTAATCTTCTTTGGCGACTTGGCGAGGCAACGAACGCCACCGGGGCGCGAGGAGCGGCCTTCAGAGCGCACGCTGGCTCGACCGATTGTTCGGTCGGTCTCCTATTTCTTCATCTGTTTCTCAAGCTCGGTCCTTCGGACTTGAAGCTCATCCAGTCGGTTCTTCAGGTCGGCCATTTCCTTCTTGATCTTCCGGAGTTCTGTCTGGTTCTTGCCCGTTCGCAAACGATCCGCGCCAAGCTCCTCAGAGATGTACTTCTCAAGTTGACTCCGCAAGACCTTGAGATATGGATTGCCCCATATCACGCCCTCTCGGTATTCAAGTTTACCGGCTCGTATGCCCTTCACAATGAAGTCCCGGTCCACTCCATATTCCTTCTTAGCCGTTACGTCGCTGAGGGTTGCCCCTTTGCGATTCCACTCACCGTATTCCGCCATATCTCATCTCTCTGACCGAACGCTCGCCATAGCCGACAGCGAAAAGCAGAGCGACGAAGGAGCGCCGCTTTTTGCTGTCCGAGTTGATGACGTTGTTAGGCATCAAATGCGTTTCCCTTGCCCAAATTGCATTTTTTGCACTTGGTCCTGTATGCAATCTTATCGATCTTCGTGAAAGAAAAGGAAAGGTCTCTCGCAAAGACGCAAAGAGCGCCAAGAACAACATAATCAGGTTGTTTTTTCGTTCTTTGCGCTCTTTGCGTCTTGGCGAGAGCATTCCTTTCTTTATACGAACATCAATAGTATAGTAGTGCCGCGATAGCGAAGTCAAAATTCGGAAGTCCGCGCTCGCGTTTGACATCGGGATTGGCAACACTTATCGTCGTTATGCTGAGATACTCATGAAACCTGAAACTCGACACGCGAAGCCCAAGCGCACCCATGGCAATGTCGTCGAAATTTTCAGCGGCATCCAGGGCGAAGGAATTCACGTCGGACGGCGGCAGATTTTTCTGCGGCTGGCCGGATGCAACCTGGCGTGCGATTACTGCGACCAGCCGGAGGCGCGGATCGTCCCGGCCCTGGCGCGGATCGAGCAGGCGGCCGGACGGAGGAATTTCATCGCCGCGCGCAATCCGCTCGGCGTCGAGGAGACCGCGCGCGCCATCCTGAGACTCGATCGTCCGCGCGGGCTGCATCACGCCGTCAGCCTGACCGGCGGCGAGCCGCTGATGCAGGCCGGATTCCTCGCCGCGCTGCTGCCCGTCCTGCGCCGCGCCGGGCTGCGCGTGCTGCTCGAGACGAACGGGACGCGGCCCGAAGAATTCCGCGCCTTGCGGCATCTCGTGAATATCGTTAGCATGGACTTCAAATTGCGGTCGGCCGCCGGCCGTCCGATGCCGGCGAAGGCGCACCGGGAGTTCCTTCGCCTGGCCGCGCGCGGCGGAAGGGAAGTCTACGTCAAGGCGGCGGTGTCGTCGCGCACGACCGGCGCGGAGATTGCGCGCGCGGCGAGGCTGATCGCGGCGATCAAACGCTCTGTCCCGCTGGTCTTGCAGCCGGTGACCCGGCGCAGCCGGCGAACTCCGGCTCTTCTTCGCCCGCCGAAGCGGCGACGCTACGAAGAGCGGGCGCCGCCGGACCCGGCGCGGCTGCTCGAACTCCAGGCGGCCGCCGGGAAAGTCCTGCCGGATGTCCGCGTGATCCCGCAGACGCATAAGATCATCGGACAGAGGTAGTAGAACCGGCTTCAACACGGAGGCACGGAGGACACGGAGTAACACGGAGAAAAAGTCAGAATTTTAGAGGCCTGGAAAAATTTCTCAGTGCTCTCCGTGTCTCCGTGTTGAAAACGACCTTCATTTCGTGAGAGCGGAGATTCATGCCGAGGAAGTTTAAATTCTGCCTTCACTGCCGCCGGACGATCGCGGAGAATGAAGTCCAGCGCGGGCTGTTCGTCCAGACGCCGCACGGGATGTTGTGCGCCACGTGCGCGCAGCAGCTTGACGAAGAGACCGAGGCTGCAAAGAAGCTGGCGGCGGCCGAGCCGGCCATGAAAGCCACAGCCGGGGGCGGCTGTGCCACACCGGAGAAGCCCGCACCCGTTCCGCCGGCCGAGCCGCCGAAGGAAGAACCCGCGCCTGAGCTGTCGTCCATTCCGCACTCCGCACTCCGCACTCCGCAGTCCGAACCGCCGGCCCAACTCCTCGACGGCATCCGCCAGCACCTGGAGGCGATCCACCGGACGCTCGTCTTCGAGAAGAGCTCGCCGTGGAACGTCCTCGCCACCGTCGCGCAATGCCTGGCGATCGGCATGCTGATCCTCGCCGCCGTCAACTGGGCCGATAACCCGATGCAGTTGTTGCTCGTCGCCCTGATTTTCCAGGTCATGGCGCTGACGTTTTACGTCCGAGGAAAATAGGAGTTCCCGCATGGAAAAGGTCGTCAAGGAGATTTGCGCGGTCGCGCAGGACGTGAATAGCCGGATCCTTCACGGCAGGAAGCCGGCGATGAACGTGCCGGTGCGCTCGCTGGGCAACGTGAGCTACCGCGCGAAGGACGGCTTCTTCCGGCTGAAAGGCGCGGAGATCGAGCGCACGCTCACGGTCAACACGGTCAAGACCTTCGCGCAGACGCTGCGCATGATGTCGCTCTCGAAAATGCACGTCGAGCAGGGCAAGCATTCCTCGAAACGGGAGGCGTACTACATCAGCAAGAACTGGAGCGAGGCGCGGTTCCTCGAACAGAACGAGTCGGACGCGATCATGGACGACGTGGAGGCGATGCTCCACGTCAACCGCGAGCAGCTCAATTTCCGCGCGGACGAGCACGGCGGCTCGGTCGCCGGCGAGCTGGTCGTCGTGGACCGCGACCGTAAGACCGGGAAGAAGCTGGAGATTGACTGCTCGCGTTTCGGCTCGGGCAGCTACACCGTGCCGAGCGTCGTCGAGCAATTGGAGTTCCGGACCAAGGCCAGGTTCATCCTGGCCATCGAGACCAACGGCACGTTCGAGCGGCTGGTCGAGGAAGGCTACGCGACGAAATCGCACTGCGTCCTCGTCGCGATGGGCGGCGTGCCGAGCCGCGCGTGTCGGCGCTTCGTCCGGCGGCTGGCCGACGCCTATCGCCTGCCGGTCTGCGTCTTCACCGACGGCGACCCGTACGGCTACTTCAACATCTACCGCACGCTCAAGGTCGGCTCCGGCAACGCCGCGCACCTGAACGAGTTCTTCTGCGTCCCGCAGGCGCATTACCTCGGCGTAACGCCTTACGATATCGAGACCTACAACTTGCGGGACTGCACGCATCCGCTCCAGCCGGCGGACATCAAGCGCGCGCAGGACGCGCTGAAGAACGACCCGTTCGTCCAGCATCACAAGGAATGGCAGGAGGCGATCCACCTGATGTTGAAGATGGGCAAGCGCGTCGAGCAACAGGCCTTCGCCAAGCATGGCCTCGCGTACGTCGTCACGAAGTACCTCCCGGACAAGCTCGAGCATCCGGAGAAGTTTTTGCCGTAGCGGGTGAGATGTCAGCGGGTATCAGACGTGCTGGACGGCGAAGGTAATCAGGATGTCGCTTGACATATAAGAAAAATTATGGTGAGATGCCGCTTACACAGGAATAGAAGATAGGAGCCAGGAGCTAGACCCAAATCAAGCGCGTTTGCCAGAGACTCTTCTGGCTTTCACGCTGGAATATATGGGCGCAGCACATGCATTTCCGCGCGAAAAACTTTTTGAGGTGAAATTTTCGTGCGTAGCGCGGGCAATCCTGCCCGCGTCGCGGGCTGATAGCCCGCGCTACTACGGCCATAACGCGCTTGATCTGGGACTAGTACTGGATCGTCGAGGAAATCGAACAGGCCCGGCCGCTGCCTCTGCTGGTCCATCCCCGAAAGGCGAAGTTGATGATGGGACTGATCAACAAGACCGACAAGCTCGACGTGCACGGGT
>Ga0315281_10008782_pt1 | contig 14090 bp, 14 predicted proteins | sample YL17G07_0_MG_FD_204540 | JGI IMG/M metagenome (GOLD analysis project Ga0315281, IMG submission 204540) | Sediment microbial communities from Yellowstone Lake, YNP, Wyoming, USA - YL17G07_0 | ecosystem: Environmental > Aquatic > Freshwater > Lake > Sediment | place: USA: Wyoming | collected...
ACAAAGGCTTGCATCATAAACCAGGGGCGCGCGCTCGGCGCCGCGGCGCTGCTGACGCTGGCTACGGGTTGCGCCGTTCAACCCCCGGCCGCACCCGCGGCGGCGCAGACCTGCCCTGCCGCCAAACCCTGTCCTGTCTGCCCGGCATGTCCGGCGGTCACGCCCGAACCGCCCAGGGCAAAGACCTTGGAAGCAGCGAGCTGGCCCGAGGTCTCGGGCTGGATGGATGACGATCCGGGCGCAGCGTGGGAGGCTTTTTTGCGCAGCTGTTCCCGGCTGAAGACGCAAGCCGCCTGGCGCGAGAGTTGCACGCTGGCGCAGGAGCTTCCCGCCGGTGCCTCGGTGCGCAACTTCTTCGAAGCTCATTTCCTGCCTTACCGGGTGGCCAATGCCGACGGTAGCGTGCAGGGCCTCGCCACCGGCTACTACGAGCCGCTGCTGCGCGGCAGCCGCCGGAAAGAGGGGCCTTACCGTTATCCGCTCTACGCCGCGCCCGAGGATCTGCTGATCGTCGACCTGGCCGAGACCAACCCCGAGCTGAAGCACCTGCGCCTGCGCGGGCGTCTGGACGGCCGGCGCGTGGTGCCCTATTACCCGCGCGCCGAGATCGAGCGCGGGCTGACGGCCCTGGCAGGCAAGGAATTGCTCTGGGTGGATGATCCGGTGGATCTGTTCTTTCTGCAGATCCAGGGCTCTGGCCGGGTGCGGCTCGATACGGGCGAACTGGTGCGCGTGGGGTACGCCGACCAGAACGGCCAGCCTTACAGGTCGATCGGGCGCTACCTGGTCGAGCAGGGCGAATTGAAGCTTGAGCAAGCCTCGATGCAGGGCATCAAGGCATGGGGCGCAGCCAATCCGGCAAAGCTGGAAGCGCTGCTAAACCAGAACCCGAGCTACATTTTTTTCCGTGAACTACCCAAGGCCGAGGGCGTTCGGGATTCCACCGCGGCCGGCTCCACGACGACGGGTGGCTCCGTGACGACGCGTGGTCCCATGACGACGGGCGGCCCCGTGGCGACGGATGGCCCCGTGGGCGCCTTGGGCGTAGCGCTAACCCCCGAGCGGTCGATTGCCGTCGACCCGCGTCATATCCCCTTGGGCGCGCCGGTGTTTCTCGCTACCACCTGGCCCAACAGCACCCAGCCACTGCAGCGCCTGGTGCTGGCACAGGATACCGGCGGGGCGATCCGCGGCGCAGTGCGCGCCGACTATTTCTGGGGCTTCGGCGATGCCGCCGGCGCGCAGGCCGGGCGCATGCGCCAAAGCGCCAGGATGTGGGTATTGCTGCCGCGGGACTATCCGCTGCCGCAATAAGCGCCGAAAATTTTAGCGCCCATTACGAAATGAGGGGATACCCCCCGCGGGGACTTTCCCCTCCAGGGGGATCGAGACCTTCGGGGCGCATCCCCTTATACTCCCCTATCAGGGCCGCTTCGGTAATTCTGAAACGGCCTCCAAGGTTTCTATTTGCCGTTTTGGGCGAGCAGCTTTTCGATCTGCTCCGCCGGAATGGCACCGGGCACGCGCTCGCCGTTGGCGAAAATGAGGGTCGGCGTGCCGGTGACGCGGTACTTGCGGCCGAGTGCCAGATTCTTGTCGATTGGCGTGTCGCAGCCCGCCGCCGTCGGCACCGTGCCGTTCAGCATCAGCTCGCTCCAGGCCTTGGACTTGTCGGCGGAGCACCAGACCGCTTTCGATTTTTCGTGTGAATCCTGCGACAAAATGGGGTAAAGGAAAGTGTAGATGGTGATGTCGTCCACCTTGGCCAGGTCTTTCTCGAAACGTTTGCAGTAAGGGCAGTTGGGGTCGGAGAAGATCGCCAGAGTGCGCTTGCCGTTGCCATGCACGGTCTTGAGCGCGGCATCCAGTGGCAGATTTTCCCATTTGATGGCGGTCAACTCGCGCAGCCGCTTCTCGGTCAGGTTCTGCATATTCCTGCCGTCGATAATGTTGCCGCTGAAAATATAATTCATTTTCTCGTCGGTGTAGAGAATCTCGCTGTCCAGGCGCACTTCGTACAGCCCGAGGTACGGGGTCTTCGCGACCGCATCGACCTTGACCCCGCCCAGCCGGCCTTCGAGGGTGCGTTTGATGATCGCCTCGCTGGTGAGTTTGCCCGCGGGCTCGGCGGCCTGCGCCAGCGCCAGCGCCGGTGCGAGAAGGACGAGTACTACCAGACGTTTCAACATGGGTTTCCTTTAGCTATTACAAAATGAGGGGATCCCTCCCCTCATGCTCCCCTAGATCGGCCCGTTGAAAAATTCATTTTGCAACGGGTTCATTATTACGGCTTCAGCCCAGGGCGCGGCGGATAAGCAGGTTCTTTACGACCGGCAGGGCATTGGTTAAGTTCAATCCGGCATTGCGCAATTTCGCCGCGATGCCACCGGATGCGGCAAACAATTGCTGCAGCCCGTCGGTCACCCAGGCAAGCGCGAGTATATCCTCGGCACGGGCACGCTCATAGCGTCGCAGCAGGCGAATTTCACCTGGATCACGGAATAGTTCGCGCTGCAGCAGCACCCGGGCCAGGGCCCCGGCGTCGCCGAAACCGAGATTGACACCCTGTCCCGCCAGAGGATGCAGCACGTGGCCGGCGTCGCCGATCAGGGCGATGCGCGGCGCAACCAGGCGTGCCGCGCGCAGCCTTGTCAGCGGGTATTGCACCGCCGGAGAGAGCAAGTCGAGTTTCCCCAGCGCATCCTTGCCGGCCTCGGCGACCCTGGCGCAAAGCGCTTCGGCAGGCAACCCAACGAGCTCCGCGGCGTGGGCATCGAGTGTGGACCAGACGATGGACATACGCTGCCCCGGCAGCGGCAGGTAAGCGAGCACGCCGTCTTCGCGAAACCACTGGTAGGCCGTGTTGTGGTGCGCCCCGGCGCAACTGAAATTCGCCACCACGCCCATCTGTCCGTAGGACTTTTGATCGGCGGCCATGCCCGCAGCCTGGCGCGCCCAGGAATGCATGCCATCGGCGGCGACCACCAGCCTGGCGCGCAGGGTTCTGCCGCTAGCCAGCGTGAGTTCCGCCTCGTCGTCGCGCAGTTGCAAGGTCTCGCAACGATCGGGACAGACGAGTTCGAGCTGGTGCTGGTGCTCCAGCCCGTGCCACAGCATGGATTGCAGTTGGCGGTTCTCAACGATCCACGCGAGTTCGGGCACCCCCGACTCGTAAGCGGAAAACTGCAACAGCGCGTCCGCGCCATCGCCATGAACCAGCATTTCGTGAACGGCGCAAATACGCGCATGATCGAGCCGTTTCCAAACACCAAGGCCATCCAGGAACGCGGCGCTCCCCGGACTGATCGCATAGACGCGGCTGTCCCAGGTTTCGCCGGCGGCAACCGGTGTTTGCGCCTCCACCAGAGCCAGTTTGAGTCCAGTGCCGCGCAGCGCCAGGGCGAAGCTTGCACCCACCAGCCCGGCGCCTACAATAACGATATCGAAGTCCATGGAGGATTTTAAACGCAAAGACCGCGAAGAAACGCAAACAGCGCAAAGATCAAACTCGACGCCCGGCGGCCCCACGCTGTTCAAGACAGGCAGCGTAAGCACACCAGCAAAAAAAGTTTTCTTTCTGAATTCAGTCGGATAGCGCGCGGGCGTGCTTGACAGGCCCAGTGCCACACGAGGATAATCCGCGCCTTCTTGGCGAATTAGCTCAGCCGGTTAGAGCGACGGAATCATAATCCGCAGGTCCCGTGTTCGAATCACGGATTCGCCACCAATTCTTCCAAAAACCGCGCCAACGCTAGCTTTTGGCGGTTTTCTCTTCTCTGCGGGTGAGGCCAAGAACGAGGCCAATCCCGCCATGAAAAACCGCGTCCCCCACCTCTACCGCGATCAGCGCGGCACTTTTTATTTCCGCGCCACCATCGCCGGCAAAACCCTCAAGCGATCTTTGCGCACCAAGATTCAAGAACTGGCTACCATGCGGGCTTCGTCCCTCAATTGGCCTAACAGCCTCTACCAAAAAATCAAGGCACTTCGGCAACAGTGGTCGCGTGACCGTGCCCAATGCGCTCCCACCGCTCGAGAAATTCTTCCGAGTCATACTTCTTTGGTTCAAGCCAAAACGAGACTTTCCCGTCTTTTTCCGTGCGGAGCGCGAGTTTTTTAACGTCGGCTGGCCGCAGGATGTAAGCCTTGGGGGTTTTGTAAATGTTATTGACCACGACCCAGTAATCGCCCATGACCTTGGACAGGCTTGACCCCACAGGAACAGGGTTGCGCTTGCTCAACGCCTTCACCTGAACGCCGGTAATTTTGGACGCTGCGCTGTCGTAAGCGATCAGATCAACGCCTCTCGCATTTCGGGCGGTAGGCATGACGTTCCACCCTCTCAGCGAAAGCTGATAGCAGCAGTAATAAAGACCGACGTTTCCGGTTATCTGCGGGTCGGGTTTCGGCGCGTCATTCATGATGGTTGTCCAATTTTTCCACTGGCAGCAAATTAGTAGAGCGCCGAAATCACTGCGGCTTGATCTTCAGATATTTTCGAAACCGGCTCTTGATGCCATCGTCAAGGCGCGAATATTCACCCGGGCAGCGCCGCGCGCGCTCCTCCGGTAAACCCACAAACTTGGCTGCGTCCAACCCCCGCGACTGGTCGGCGCCAAAGGCCCAGCACGCCAAGTTGTAGGTTCTCTGGTCATCCAAACTGTGCTCATCGGCTAACAGCCGTTTGACCATTTCCGGAGAGGACGCGGCTATATCCCGATTTTTCCCTAGCGCCCGAAAAAACCAAATCGTCGGCAACACCACCGGCACGTCGCGCGGCTCCAAGAATTTCACCGAGTAATAGAGCGCGAATTGGTCGGCAACGTCCTCTTCCTTGCCTGTGATCGGCACGCGATCAATGTCGATCACCGCATGCCCAAGCTCGTGGAGAAAAATCCCCCATACGGCGCCGTCAATGAGCTTGGAGAAGTTGGCCCGGTCAAGCTTCATAGCAAAATCCCCGTCGCCTTGCGCCAATTTCGCCATCAGCTCGATCAGCTCCAAGCAGAACACAACCCCCGAACGCTCCCGGTCATAAAACGCATTGGGAGCGCCGCAGGACGCGAAGCCGACGTTCAAATCGCGGCGCAGATGCAGGCTCGCTTGCGTCAATTCGGCCATGCGCTCGGCCAATCTGGACTGCCGCAGAACGCCGATCAATTTCGATTGGAGCTCGCTTGTGGGATTCCCGTAGAAGGGAACGGCGCGGCCCTTGTATAGGAGTTGCTCGAAAGGCAGCGGCCCAACCGCGTTAGCCGATGAGATGCCCGCGAGGAAAAGCGCAAAAACCAATGCGATTGGCCGCAACATAACCCCCAGTCTTGCCGCTAGCGACAGCTCGGCGCGCGTGGGCCGGATTGTGGCATATTTCCGAGCCCATCAACCCGCTTGCAAAAGCGAGGCCAATCCCATAGGGAAAAGGCTGATTTGACTGGCGTTTTTATTGGGGACCACCCCTCGGATTCGCCACCAAAACACAAGGGGCCATGTCTAGCCCAAGAGCGGACTCTGAACGCGCACTGCGGCGCTTCAGAGGGACACTCGACGCACGACGCGGATCAGTAGACTTCGTCGTGATCACCGACATTGATCGGCACGATCTCGGACCCAGTGATCAGCATCTCTAGGGTGATCCTGTAGCTGAGATTGATTGACACGCTATGCAATCCCGATAACTTCCCCGTCAAGCGGTGGAGCCGCAAGGATGGGTGATGGGGATTTGCCTGGAGCAGTTTGAGTGTCTTGGCGTACTGACTACTTGCGTCCGGATGGAGCCGCAGGAAACGCGCGGCACGCCGATTGTACTGCTCGGTGAAGACGAGCTGCCACGCCATTTATGCTGCCAGCTTGGAGAGGCGCTTTATGTGTTGTTCGACCGATTCTTTGACAAATCGACCTGCGTCCAAATCCGCCTTCGATTCAGCCAAAGCCGCTTCCAACTCACATTCGCGCAAATGCGTATATTGCTCGCGGCTCATCACGACGTATTTCATTTGGCCGCGGACCGTCACAGAGGCCTCCGGCTGATCCGCGAGCGCTTGCTCGATTGCACTGACGCCCTTGGTCTTTAGGTCATTCGCAGAGATTGTGTTCATATCAGTCGCACCATTTATCGCACTATTAGCCGCATTATAGACAATGCGATGTTAATTGGCAATCTCTGACGTCTTCTCTGGCGTCATCCATTGGGGTTTGAGTCTGAGCCGAGGGCGTGATTCCAACGGGTGTTGGCACAAGCCTCTAAACAACCGGCGCCAAGGTTGCGCGCACCGTCCGAATGACGCGGGCAGTTTCATAAAAAAGGCGACATTCGCTGTCGCCTTTTTTTGCTTGCCTGTTGCTATTACTTCTTATGGCATTTGGCGCAATCCGCCGGAGCCTTGACGCTGAAGGCTTTCTTGCCGTCGTGGCACGCGCCGCAGAACTTGCCTTCGTTCATCGCCGCCATGGTCAGCTTGTCCGTGCCCTTTTTCATCGCGAACAACTTGGGCGTGGTATGGCAATCCGCGCATTTCAGCCCTTTGTCCGCATGCGTCTTAGCCTCGAAAGTCACTTTACCCATAGGCCCGCCGGCGAACTCTATCTTCCCCGCCGGAACCGCCATGACGTTGCCGATCGCCAGCATCAGCGCCACAAATACAGCCAAAACCCCCGTGAGTTTCATTTAGTTACCCCCTTGCATGGTTGAGAATGAAATACCCCCTATATAAACGCAACGCCGTCGCAATCCGTTGACTGGCATGCGCACCGATACCCATACCTATATTGTGGCTTTTCTGTCGCCGGATGTCCACCGCGTCAACGCCGGGCGCGAACGGCGCCCTCATGACTCGATATGGGGGCATCGTTTATAATCTTTCGTCTCGAATCACCGGTCTGGTGTAGCGCCATGCGAAGAAAACTGCTTGCCCTGCTGATCTGCGTTCTTGTCATACCGGCGATCGTCATGGCGCAAGTACGACAGATTCCGGATGGCGCCAAGCGCGGCAACATAGTCCACCTCCAGGACACCATTGTCGAAATCGACGGCCAGCCGATGCGCCTGTCCGCCGGTGCACAGATCCGCAGCTCGGACAATCTGTTCATCGTGCCGATGAGCCTGCCGCGCGGCGCGCTGGTGAAATACACGCTCGACGGTTCGGGCCAGATCCACCGAGTATGGGTGCTGACACAGGAAGAAACCGCCGCGCCCGACAAAAAGCCGCAGTGAGCATGGCGCAGAAGCTCTATATCAAGACTTTCGGCTGCCAGATGAACGAGTACGACTCGGCCAAGATGGCCGACGTGCTCGCTGCGACCGGGGGCATGGAAGCCACAGCCGATCCGGCCGAGGCCGACGTCATCCTGTTCAACACCTGCTCGGTGCGCGAGAAGGCACAGGAAAAAGTGTTCCACGACCTGGGCCGGGTGAAGCACTTGAAGCGGGAGCGTCCCGGTCTGCTGATCGGCGTCGGCGGCTGTGTCGCCAGCCAAGAGGGCGCCGCCATCGTGGCGCGCGCACCTTACGTCGATGTGGTATTCGGCCCGCAGACCCTGCACCGGCTGCCCGCTCTGATCGAGGCGCGCAAGCGCACGGGCAAGCCGCAGGTCGACATCTCATTTCCCGAGATCGATAAATTCGACCACCTGCCGCCGGCGCGGATCGCGGGCGTCTCGGCCTTCGTCTCCATCATGGAGGGCTGCAGCAAATACTGCAGCTTCTGTGTCGTTCCCTACACCCGCGGCGAGGAAGTTTCGCGGCCGTTCGAGGACGTGCTCACCGAAGTGGCCGAACTGGCGCTGGCGGGCGTAAAGGAAGTCACCCTGCTCGGCCAGAATGTAAACGCATATCGCGGCAGGACCGGGGGCAGACACGAGGGTGCCGACTTCGCGCTGCTGCTGGAATACGTCGCGGAAATTCCCGGCATCGAGCGCATCCGCTACACCACCTCGCATCCCAAGGAATTCACCCAGCGCCTGATCGACGCCTACGTCCACACGCCCAAGCTGGCGAGCCACGTGCACCTGCCGCTGCAGTCGGGCTCGGACCGCGTGCTCGCCGCGATGAAACGCGGCTATACCGCGCTGGAATACAAGTCGATCATCCGCCGTCTGCGCGCCGCGCGCCCCGATATTTCGGTATCGTCCGACTTCATCGTCGGTTTCCCCGGCGAAACCGAGCGCGATTTCGAGCTGACCATGAAGCTCATAGCCGAAATCGGCTTCGACGATTCCTACTCGTTCCTCTACAGTCCGCGGCCGGGCACGCCTGCGGCGGAACTTGCCGACGACACGCCACCGCAGGTGAAACAGGAACGCCTGGCGCGATTGCAGGCGCTGATCGAGCGCCAGGCGAGCGCGATCAGCAATGCGATGGTAGGCGGCACGCAGCGCGTTCTGGTCGAGGGCGCGGCAAAAAAATATCCGGGCGAGCTTTGCGGCCGCACCGGCGGCAACCGCACGGTGAATTTCGCCGGCCCGCCAGAGATCGTCGGCCGATTGGTCGATATCACCATCACCGCGGCGCGGTCGCACTCCCTACGCGGCGAATGCCGCGTTCCACCACCGGCCGGCGAAGTCCGCGTTCCACCATCAGCGGGCGAAGCGCGCGTCCCACCATCGGCCGGCGAATGCCACGGTTCACCCTCAGCCGGCGAAGCTCGCGCTGCGCAATGAAGCCCAAACCCGTAGAAGTCACGCTGTCCCCGGTCGACAACCAGCGCCTCGCCACTCTGTGCGGCGCATTCGACGAGAACCTGCGGCAAATTGAAATCGCGCTCGATATCACGATCTCGCGCCGCGGCGAGCGTTTCGTGCTGAAAGGGCAGCCGCGGCAGACGGCGCGCGGAGCCGAAGTGCTGGAGCGCTTCTACAACCAGACCAAGCGCGGCCTCACCATCGACGACGTGCAGCTCGGCCTGGTGGAAGTCCGCGAGCCGAGCGCGAAAACGGAAACTCCGGCGCTGCTCACGCGCAAGCCCGACCTGCACGGGCGCACCCCGCGCCAGGTCGAGTACATGAAAAACATCCTCGAGCACGATATTACCTTCGGCATCGGCCCGGCCGGCACCGGCAAGACCTATCTGGCGGTGGCCTGCGCGGTGGACGCGCTGGAGCGAGACGCCGTGAAACGCATCGTCCTGGTGCGCCCGGCGGTGGAGGCGGGCGAGCGCCTGGGTTTTCTTCCGGGCGACCTGGCGGAGAAAGTCAATCCGTATCTGCGGCCGCTCCACGACGCGCTCTACGACCTGATGGGTTTCGACAAGGTAGGCAAAATGTTCGAACACGGCGCGATCGAGATTGCCCCGCTGGCCTACATGCGCGGGCGCACCCTCAACCATTCCTTCATCATCCTCGACGAAGCGCAGAACACCACGCCGGAACAGATGAAAATGTTCCTCACCCGCATCGGCTTCGGCAGCAAAGCGGTGATCACCGGCGATGTCACCCAGATCGACCTGCCGCGCGGCAGCAAGAGCGGATTAGTGGAGGCGCGCAGGATACTGGCCGATGTGCGCGGCCTCGCCTTCACCCTGTTCCTGGCCGAAGACGTGGTGCGCCACCCGCTGGTGCAGCGCATCGTCAATGCGTATGAGCGCCAACAGAACGAAACCTGAGCGCGCCGCGGTCAAACTGGAACTGACGGTGCAAAAGGCGGTGACGTCCCCCGGCCTGCCTACCAACACCGAGCTGCGCCGCTGGCTGTCGGCGGCCCTCGAACAGAGCGCGGCGATCACCGTGCGCTTCGTCGGCGCCGCCGAAGGCCGCAGGCTCAACCGCGAGTACCGCGACAAAGCCTACGCGACCAATGTGCTCAGCTTCGGCTACGGCAGCACCGGGCGCGGCCCCGCGCTCGCGGGCGACATCGTGCTGTGTGCGCCGGTGGTATTGCGCGAGGCACGCGCGCAGGGCAAGACGCCGGCAGCGCATATCGCGCACCTGACCGTCCACGGCGCGCTGCACTTGCAGGGACACGATCATCAGAAGCCGCGCGCAGCCGCACGGATGGAGGCGCTCGAAAAGACGATACTGGCGCAACTAGGTTTTCCGGACCCATACGCCGGCGATGTATGATGGACAACCGGTAACCGGCGGATAATATCGCTCTGCCTCTCGCCCTCCCGCCCGCACCGCCCACCTATCAGACATCAACATGGACGAAGAAAAGCCGCATAAGCCCTCACTGCTCGAACGCCTCTCGGCGCTGATCATGCGCGAGCCGGAGGACCGCGAGCAGCTGATCCAGTTGCTGCATTCCGCCTACGAGCGCGACCTGCTCGACTCCGAGGCGCTGTCGATGATCGAAGGCGTGCTGCAGGTGTCGGAGATGCAGGTGCGCGACATCATGATCCCGCGCGCGCAGATGGACGTGGTCGATATCGGCGAGACGCCGGACAAGTTCATCCCGACGGTGATCTCGACGGCGCATTCACGTTTCCCGGTGATCGACCGCGAGCGCGACAATGTCCTCGGCATCCTGCTGGCCAAGGATTTGCTGCATTACTACGCCGGCGAGGAGGAATTCGACGTGCGCGAGATGCTGCGGCCGGCGGTGTTCGTGCCCGAATCAAAGCGCCTCAACGTGCTGCTGCGCGAGTTCCGCGCCAGCCGCAACCACATGGCCATCGTGGTGGACGAGTACGGCGGCGTCGCCGGCCTGGTGACCATCGAAGACGTGCTGGAGCAGATCGTCGGCGATATCGAGGACGAATACGACTTCGACGAGACCGAAGACAACATCCTGCCGGAGTCGAGCGGCCAGTACCGGGTCAAGGCACAGACCGAGATCACCGATTTCAACGAGGAATTCGGCACCACTTTCGGTGACGAGGAATACGACACGGTCGGCGGGCTGGTGATCAGTCGCTTCGGCCGGGTGCCCAAGCGCGGCGAGAGCATCGTCGTCGGCGGCTTCAGGTTCCAGGTGATGCGCGCCGACAGCCGCCGCCTGCACACGCTGCTGGTGCAAAAGCCGCGCGATCAATGAATCCCGTTGCCACGGGACCAACGCATCCCGGCGCCGCGGGATCGACGAATCCCGGAGTCTTGAGACCCGCGCACGCCTCTCTCGCCGCTTTCCTGCTCGGGGCAGCCACGGTGCTGGGCTTCGCGCCGGCGAGCCTCGCCGCGCTGCCCATTTTCACCGCCGCCGGCCTGCTCTGGCTGTGGCAGGGGGCGGCCACACCGCGCCGCGCGGCCGCGCTCGGCTTTGCCTTCGGCATGGGTCTGTTTCTCGCCGGTGTCAGCTGGGTCTTTGTCAGCCTGCACCGGTTCGGCGCCATGCCGGCGCCGCTCGCCGCCATCGCAACCTTCCTTTTCTGCGCCCTGCTTGCACTGTTTCCCGCGCTGGCCGGTTATCTGCAGGCGCGGGTCGCCGTCTCGACCGCGACCAGGCAATTGCTGCTGATCCCGGCGCTGTGCACGCTCGGCGAATGGCTGCGCGATTGGGTATTCACCGGTTTTCCATGGCTGGCGCTCGGCTATTCACAGGCCGGCTCGCCGCTTCGCGGTTATGCGGCGCTCACCGGCGTGTTCGGCCTTTCCTGGCTGGTATGGCTTTGCGCCGGGCTGCTGATCGCACTCGCGCGCGTCAGCGGACGCGGCGCGGCGCTCGCCGGGCTCGCGTTTGTCCTGGGTTCGGGCTACAGCCTGGAGCGGATCGAGTGGACGCAAGCGCGAGGCGCGCCGATCACGGTGAGCCTCGCGCAGGGGAACATTCCCCAAGATCTGAAATGGGACGAAGCGCGCTTCGCCGCCACGGTGCAGTTGTACCAGCGCATGATTCAGAACTCCGCGGCGCAACTCACGGTCCTGCCCGAGACCGCCATCCCGCGCTTTCTCGACCTGCTCGATCGCGAACTGCTGCTGGCGCTCGCCCGGACGGCGCGCGGCCATGCCGGAGACCTGATCATCGGCCTGCCGGTGCGCGATGCACCCGGACGCTATTACAACAGCGTGCTCGGCCTGGGCACCTCGCCCACCCAGCGCTACGACAAGACCCATCTGGTTCCGTTCGGAGAATTCATCCCGCCCGGCTTCGGCTGGGTGCTTTCGGTGCTGCAAATCCCGCTCACCGATTTCTCGCGCGGCGGCGCGGCACAGGCGCCGCTCGCGCTCGCCGGACAAAAGATTGCGGTCAATATCTGCTACGAGGATGCGTTCGGCGAGGAAATCATCCGTGCGCTTCCCGAAGCGACACTGCTGGTGAATGTCAGCAACGTCGCCTGGTTCGGCGACTCGCTTGCGCCGCACCAGCATCTGCAGATCGCGCAGTTGCGCGCGCTCGAGACCGGCCGCACCATGCTGCGTTCCACCAACACCGGCATGACCGCCATCATCGACCATCACGGCAATATCGTTGCTTCCCTGCCACCGTTCACCCAGGGCACCCTGGTCGGCACGGCGCAGGGGCGCAGCGGCGCCACGCCCTATGTGCGTTGGGGCAATGCGCCGGTGATGGCGCTCGCGCTGCTCGTCTGCGGCCTGCTCGCGCTGCGGCGCAGAAAACCGGCTGCGCCGGTATGATCGTCTGATCATGTCCGAATCAACCCCGGCATCATCGATTCTGCCGTTCTTCCTCAGCTCCCTCGCCTGGAATTTCGCGCTGGGCATGACCTATCCCCTGGTGCCCTTGTACGCCCACCAGCTGGGCATGTCGGGTGTGGGCATCGGCACCCTGGTCGCGTTGCCGGTGGTGCTTCAGATCAGCATCAACCTCATCGGCGGCGCATACACCGACCAAGTGGGCGGACGCAGCCTGATGCTTGCCTCGTTCGCCCTTACCGCGGGCGCGGGTTCGGTGTTCTTTTTCGCCGGCGGCTTCTGGCTGCTGCTAGTCGCGCAACTTCTGATGGTAATGTCGCGCGCGATGTACTGGCCCGCCTCCTGGACTCTGGGCAGCGAAATGCCCGGCGGGCGCAGCCTGCAGATGGGGCGCTTGAATGCCGTCACCAATGTCGGGCAGATCGCCGGCATGGCCGGCGCCGGGATTTTCCTGCTGTGGTTCGGCTTCGGCCCGTCGTTCCTGGTGCTTGCCGCGATGGGCGCGCTCGCTTTCGTCCTCGGCTATCGCCTGCCCCCGAAGCGCAAGCACGCAGGGCGCAAGCCGCGGCGCCTGTTCTCGGGATACGCCCAGCTCATCCGCCTGCGCGTGTTTCCTTTCGCCATCATGTGCGCCTATATTTCGGCCCTGCCGTTTTCACTCGGCTTCTCCTTCTACCCCATCCTGTTCATAGAATACGGCTACGCGTCTGACGCGACCGGCGCCCTGCTCGCGCTGCGCGGCATCGGTTCCGCCCTGGCCGGCCTGGTCATCGCGCGCTATCTCGACTATTCGGCGAAACTTGCCGTGCCCCTCGCTTGCGCCATTGCCACCGCGCTGTCGGTGGGACTGATCGCGAGCACGCGCGATGCCTGGATGATCGGCCTGCTGATGGCGGCGGTCGGACTCGCCTCCGGCATCATGACGCTGTTCTTCCAGATGCTGATCAGCGAGATCAGCAGCATCGACAACCGCGGATCGGCGCTGGCGCTGGGAGGCCTGGGCTGGGGGCTGTCGCATTTTTCCACGCCCTTGGTCATGGGCTACCTCAAGGACCACCTTGGCATCCTGCCCGCGTTCCAGATCCTCGGCGGCTTCGCCTTCGTGTGGGGCCTCGCGCTCATCCCCATGCACCGCTGGGCCTTCGCCAAGCCGGACAAAAAACAGGACCATCAAGCCAACTCATGAACCTGCAGCTAAGCATACTGGATCAGTCTCCCGTCATCAGCGGCCACACGCCGGCGCGCGCCGTGGCGGAAACCATCAAACTGGCGCAGGCAGCCGACGCGCTCGGCTATCATCGCTACTGGCTGGCGGAGCACCATGCCGTGGCCGCGCTCGCCGATCCCTGCCCGGAAATCTTGCTAACGCGCGTGGCCAGCGCGACCGAGCGCATCCGCGTCGGCACCGGCGGCGTGCTGCTGCCCTATTACAGCGCACTCAAGGTGGCCGAGGTGTTTCGCATGCTGGAGGCGCTGTTTCCTGGACGCATCGACCTGGGCCTCGGCCGCGCACCCGGCGGCGACATGCTCACAGCGCAGGCGCTCTCGAGCGGCCAGTACTCGGCGGC
>Ga0315281_10008783_pt1 | contig 14090 bp, 18 predicted proteins | sample YL17G07_0_MG_FD_204540 | JGI IMG/M metagenome (GOLD analysis project Ga0315281, IMG submission 204540) | Sediment microbial communities from Yellowstone Lake, YNP, Wyoming, USA - YL17G07_0 | ecosystem: Environmental > Aquatic > Freshwater > Lake > Sediment | place: USA: Wyoming | collected...
CCAACCTGGACAGCAGGCAAGCATGCGCATATGGCTCTTGGGAAAAGAGAAGCATCTTCAAGACCGTCTTCGCACACTGGTATCCTATTCGTACGGAACAGAGTCGGGTGTAAGCGACAAAGGCACCCCAAATCCCTGGGGAATACGACTTGGTTTCTTACGCGTTGTTCTGATGATTGGCGTTATAGTCGCAGCGGTATGCGGCGGCCTGCTTGGAGCAGGTTGGATAAACCCTCTCCTCGCCGCACTTGGGATTATCGGCGGGGGATCGCTTGCCGTAGTCGGTACGCTTGGAATGCTTGACTGGATGTACTGGCGTTCTATCCCAAAAGAAATCATCGAGAAACGCGTCAACGAAACCTTGCTGCGAGTATCGTTTGCTGTCAGCGGCATGTCTCCGCAGTTCATTTCTTTATTGGGCGGTAATAGCCGGTGGGTGGCTCTCCCGGCCGAATGGCCGAATATTCGGGCCATGTCCATGCCATTACCGGTTAGCGAGATTGCCGCACTTGTCTCTCCGCCAGAAATGGGGGAGGGGAGCGGCTCTCTTGACCGTACAACTATCCAGGATGTTCCCGCACCGCCCCCATCGCGTCCTCTCGTAGAGGCAAAGTTTAAAATTGGCATCAGTCCATCCACTGGTGAAGAAATTGGCGTGGACCCGGACGGTCACGGCTTAGCCACCGGTGGTAGCCGCACTGGTAAATCGTCCGTTATGTTTGGACTGCTAGAGCAGCTCATCGCGCACGGTTCGGACGCGCCTGGCATCTTTTTGGCAGACCCCCATCAGTCGTTATCGGATAGTTTTCTCCAGGCAGTAGACGATTTGCCAGCAGACCTACGCAAAGAGGCCATCCGTCGTTTGCGGATAATTACTCCTGACCAGCCGGAAGTTATCCCGTTGAACTTGCTGGCAATCCCAAATTTCACATGGGCCGGGAATGCCATTGTGCAGATTGGCCGTAGAATTTGGGACGACTACTGGGGACCGCGTATGCAGGCAGCTCTGCTGGCTTTATTTCGTATCGCCCACGCCTGGAATGCAAACCATCCGGAAAACAAGATGGGCTTGCTCCATGTTGTTTTTGCGGCCTTCAATAATAATTGGCGACACGATGCCCTTCAATACCTTCCACCAGTGGAACGCATGGGCTCTCTGGCCCTTGACGCCCTTTTGGGACAATTTACCGGTGAAGGTAAAAAATGGGATCAGGGTTGGGTGGTAGAGGTGATTTCACCCGTGCTGTCCAAGGTGATGCACATTCAGCTTTCACCCTGGTTATTTTCTGCAATGCACCAAGATTCATTTGTTGACCTGGAAAAATGGATCAACGAACGCGCCTGGGTTGTCTTGAGACTGCCGTCTGGCACTATGGGGCACGAGGGAGCAAAACTGACTGCCGGTGTTATTTACAACGTCTTCGATGCCGCTTATCGTAGCGCCACGGTGACCAAGCAAATTCCTTACTATTTCGTGATTGACGAGGCGCAAGAGATAGGCGGGGGAATGCGGTTGGAGTCCATGTTGTCGGAAGGCGCCAAGTTCGGCGCGCGCATGTTTGTTCTTGCACAGTCTCTTTCGATGCTCAAAACCATAGTGGGTTTTGAGCCAGTGGTGCAGGCACTTTTGGCAAATACATCCACGCAGGCATTTTTCTCGCCCGACCCGGAAGATGCGGTCCTGATCAGGGACACGTTGTCATCGACAGCCCGCTTTGGGATCAGTACTTTTGATCTTCCCACATTGCATTGCTGGTTGCGCGCCCGCGTTAATAATGCGTGGCAGCCTCCAACATTGCTGAAAATAAAACCCATGAAGCGCCCCAATCCAGAGCGCATTTCAGCACTTATTCGAGAAGTAATTGGCGCACATCCAGAAGATTATGTGTCTGGTGAAGGCTGGCAGGACAAGGCAGTTGCCATGCTTTCGAGTATGGTGCCGCCAGCTTACCAGGGCTATCTCAGCGAATTATTCCGCGGCCTAAAAGATAATGACGACCAGCCCATGCAACGAGGAGATCTTGCGGAATATGAAAAAGCCCGGGGTAAAGATGGAGATCCCCCGCCCATAGCCGATAATAAACCGGGCTTTTAGATTATGTCGAAGCAACAGAAAAGGATATCAGCCAGGTGATTTATTTTCCTAATCATTTCAATCTCCTCAGTCGGGTCAAAGTCCCAGGTAAGGGATAAGGATAGAGGTGGCTGGCATCGGGCGGCTTGAATTCGCCGTCGAGGGCGAGAGGAAATCGACGGCGGAAAGTCCAAAGGTATCTCCTGCATTAACGCTGGAGGAATGGAAGGCGATGCACCACGGTTCTATCGTGGCGAAGAACCTTCGCAAGCCAAAAGCGATCCCGCATATGCAAGTGGGACTGCCGTTTTGGATGATCAGCCCTGGATTTACCCAGGGCTGATTCATTGTAAGAACATTCATTTTAGAAGTGCGTCGAAAGTCACGTACTCGGTATTGACCTCTAAATATGTTTTAGACAGTAGTCTGTTCAGCAATCCACGCTTTGACTTTTTGATCAATCTGGTCACGCACCTGGCGGAACTTTGTTAGTTTTTCTTCATTCGAACCTATAAAGGCGGGGGGTCTTCGAAATTCCAGTGCACCCGGTCGCTCACACCTGGCCAGGTGGTCGGGCAATTCTTTTCGGCATCGTCACTGACGGTGACAAGATATTGAAATAGCATCTTACCGAGATAGGTTTCGAAGCCTTTGGATGTATGGCCAGACATATCCACCCCGACTTCTTCCATAACTTTAATAGTTAAAGGGTTCATGCCTTTCGGCTCCAAACCGGCACTGTGGGCTTCGAACCGGTCGCCAGTGTACTTGCGTAAAAAGGCTTCCGTCACCTGGCTGCGGGCGGAGATGCCAATGCAGAGAAAGAGAACACGTGTTTGGGACATAGGAACCTCTAGAGAAGTTGATACCACTTTATCTTAATCCATGCCGGTTAATAAGCAATTAAGATTGCTTAATGGATGGGTAAATAAATTTTTGTTTATTTTCGGGTTATGAGTAGTCTTTTAGTGGGGTGAAGGGAGCATAATAGCTTCACCCCAAATTGGTGACAAATATCATATTCTTAATTCTGAATGTGAGAGTATAATACATTCGGAGCTGCGAATATGACAAAAACAAATACACCTTCCAGCATCGCGAAAATAAGCGATTTATTGCAAGCCATCAGCCCTGAACCGCGCCTGGAAATTCTGCTGGCGATTGGCGAGGGCGAGGCGTGTGTCTGCCACCTGAAAGCGAGGCTTGGTTACCGGCAAGCGTATATCTCCCAGCATCTAATGGCGCTGCGCGAGGCCAGTTTGCTGAGCACCCGACGGGATGGCAAGTATATTTTTTATCGATTGGAAAAACCCGAAATCATGGAAATGGTGGAACTGGCTGCCCACCTGGCAGGCCTGGATATGTCTGCCGTAGCCGCCAGAGCCAGTCTTTCGCGGTCCTCCTGCGATTGTCCCAATTGTTCCACGCAATTTGTCACCCAGGCGACTGCATAGAAAACCTTGTTTACCCGGAGCGTTCATCCTGCGCCGGGTAATGAAACCGCGGTTACTGGTCAACTTCTTTGGCAAAATCGCCATGGCGGTTATTCATCACGAGGTATTTGTTCAACTGGATTCTATAGGGATTTCATTATGCTGAATAACAAATACTGGGTAGAAGTGGACGAACAAGGCCGACTGGTCCTACCGCCGGAGGTAGCGGAGTTGTACGGGATTCAGCCCGGCGCCCAGATGCTGTTGAAGGAAGGCTTAAAAGGCCTGCACCTGCAGCGCCCGATCAATCAGTTAGCCAAAGTTTATATCGAGCCAACCTGTCGCTGCAACCTGACCTGCCGGACCTGTATTCGCAACGCCTGGGAGGAACCGCAGGGAGACATGACTTCCGGGATCTTTGACCGGTTGGTTGCAAATCTAAAAGAGCTACCCTCCCGACCGGACGTCTTCTTCGGCGGGTTTGGCGAACCTTTGCTGCTCCCGAATATCGCTGAGATGGTGGCGCAGGCCAAAGCGGTGGCTGGGAAGGTGGAGCTGATCACCAACGGCATCTTGCTGACCGAGCAGCGTTCGCGCGAACTGATCAAAGCTGGTTTGGATACGCTCTGGGTCTCAGTGGACGGTGCCACCCCCGAAAGCTATGCCGACGTCCGTTTGGGGGCAGCCCTGCCACAGGTTATTGAAAATATACGCCGCATTGCCATTATGCGCCATGAAACCTCCCGCAAGCCTGAGATCGGCATCTCCTTTGTGGCGATGCGCCGGAATATTGCCGATTTACCGGCATTGATCCATTTGTCCTCCCGTTTGGGCGCGGCACACTTTATGGTAACCAATGTTATTCCCTACACAGAAGAGATGTGCAGGGAAATGCTCTATACCCGCTGTGTGGATGGCGTGGATTCGACACCTTCCCCCTGGTCGCCCAGTATTGATCTGCCGCGCATGGATCTGAACACAGATACTCAGGACGCGCTTTTCCAGACAATGCGCAACCGGCACAATGTCCACTGGAACGGAGTCGCCCTTGGTCAGGAACGCGGACATTGTCCTTTTAATGAACGCGGTTCGGTATCGATTGCCTGGAATGGGCAGGTAAGCCCCTGTCTGGCGCTGATGCACGGCTACTATACTTTTTTGAACGACCGGCCTCGGAAAGTTCTGCGCTGCGTATATGGGAACCTGCAGGAGCAGAGTCTGTTGTCCATCTGGGAAGCCCCGGACTATGTCGCCTTCCGCAAGCGTGTGCAGGAATTCGACTTTGCCCCCTGCACCTGGTGCGGCGGCTGTGAAATGGCGGAGAAGAACGAAGAAGATTGCTTTGGCAATACCTTCCCTACCTGCGGCGGCTGTCTATGGGCGCAGGGAGTCATCCAATGTCCATAGAGAACAACCGCACCTCAGATTCAACAAGAACATAGGAGTAGTAAACCATGTCTGAATATTTGGAAACCAGCGTTGACAAATTCACCTTCAAAGTTGTCACCGACCGTTTTTATAACGCAGAGGGCGTTTGGGCAAAGGAGGAAAATGGACGCGTCCGTATTGGACTATCTGACTTTATCCAGCAGCGCAGCGGGGATGTGGCCTTCGCAGAGATCAAACCAGTAGGAACGGCTCTGGCTGTGGGGGATGAATTGGCTGTCATTGAGACGATCAAGGTGAATATCACTTACACATCCCCTGTGAATGGAAAGATCCTGGAAGTCAACCCGGCGATGAGCGACGCCCCGGAAGCCATCAACCAGGACCCATACGGGGCAGGTTGGCTGGCAGTGATGGAAGTTTCCGATTGGGAAGCGCAACGTGCCAAACTACTCGACCCGCAGGCTTATTTCAAGATCATGAATGGCCAGGCGGAAGAGGAAGCAAAGAAGCTATGACCATACCGACTCAAAAAGTTATTATCGTGCCCTGCAGCGGGATCGGCAAGCCGTATGGATCCGTCAGCCGCGAAGCAGCCTACGAGGTGACCGAAGATCTGCGTCCCGGTCAAACCCAGCTCGTGCCGCTAGCCTTATTGGTGCTCGGAGACGAAGAATCCCGGTCTGTTGTAGCGGAGTACCCAGCAGTAACCATCGACGGCTGCAAGCTGGCCTGCGCTGCCAAGATGGTTCAGCAGAGTGGTGGGACGGTTGCGCAGGAAATCGCAGTTCTCGATGTCTACCGTCGTAACAAGGATCTCAAGCCGCAGGGCGTGACCGAGCTCAACGAGGGCGGGCAGAAGCTGGCGCACGTACTGGCAGAGGAAGTGACCACCCTGGTGGATGGGATCCTGGCCGGGGAAAAGGGAGGCGAAAATGCCTGATCTGCTCAAGAAGAAAGTTGGCATTGTCTCCTGCTCCGGGGAGGAACTCCCGGAGGGTACGGTGAGCCGCCTGGCGGCCCTGAAAGTCCTCGAACAATTGCGCCCGGCGGATACGGTCACCATCTGCCTGCCGCTCTTCCTGGCTGGCGGTGAGGGCGACCGGGCTTTTGCAAAGTTCTACCCGACCATCGCGATCGACGGCTGCGACAAGCGCTGCGCGGCGCGGGGCACGGAAATGTACTCCGGCAAACCGGCCGCCAGTATCGTTGTCACGGAACTCATGGCCGAACGCGGCCTGGGCAAACCGGAAGGGAAACGCCGCCTGAACGACGTCGGTCAGCAGGCTGTAGACGCGACCGCCGGGGAAGTCGCATTGCTGGTAGATGAATTGCTGCACAAGCATTGGAGCCGCACGGCAGGAGCCGTTGAAGAAAATGCCGTAGCCGAAGTACAGGAACCGGTCCAAGCGACCTGTTCCTGTGGCTCCGGTATCCCGGTGCAGAAGGTAGATATCAACGGGCAGACTGTCACCCTGATTGCCCTACCGCTCATCTTTCAACAGTTGCGTGATTCCAGTAAACCCACCTCGCCGGATACAACCCGGGAACTGCTGGAAACCGTGAAGGTCTATAACCCAATCCCGCCTGGCGAAGATGAGATTTATGCAGCGTCACTGGCGCGTGAATATGCTGTCTTTTGCGAACAACAAGGAGCCGTCAAATGAGCCGTACGTCCACTTATAACACCACGGTCGCCTGGAAAGGCGAACACTGGGGACATATCGTCCTGGGCAACGGACCGGAGATGGACTTCTCCGCGCCGCCGGACGCGCAAGGTCACCCCGGCGTTCTGACCCCGGAGGACGCCTTCGTGGCTGCAGCCAATACCTGCATCATGATGATGTTCATCTGGGCCACGGAACGCTTCAAGCTCGACTTGCTCTCCTACGATTGCCGGGCCGAGGGCACCAAATTGATCGAATTGGATCGCACCGAGATTTTCACCCACCTGCGTTTCTGGCCGGTCATCCGCGTCTCGGCTGGAGAGGAAGACCCGGAGAAGGTACGTGGGCGGATCGAGCGCGCCCTCAAATCGGCGCAAAAGTACAGCCTGGTCGCCAATTCGATAAAATCCGAGATCATCATTGAGCCAAAGATTGAGGTAGTCGCAGGAAAGGCCGCATGATGAAAACTGATTACGTTGAAATGCACAAATCCCTCGAAGAGCGTCTTGCCCAGCTTGGGAGCGAGAATCCCGGCCCGATGTCTGGTTTTGCTCGCTTGCATAAAAAAGCTATTGAGGAGGGCACACTCAGCAGCAAAGTCAAGGAGATGATGGCGCTGGCGATCAGTATTGTCGTCGGGTGCGAAGGCTGTATTGCCTATCATGTCCACGATGCCGTCGCAGCCGGTGCTACGCGCCAGGAATTGCTGGAAACGATTGGCATGGGAATCCTGATGGGCGGCGGCCCGGGTTCCATTTATGCCGCGCATGCTCTGGATGCCGTTGAACAGTTCCTACCCGGAGAGGAAAAACAGCCCTGATGTTTTTTATTTTTCAATTGAACAATGGAATGAATCAAAAACAAAACTTGGAAAAGGAGTAAATTTATGTTAACCATCAAAATTCTTGGGTCAGGTTGTGCCAATTGCAAGAATGTAGAATCCATCGCCCGCAAGGCTGTTGCCGACCTGGCCATCGAGGCCGAGGTGATCAAAGTGACCGACTACAAAGACATCATGGCCTACAGAATCTTATCCACGCCCGGGCTGGTCATCAACGAGAAGATGGTCTGTGCAGGACGCGTCCCCTCGCAGGCTGAAGTAACAACCTGGCTGGCGAACGCTCTCGCTTAACGAACTTCCATATCTAGGAGTCTACAATGTCCAGCTCAACTGCCGCAACTCCCATGGGAGTAACGAAACGCCTTTCAACCCTTGACCGCTTTCTGACGCTGTGGATCTTTCTGGCGATGGCGGTCGGGGTGGGGATTGGTTTTCTCTTCCCTTCCGCGGTGCAAAAGTTTAATACCTCTGTTTCGATCGGGACCACCAATATTCCCATCGCCATCGGCTTGATCCTGATGATGTACCCCCCGCTCGCCAAAGTCCACTATGACGAGCTGGGCGACGTTTTTCGGAACTGGAAGGTGCTCGGCCTGTCGCTGGTTCAGAACTGGGTCATCGGTCCCATGCTGATGTTCATCCTTGCGATCATTTTCCTGCGCGGCTATCCCGAATACATGACTGGACTGATCCTGATCGGGCTGGCGCGCTGCATTGCGATGGTCATTGTCTGGAACGAACTGGCCAGAGGCGATACCGAGTACGCTGCCGGGCTGGTGGCTTTCAACTCTGTCTTTCAGGTTCTGTTTTACAGCCTGTATGCTTACGTGTTTATCACCGTCCTGCCGACCTGGTTCGGCATGACCGGGAATATCGTCAATATCACCATCGGCGAGATCGCCAAGAGCGTATTCATTTACCTCGGCATCCCGTTTATCGCCGGATTCCTGACGCGCTTTTTCATGGTGCGCGCTAAAGGTAAGGACTGGTACCAGACGAAATTTATTCCCAAGATAAGCCCGCTGACGTTGATCGCCCTGCTCTTCACCATCGTGGTGATGTTCTCGCTCAAAGGCGAGTACATCATCCAACTACCGCTGGACGTAATAAGGATCGCCATACCCTTGCTGATCTATTTCGTGGTCATGTTCCTGGTAAGTTTCTTCATGGGAAGAGCCATCGGCGCGGACTATCCGAAGACTGCCACACTCTCTTTCACGGCGGCCAGCAACAATTTTGAGTTGGCGATTGCTGTGGCGGTGGGTGTGTTTGGCATCAATAGCGGGGCAGCCTTTGCCGCCGTCATCGGGCCATTGATAGAAGTGCCGGTGATGATTGGGTTGGTTAACGTGGCTCTCTTCTTCCAAAAGCGTTATTTTGGCGGGGCGGTCTCGCCTGCACCTGCGGAACAACAATAAAAGTAATACCTTCATTCCCCATCTCTCGGTGGGGGAAAAAACCAGTAAAACCTATTCGAGATACCGAATGTGTTCCTGGTTCAACAATTTATTTGCAAAGGTAAACAAATGACACAAACGATTTCTTCACAAACGCCGCAACTCGCCCATAAAAACCGGAACCTCAAAGCCTTCGCCCTTATCGCCGCGGCGGTGGTGGCCTGGCTGGTTCTCTACAACTTGATCCAGCCGTTTGCCAATTGGCTTTCCTACGGCTTATTAGCCTTGCCAAAAGATTCGCACCTGGGAGAATCCCTGGCCTTCTTTTTCTATGACGTGCCCAAGATCATCCTCCTGTTGGGCGGCATGATCTTCCTGATCTCGCTCCTACGCACCTTCTTCAGCCCCGAGCAGACACGCGCCTGGTTGGGCGGGAAACGCGAGGGGGTGGGCAACGTGCTGGCGGCAATGCTGGGCATTGTGACACCATTCTGCTCGTGCTCAGCGGTGCCGCTCTTCATTGGATTCGTGGAATCAGGCATTCCGCTGGGAGTGACCTTTTCCTTCCTGATCGCCGCCCCAACCATCAACGAAGTGGCGGTTGTAATGCTCTTTGGGCTGTTTGGCTGGAAGGTGGCAGGGCTGTACATCGCCTCGGGGCTGATCATTTCCATTATCGCAGGGGTGGTGATCGGGCGGCTCAAGATGGAACGCTACGTGGAGGACTTCGTCTGGCAGCTACAAAGCCAGGGAGGCGGGTTGGTTGAAAAACTGACCCTGCAGGAGCGTCTCGAACGTTCTTGGGCATCGGTCAAGGAAATTGTGGGCAAGGTCTGGCTGTACGTGGTGGTGGGAATCGCCATCGGGGCAGCGATTCACGGCTATGTGCCCGAAAGCGCCCTGGCGGGGATCATGGGGAAACAGGCTTGGTGGTCGGTACCGGCGGCGGTCCTGCTGGGCATCCCGCTGTATTCGAACGCGGCAGGCGTCATCCCAATCGTCAGCGCGTTGATGGAAAAGGGCGCTTCACTCGGCACCGTGCTGGCTTTCATGATGTCGGTGGTGGGATTAAGCCTACCGGAGATGATCATCCTGCGGCGCGTGCTCAAGCCCCAACTCATTGCCGTTTTCATCGGCGTGATTGCCGTGGCCATCATCATCACCGGCTATTTGTTCAACCTGGTGCTGTGACCTGAAAATTATGAACGCAATCGCCAGAGAAATATTTCCCGCTGAGGCGCTCGCCAAAGTAAAGCAAGGCGCCTTGTTTGTGGATGTGCGCGAACAAAGCGAACTTGACGCCGAAGCCTATGACGTGCCAGACTTGTTGCACATTCCGCTAGACGAACTGGAACACCGCTTCACCGAAATTCCCCACGACCGGGAGGTGGTTTTGGTTTGCCGGGGTGGCGGGAGAAGCCTGCACGCGCTTCACTTTCTCATCGGTCAAGGCTATGTCAATGCCATCAATATGAAGCAAGGTATTCTCGGCTGGATGCACGCAGGCTTTCCGGTTCACAAAAACAATAAGCTCACGAAAAATATGGGCTTTATCAATCTCGATCAACTCTAATTTACATGACCAATAGGAGACATGCATGACGACAATCAAAATCCTTGGAAGCGGCTGTTCATCCTGTAAAAGCATGTTCAACGATGTAAACCGCATCATTGCGCGCAATGGCTGGCAGGGTATCAACGTGGAATATATTCAGGATATCCAACAGATCATGTCGTATGGCGTGATGGCCACCCCGGTCCTGGTAATCGACGAAAAGGTTGTGATGGTCGGCCACCGCGGTGCGGCCAAGATCGAGCAGGCCTTGCGTGAAGGGAGTGCAGCATGAACATGGGTATTCCTGTTATCGGTTCTAAAAATGTCTTTGGAAGTATGGTGAGGAGGATCAATTATTATGGCAATTAGTTCCACTCTGATCTATGCAGTAATTTTCGCCTTTGCGATCGCTTTCATCTTCTCGATGTTCGGGCAGGGCGGAGGCTCGGTATACTCCCCTTTGTTGCTTACGCTGGGGTTTGCGATCCTGCTCTCCACCTCCACGTCGTTGGTATTGAACCTGATCACATCGTTATCAGCCGGCTATATTTTCTATAAAAAGAAGATGATCGATTACAAGACCTCGCTCATCTTTGCACCGGGCATCAGTCTGGGCGCCTTTGCGGGCGGCGCCCTGTCCAAATCTTTTAATACGACGGTTCTCATGTGGTTGTTCGTGGCTTTCCTGGTGGGCGTAGGCGCCAGGATGATCTACTCCTACTGGGAAAAGGGCAAGGTCGAGGAATATCAACCCTTGCAGTTGTCCACGGGCAAGATCGTGCTGATTGCGGTCTTCGGTGCAGCGGTTGGATTCCTGGCCGGCCTGTTGGGCGTGGGCGGCGGTATTTTCGTGGTTCCGTTCATGGTCTACGTCCTGAAGAGTCCGACCAAAATCGCAGCCGGCTCATCGCACCTGATCATTTCCTTCTCGGCGCTGGCCGGGATCATCGGTCATGCGACCTCTCACAAATTCGACCTGCCCTTGATCCTCGTGACCGGCATTGCCGTTCTCATCGGTGGAAATCTCGGGGCCAGGGTCAGTATGAAGATCAATACCAAGCTGATCAAGGCCGGCCTGGGCTTGATCATGTGGGCTTTTGCAGTCCAGATCCTGATCAAGCTATTAGGTTAAGCAACAATTCACCCCAACCCTTCCTGAAAAAGGGAGGGAAAAATAAATGAAAAGGAGAATTAAGAATGACTACGCAACACATCCCCCCCGAATGGGCTTTTGAGTTTCATGCCCACGAATGTCCCTTCATGCCGCTGGGTTACCGCATGGGCAAACTGGCGCTGGAATATCTGGGCGCCGGAATAGAACATGACCACGGTTTCTTCATCTTCCCCGAACTGGGCGAAGGGCACCCGCAGACCTGTATGATGGACGGCATGCAAATCGCCACGGGTGCCACCTACGGCAAGGTGATGATCGCCAAGACCTTCTACGGCAAACTGGCAGCCACCTTCTACCATCCGCAGAAGGGCGCGGTGCGCTACTCACTCCTGCCCGATTTCATTGACGCGATGGGCAAGTTCGAGTTCTTCGTATACCGCAAGAAAGGCATCGAGCCTTCTCAAATCCCACTGGAAGTACGTCGTGAAGTTATCCAGTGGGTCTATGACGAGCCTGATGAAGCCATGTTCAAAGTAGAAGCCAGGCCTGATTTCACCTTCAAGTCCGTCAAAGGCTCGTTCAATAAAACCAAATGCAGTGTCTGCGGCGAATATGTCTTCGACCGTTATCTGCGCATGAAGGACGGACAGCCGGTGTGTATTCCGTGCTCCGGCTACGAAAAAACCGCTCTGATCGAGCGATAAAACACTTAGCCCTGCCCCTATCCCTGTGGGCATGATGTCCCCAGGGATAGGGCAGAAAAAATATATGGAGATTATCGGTATGAGTAACAATGAAAATGTTCGTGAAAATGAAGCGGTTCGAGTTGTTCCCAGAGAAGTCAAAGTCATTGTCCGAGGCCAGAGCGAAAACCCAACCCGCATGAATCTGACTTCAGGAAAGTTCAAGATGATCATTGACGAACCCGAAAATATGGGCGGTACTGATGTCGGGCCATCACCAATTCAGGTGTTGTTGATGTCACTGGCGGGTTGCTTGAACGTAACCGGCCATGAAATCGCAAGACAGAGAGGCTATAAACTCAATGGGATGAAGATAAAAATCGAAGGGGTGATGAATCCCTGCGCTTTTATTGGCTGTTCTTTTGAAGAAAGAGCCGGTTTTCAACAAATTAAAGTAACCGTGGACGCCGACATGGAAGGCGTCAGCAAAGAAGATATGGAATCCTGGTTGGAAGAGACCGAAAAACGCTGCCCGGTGACGGATAACGTTCGTGCCGATACCAGCATCGCAGTTACCATAAGTCATGTTTGATGAAAAATCCGCTCTGATTGAGCGATAAAACTTTCACCCCCACCCCCTTTTCCTATCGGAGATGGGAGAAATATAACAAGGAGATTGTTAATCATGAATCGAAATGATGAAGTTTACAAAGTTGGTCTGGCCCTGCATGGGCACAAATGCCCGGCCATGCCGCTGGGCTTGCGCGCCGCCGAAGCCGCCATGCAGACTCTGGGTGTGCAACATGCCCCGGATGGCCAATTGACCGCCCTGGTCGAGATCGACCGCAATCACTGTTCCACCTGTTTTGCAGATGGCGTGCAGGTCGTGACGGGTTGCACTTTCGGTAAGGGCAACATCCGCAGCCTGGGCTATGGCAAGTTCGCCCTGACACTGATCGACAACAAAACCGGGCGCAGTGTGCGCGTGGTTGCCACCCCTGAGGCCATGCGACGCAGCCAGGAATCGGAATTCATCAAATTCCGTAGAAACGGCGTGCCCGCTTCGCAAGTGGATGAACGCCTGGTCGAGCCGTTGATCGACCAGGTGCTGGGAGAAAAGACCGAAGTTTTGTTCAAGGTCGAGCCGATCAAGGAGATGAAACTCCCGCCGATGTTACCGCACGCCTTCGATACCATTATTTGCGCTGAGTGCGGTGAAGTGACCGTCGAGCGCTATGCGCGTGTCAAGCAGGGCAAGATCGTTTGCCAGCCTTGCGCCGAGAAGTTCTAAATCAAAGGAGAACAAAATGAAAATAGCTGCTGTTTCCGAAGATGGCGTGACCATCAGCCAGCACTTTGGCCGGGCTCCATTTTACGTAGTCGTGACCGTTGAAGACGGGAAAATCACTGCGCATGAGAAACGTGACAAAATGGGGCACAACCAGTTCAGCGGGGAAACGCACGAGGAAGCGCATGGGGCAGACCCGCGCGGACACGGCTTCGACCCGGCTGCCCAGAACCGCCATGCCCGCATGGTGACTGCCATCGCGGATTGCGAAATCCTGCTGGCGCGCGGCATGGGTGCCGGGGCTTATGAGAGTATGAAGCAGGCCAATATCCGCCCGGTGGTGACAGATATCGCCAATATTGACGAGGCCGTGCAAGCCTATATTGAAAATCGTTTGGAGGATCACACGGAGCGCTTGCACTGATAGTCCAGGTAGCCCGCCGCGATACAACTTTGCTCGTGATGCAGATGAAGGCAAGGTAAAGAATCATGATCAGGCGTATGTATAAACGGCTTGCCAGGTCCAAGGCGAAATGGTGGCTTATGCTGGGCGGCTTTTTAGGGGCTGGCATGCTGCCCTGTCCGGAATGCGGAACGCCGATGATTTTACACGTCTGGCCGCTGGCCGGTATGGTCCTGGTTGCTCAAGCAA
>Ga0315281_10008784_pt1 | contig 14090 bp, 12 predicted proteins | sample YL17G07_0_MG_FD_204540 | JGI IMG/M metagenome (GOLD analysis project Ga0315281, IMG submission 204540) | Sediment microbial communities from Yellowstone Lake, YNP, Wyoming, USA - YL17G07_0 | ecosystem: Environmental > Aquatic > Freshwater > Lake > Sediment | place: USA: Wyoming | collected...
GCAATCGCTCCAGTGTCGGGGCACTTCTGGCTGAACACAACTGAACTGCGCCGCACCGTCCCCTTGATCTTCATCAGTGGAACTGAGGATCCGTTGAACCCTCTGGAAGGAGGTGAGGTCAGGCTGTCATGGGGCACCGCCGAAAAGAAGCCGCCCATAAGAGAATCGATACTGAAATGGGTGAAGCTACTCGATTGCCCGCCGGAACCCAAGACTCTCTACGACAGGAACGGGGTCAGAGCCATTGCATATGGTCTAGGCAAGGAAGGTTCTGAAGTGATCTTCTACACAGTTGAAGGTGCCGGACACACTTGGCCGAGTGGAACGAGTCTCCTGCCAGAACACATAGTGGGAAAAACGACAGACAAGATCAAAGCAACTGACGTCATCTGGCAGTTCTTCAAATCTCACGCGATGAAATGAACTCGATGACGAATACATACATCACACACATATGACGAAACTTTGGGCACGTTCGTCAGAACGATCTGATACTGCTTCATATGAATTCCAGAGTAACCCAGAGGATACATGCCTAAGACCGCGAGGGACGAATCAGACTAGATCCGCTTAAATCAGTGTCACAGACATGAGGAGTCTCACGGATGATTGCTGAATGAAAAGCGTGGCATTGAAGCCCGACGGCAGAGCGATCGTCGAAGACATCCCTCAACCCAAGCTGAAGTCGGGCGACATCTTGGTGAAGATGAAGGCATGCGGCCTATGTGGAACAGACATCGAGAAGATGCACGGGCGATACACTGCCTCTCAGCCAGTGCTGGGACACGAGGCTTCGGGAGTGATTGCCGACATAGGTGACAATGTTGAGAGCTTCAAGGTTGGAGACAGAGTCTTTCCTCACCATCATGCACCCTGCTACCAATGCCACTTTTGCAGACATGGAAGCGAAACCATGTGCTCCCACTATCGCGCCAGCAACTACGACCCGGGGGGGTTCGCCGAATACTTTCGTGTCCCGGCGTGGAACGTGGAACACGGAGGAGTATTGAAGCTTCTGGACCACGTGAGCTTTGAGGAGGCCAGCCTCATAGAGCCCACCGCCTGCTGCATAAGAAGCCTAGAGCGATGCGGCATCTCTGGAGATGAGACCGTCCTAGTCGTGGGAGCAGGGCCCATTGGACTCACACATCTTCGGCTACTGTCAATGCGAGGAGCAAAGGTCCTGGTAAGCGACATCAATGCTACGAGGCTTACGTTTGCAGAGAGATTTGGCGCAGACGCCATCTACGACGCCTCAAAGACCGATGTTCCTTCGAAGATCAAGGGGGAAACCGGCGGATTGGGGGCTGATCTGGTTGTTGTGGCGTCTGGGAGTTCGAAGGCGATTGCGCAAGCACTGGGTGCCGTGCGCAAAGGAGGCAAGGTTTGCTTGTTTGGAGTGCCCGCGAAAGGTTCCAGACTGGACTATGACTTTAGCGATGTATTCAACTCTGAGGTTTCCATCATAACCAGCAATGCCGCCACGGAGGCTGAGACCAAGGCAGCTCTGAGAATGATGGAAGAACGCAAATTGAACCTGAACTCGATCATAACACAGCGTTTCCGACTCGAAGAATTCAACTCGGCAGTAGAGACTGCGATGAAAGGAGACTGTGAGAAGATCATCATCACTTCATAGTGCCCGAGCAGTTGCACCTTGCGTCCGTTCGGGATTCATGTATCGCCAAGATCGAAGTTGTAACTTCTGAAGAAACAGGCCGGACGCTATTAGCATGTTCTTCCGTAGGGCACGTGTCCCTCAAGGTGGATACTTGGGATGTGTGATCATAGACATAGGAGGTTTCTGATCAACCAAATCACCTACAAAGTCTTCCGATGCACGGAATGCGGGCTGATCATCAAGGAAACCGAGTAACCCTCTTTCCTTCTTCAGCCTCGGTGCTAAGAGCATGCTGCCAGGCCGGGGAGCCATTTCTCTAGCAGATCGTCTGGCAGGACGTTACAAAAGCAAATACAGTATCAACTCTTAAGTTGCGTTAGATTTGGTTTGTTGAGGTCGCTGTACTGCCCCAGATGCGGGAAGGCCATGGAGAAAGATCCCAAGTCGAATTCCGCGATATGCACTTCATGCGGAACCATGGCACAGTTTCCCTCAACATACACATCAGTTGCATCGTTTCAAAAGACCACTCCTGAAAAGCCACAACACGTAATCTGCATGAGGTGTGGAGCTATGATCCACGGGAACACAAGGTACTGTAAGTACTGTGATGCTCCGAAGCCTAATGAGATACGCACGATATACTGATGAGCTACAGCATCGAGAAGGATGGCTTAACAATTAGGCTTAACAAACCATACAGAATAGGGTTCTGTGTAGTTGTCGTCTGATGGAAAGAGATGGAAAAATCCGTCGGATGATAGGATTCATATGATAATTCCGGTTCTGTTGCGTGATGCTGGCATTCGATGGGAATAGTCAAGTCTTTGTCGGTTTAGAACCAGACAATCAAAGCTTTATATATCTCGAAAATACGATTCAAGAACCGGAGATCGGGCGAAGAGTAATGTCGGAAAAGAGTTTTCATATGTTTAGGTTTGTATGCTGGAAAGGCCTTCGGGCCTTAGAATTATCGTAATGAACAAGATTGATTGGATTAATGTTAGACTCTCTTCACCAATTTCCCTCAAATGATTGCCCGCGGTGCAGCCCGAAAGAGTGCGCGATGAATCGGGTCCCGCGGACGGATGGGTCTAGAGTTTCGCTAGCCAATCAAACTCATCGGATAGGTCTGGATCTCTCACATTGGTATTGATCTTTTTATGCCGTGCCAATTGTGACTTGACATGAGCCTGTTTCACATTTAGGTCAAGTCTCGGCGGAACAAACAGAATGTTGGGGTCATCGAGAGGATGTTGACCGAAGAAACGAACACCGAATAACCTCTTCAGACAATTCTTAACATATGTTCGTCTTCTGCCTAGGAAGTCAACATCAATAACTATTGCATCGCGTGAATTGTAGAGTTCAAGAGTAGCTTTGTATATCAAAATCGCGGACAGCTTTTCACACCAATTTCTTGCGCATGAATCATATTCATCATGTCGTGCAAGGCCTAAGCAAACAACATGATGTTGTTGTTCTTCTCTTCTGAACTTGACGGCAACAGCATATACTGGGGGGTTCACCCCAACTTGGCCGCTTATATCAACTCCAATCACTGGCAAACCCAATGGCCTCGTCAAGTGATCAACTTCAAGTCACGCAATGTTCTTACCAAGTCCGGGTCTCTCTCAGCCACCTTTCCTCGTCGAATATAGATTGAAAGGGCCGTCGTTCGGTATCCCCCCGTCTTTGACTGAATGGGTTCAAGAGTGACTGCTTCGATTCTTGCGGGTTCTTTGGAGAGCTTGACGACCTGCAAGGCGGCAGAGACAGCCGAGTTTATTGCAAGGCCTGCGGCCTGAATCTTCACCAAGTCAAAGTCTCTAATAGTGTAAAGGCATGTGGTAGTTATTCGCCGTATCTCCGCCAACTTGGATACAAAAACAACTTGGCCGCCGGGTCCAGTTCTGTTTGCGACCAGTTCTGACTCAAGCCGTTTGACTAGTTCAGGCAACTCAGCCGTAGGTTTGGTTGTGAGTTGGAAATATATCGCATCAAATGGTCCGACGACCGGTGTTTCCACATAGTCCAGAAGTATTTTTCTCGGAGAAATTCTAGCGATCTCAGTCGATACGCCTACAATTGCACAAGTCCGAGACATGGCTGGGCCTATGCCAACGACACCAATTGTGTCAGCAGTCAAGCTCTGCTGAATTATGTCCTCAGCAAGAGCGTTGACCGACTTTAATGCGATGTCCTGCGGCTTAATCAATATAGAAGGCATTTACCAACCCATTCTGCATAGACGCGTAGACATATATTAGTGATCCGATCATCGGGGCTTTGGTACTGCTAGTTTATTGCTCCGGTTATCACATACTGACCCATGGGTTGGGCTAGCTCCCCCTGCGTTTTGTATTAGGGTCATCCACCTGTTTTGTCCTTTGACTTCTATTCCGCATAGGTCTGCCGGTGTCTTTCTTCTTTAGCCCAAGGTTCTGAGAAATGAAGCGTTGCCGGCTCAGAGCGGGGTAGGGGGGTTCTCGTTTCGGCAAAATAAAATTATAGAGAGACAGTTCTTGAGGGTAAAGATGGGACTAGATTTATACATGGTTGCGGGGGACGGTCGGTTGTGAAACACCTTCAAGCTATTTTCAGGTTGTGCGGGCGTCCGTTGTTGAATGTTCCGATTGTTGATTAAGTCGCTGACTTCACTGCTTCTATCTCAAGTCCATCTTGCAGTTTGGCTCTAGCTATTTCCTCATACGCCCCCTAGCCCACAGCATGCCCCTGACCCCCGAATAGTACCAAGTGAACGTACCCCTATCTCTAGTATACCTATCTTAGCGATTGTCTTAGCATGAACCTACTCTTTCCGTGGCCGGATCATACAGCTACGTTCTATCAGTCGATAATCGCTTTCTTCATCTGTACTATGTCAAACCGAAGTTATGTCTCCTCAACTTTGAAGCATACCTGATCAAGTATCTCTCAGCTGCGATAAATAGGCCCCCTAGGAAGCTTCCTGCAGCGAGGTATAACGAAATGCCTTTCCAAAAAGGCAAAGTCAAGCTCCCACCTTGTCCAACCAGAACCAGAACAGTTAACAATATCGCTCCAGTAAGCATTTTCCCAGAGTTATTCTCTCTCTTCTTTGCGGTTGCAGACTTCGTCCACATCCAGCTATGGATCGTGACTATCGTGAGTGCAATGATATATGCCACTACATACGGCATTGCCTCGTCAAGCAGTTTCGAAGAGGCAGATGCTTGGACAATCGGAATCAATATCCCAATTCCCAGTAGCAAAAGACAGACATAACATGTCTTGTTGAATGCTCCGATTTTTGAGGAATCGATTTTTGATTCCAGTTGAGCAACCTTTGTCTTCACCTGTTGAAGTATCTGTTGAGGTCTGCTCACCCCTTCGACCCGAGCTAGTTGTTTTGCCTCAGACAAGGAACTGTCACATTCATCGAGGAGATTCATGATTTCCTGCCTCTCTTGCATAGCTACAAGTGCAGCAATATCATGGAAATCCGACTCTAGGCCGCCTAGTGCTTCGGCTGTGGGACGAAATTCTATTTCCCATAAAGCTGACCTGAGGTCTAGGCTGAGTCCATCGAGAGTCTCATCTAGTTGTTGGTATGTTTCGTCAGAGATTTGTAACTTCTCTCTCATCATCTTGTGAAAGGCGTCTGCCAGAACAGATAAGATTCTTTGCTGAAGCGAAGAGTATCTCTGCACTGGAAGAGTGGCGCTTTCGCTGGTGATCCCCCATAGAAACCCAACCACCTGCTCTATCCTTTCACGGGCATCTGTGGTCTCTTTGAGCAGTCTAAAGGCCAAGATCCTCTTGTATGCTTGGTCGGCTACAGATACTTAGTTGTTTTGATCTACTAGTTGCCTTTCCCCGCTTTCGTTTGGGTGGGGTTTGCAATGGGGGGTCTCTATGTGTTTTTCATGTGCTATTTTCTGGCATGCCCGCAAGCTGTCAAACATGCCACGGTTCCTAAAACATTCAGATTAGCCCTGTCGTAGATCTTTCTTAGTTTTTGGGGCGAATAGTCGGTGTAATGTCGTGCTAAGACAGACTTAGGCGTGCGTCCACACAAAGCGTCCACATACCTATCTGGAACCCCTATTTCTCCGAGTTGACAGCAGAACCATTCGCGCAAGACTTGGGGCGTGATGTGTAGACCAGTCTTCCTATTTTTTCAGAAATAAAAAATAAATCACAACTGTTCGATTCAGACTTAACAGTCTCATTTCTAATAGAACAGAAGTTTGGGCATAGGCTTAACTAGCTGTGCTTGTGCCTTTTCTCAATGGTTGGAGAGATAATCTTCCTTGGATTGGGGAATAAAGAACCGGCTTTCACGAATAATCAAACCCAGCACCGGCCGCGCAGTCATGCTGGCCGTAGACCATGGCTACTTCCAAGGTCCAACGACCGGGCTGGAAAAACCCCGAGAGACAATAACCCCGCTAGTTCCGTACGCTGACTGCCTTATGCTTACAAGAGGAGTTCTGCGCACATCAGTGGACCCTGATGTGAACGTGCCTATTGTTCTAAGAGTCTCAGGAGGCACGAGCATCCTCAAGGAGCTTTCCAATGAAGGAATCATTACGTCGACAGAGGAGGCCATACGTCTCAACGCCTCAGGCATGGCCTTGTCAATCTTCGTTGGAGGCGAAAATGAGAAGCAGACATTGCTGAACCTTTCGAAGCTGGTGGACGCCGGGGAGCAGTACGGAATTCCTGTGTTGGCCGTTACGGCTGTGGGGAAAGAGATGACCCGAGATGCTCGGTACTTGGGGCTTGCCTGCCGCATCGCTGCAGAACTAGGCGCGCACCTCGTGAAGACCTACTACTGCGAAGACTTCCGAAAGGTGGTTGACGGATGTCCAGTTCCGGTGGTCATAGCAGGAGGAAAGAAGTTGCCAGAACGGGAGGCACTTGAATTGGCATACAACGCTATCCATTCTGGAGCGGTGGGAGTGGACATGGGAAGAAACATCTTCCAATCAGAATCCCCCGTTGCCATGATAAGAGCGGTCCGCAGCATCGTGCACGAAAACGCTACCGTCGACGAAGCCTATGACCTTTTTTCGAAAGTGAAGAACGAAAAATAGATCTTTGGCCTGAGACTTGTTCGGTCCCAAGGCCAATCATTGCAGCTTTGACGCTTGCTGTCCTCTTGTACCCCAATTGGTTTTCGATATGTCGTGAATGACGATGTGTAGCGACTCGGGCTTTACGCCGATTCCTTCGAAGGCTTTCGTTATCCCCTTTATGAGCGTCTCCTTCTGGTCCGGCGTCCTTCCTTCCCACATCTCAACTATGACAACAGGCATGATTTCACCTCCGTAGCGAGGATCTGACTCATTTGCAGTGCCGGGGATTTTACCCTTTTTGTACTTGCAGGAACCGAACTGCTGCTTCCTCGTCGAAACCTTCGAGAACCTGCGATCGACTCTGTCCTCGGTCCACACAGCTACGCAAGGCTTTATCGCATTCGAACACTTTGGCATTCTCTCATCTGCAATCATATCAGAGATCGGTGGAACAATGGTTCAGAGCGCGCAACATAGTGCGGTCTTCGCCGTCATAGTAGCAGTCATATGGGGGCTTTCCTTTGTCGCGGCGCGCATAGTTTTGTCGACGTTGACGCCGATTCTCCTAGCCACGGTCCGTTTTAGCATCGCTTCGTTGGTGTTCATACCGATCATAATCAGAGACCACAGGCGCGGATTCGCGCCCAGCCTCCGAAGCATGGTGGAGCTTGCTGGATTAGGGTTTCTCAGCATTTCCATCTACTTCTGGCTCCAGTACACAGGAGTCAAGTATGCGGGTGCAGGCGTTTCCGCTCTACTCATCGTTGGCCTGATCCCTGTACTCACTGGGTTCGCATCCGTCTTCGTCCTCAAAGAGAGATACGACTTTCAACAAATAGCGGGAACAGGACTGGGGCTTCTTGGAGTTGGTTTGATAGCTACGCCTGGGCTGCTTGTCAACGAAGTTGACTGGCTCTTCTACTTGGGCGTACTATGCCTACTCCTCAACGCTGTCTGCTGGGCTCTCTACTCCACCTTGAGCAGACGCCTCATGAATCGCGAGCGGAGGCCACTCATGGTCACCGCCTATGTCACGGTTCTCGGAACCCTCGCTCTCATACCCATGTCATTAACGTCAGATTGGAGCCTGATCAGACTCCTCGGACTAGAGCAATGGTTGAGCATACTCTATCTCTCGCTTGTCTGCTCGTGTGCAGGCTACTTCATGTGGAACCTGGCCCTGTCAAGGATGGAGGCTGTGAAGGCCGCGGTCTGGCAGTATCTAGAACCTGTGGCCGCCTTCGCAGGAGAGGCGTTGATCTTCAGCGTGCTTCCGAGTCCGTCAACGCTGGTCGGAGCAAGCGCAATAATCGTCGGCGCTCTCTTGACAAACAAATCCAGAAGATGATTCTTGAGATACTGCCCAGTTCAGACTCCCTAAGAGCCTTATAGTTCCGAGTTGCGCACCAATAGACGAGGTGCCTTGTCATGAGCCACGCGAGTTCCGTTAGAGGTCGAGTGATAGAGGAGATCGATTCCTTGACCAGCAGGTTGGTGGAGATGGCCGACACAATTCACGAATATGCTGAGATTGGATTCGAAGAACACAAGTCCTCTGAATTGCTGGCGACTGAGCTGAGAAAACATGGGTTTGAAGTAGAGAAACCGGTGGCAGGTTTGGATACCGCGTTTGTAGCCACCTATCGCGGAAAGCCTGGTGGACCGACCGTAGGCTTCCTCTGTGAATATGACATAGTCGCTGGGCTTGGCCATGCCTGTGGCCACAACCTCATCGGAGTCGCTGGAGTCGGCGCAGGCATAGGTTTGAGCAAAACTGTTTCTCAGCATGGCTTGGGCGGCACGGTGAAAGTCTTCGGATGCCCTTGCGAAGAGGGATTCGCACCGAACGCAGGCGGCAAGATACACATGCTGAACGCAGGCCTCTTCGGTGACGTAGACGCGGCGCTCATGATTCATCCCCACCCTGACCGGTACAGTGTCTGGGGAAAGGCTCGAGCTAGAGAGAACCTTGCCGTCGTATTCACCGGCAGGAGGGCGCTCAGGCCAGAAGCCCGCTACGATGTTGTGAACGCGCTTGACGCGGCTATTCTCACAGTAAACGGCCTGAGCATTCTTCATCAGAGGAAGAGCCCTGAAGCAGTCTTGACCTACATCATTAGTGAGGGCGGTGTGAACCCCAACATTGATCCTGTGAAAGCGGTGGTCCGCATCTACTGTCGATCTCTTGACATGAAGTATTTCATGGAACTTGTGGAGAAGGCGAAGAATGTGGCTCGGGGAGCTGCTCTAATGGTTGGAGCGGAGGTGGAGTTCAAGCTGCATGGACCCACATATGAGCCTGAAGTTCCCAACCTGACTCTGACCAGACTTGCTCACAAGAACCTGTTGGAGCTAGGTGTGGAAGTCGAGGAGCCACGCAAGAGCGCTGAGCTGATACTCAACGGAACGAGAGCATACTCCACGGATCTCGGAAACGTCAGCCGAGTCATCCCTACTCACACTACTTACATAAAGATAGGACCCAAAGGAGAAGTCGTGCTTCATACAGCGAAGGCCGTAGAAGCGACCAAGTCTAAGGCAGGTCACGAAGGAATGATCATCGGAACGAAGGCTTTGGCGCTGACCGCTCTTGAACTCATTATGAATCCTAAGCTGGTGGAAGAAACGAAACGCGAATTTGATGTCTACAAGTCCGAGAACTACAAGCATCCGCACCCAACAGGTAGCTATCCTGATTACTTGGCTTAACGAAAGCGAGTAGTGTGCGCTCGACCGGTCCTCTTTCTTCTTCCACATTGTATCATGTGTTCAAATGGAAATTGAATTCCACGTCGTCAAACAGGCGGTTGGCGATCTTTCAAAGGATTCAGAGCTGCTGACACTTAGGGCAAATGTAGCTTGAGGTGCTTCCCGTCCTGATCTTCTTCACAGTCGTCCCACAAACGGGGCATGGTTTCTTCTCCTTGTATCCGACCAAGAACTGCTCCGATCCATATCTTCCGCGGCGGCCATAGAGATCTCTCTCATATCTCAATCCTCCGAGTCTGATGCTCGTGCGCAGAACCTCGCCTACGCTCCTGTGAAGTGCTTGTATCTCTGATTCCGTCAAGGTCTGAATACCACGAAGCGGATGAAGCCTAGCTTTGAACAAGGTGTCCTGCACATACACGTTGCCTATTCCCGCGATATTCTTCTGGTCTAACAGGAAGCTTTTGATGGCCCCCCGTCTTCCTGACAAAAGAGAGCCGAGTCTTTCAACTGTAAACTCCTTTTCTATCGGAGAGATCCCTAGCTTCGAGGTCATTTTGTGTTTCGGAAGCTCGGCATCCGAAGCGAGATGGATGTAGCCGAACCACCAGAAGGTGGCAGTCAGCTCTGTTTTGTCGTTGAAAGTCATCCTGAATTGATATTTCTCAGGGGTCGTGTCAGCCGTCTTGTGGTAGCGCAGATCTCCTCCCATGCCGAGATTCAGGAGCAGGTTGTCGCGGGGGTCTAATCTAGTGAAAAGCCACTTTCCACGCACTTTCGTATCCCCAACGGTCTTGCCGACGATTCTTCGACGAATCTTCTCGGGCGTCAGGTTGAGGCATTTTGGTTGACGTAATTCAACCTTGTCAATCCGTTTTTCGTAAAGCCTCGAAGTCATCTGCCTAGCCAGATTAGCTATCTCAGGAAGCTCAGGCATCAAACCATCCTCTCATTTCAGCGTCTAGATTCAGTGATATTGTTTGGATCATATTTAGATGGATTACCTTTTCTTGCTCATCCGCTAACAATACACTGCTACTGGGCATAGGAGGCGGCACAACTTGGGATGCGATCTCCGAATTCTTGAAGGAACAGTCATTGACGGATTGGGAAATCCTTCAACAAAGTCGAACGTGTACATTTCAGGCGACAAGATCGAATCCGTATCTTCAAGCAACATGCTAGCGGCCGACGAAACCATATCTGCAAGAGGACTGATCGTCGCTCCAGGGTTCATTGACACGCATAGCCACTCCGATCTCCTGTTATTCACCGATCCGTTCGCCAAGTCGAAGATCACTCAAGGAGTCACAACAGAGATACTTGGCCAAGATGGGTTTTCGGTGGCGCCGATCAATAGGGAAGTTCAGTCTGAGCTTGCCAGATACTTGTCAGGACTTGCGGGGCAACTCGATGAATGGAAATGGAACAGCTTTGACTCCTACCTGCAACAACTCTCAACGCTGCGGACAACGGTGAATGTTGCATCACTCGTCGGAAATGGCACGCTACGCGCGATATGCGTCGGATTTGATCGAAGGCCAGCAAGTGAAGACGAGCTTGAACAGATGCGCACAATCCTTGCAGAATCGATGAGGCAAGGCGCCGTCGGCTTATCATCGGGCCTCATCTATCCACCTAGTTCCTACGCCACCGAGGATGAACTTGTGGAGCTATGCAAGGTTGCAGCCAAGTACAAGGGAATCTTCGTGATTCACATCAGAAACGAAGCAGACAGACTGATTGAGTCTGTTGACGAAGCAATCCGAGTGGCAAGAAGAGCACAGATTCCTCTCCACATATCTCACCACAAGGCGATGGGAAAGGAGAATTGGGGAAACACGAAGCAGACCTTGGACAGGATCGACTCAGAAACCGAGCGAGGCCTCTCTATTTCCTGCGACATATACCCCTACACTGCAGGAAGCACGATGCTGTCCGCGCTGTTGCCTCCATGGGTTCTTGAAGGAGGCCCGAAGGCCGCTCGAGAGCGATTGGAAGACGATGGGCTGAGAGGCCGGATCCTGCGAGAGCTGGAAGAAGGTTTTCCCGGCTGGAGGAGCTACTCCCAGTTAGGCGGCTGGGACAGAATAGTCGTCACATACAGTAAGGCTCGGAGAGAGGTGGAAGGCAAGAGTATTGCCCAGATCGCAAAGGATCGAGCCCTAGCCCCAGCGCAGGTGGTCATCGATCTCATCCTTGAGTCCGAGGAAGCCGTTTCGATGGTGGTCTTCCACATCTCTGAAGACGACATTAGGAGAGTTGTCACCCACAAATCCTCAACCATCTGTACAGACGGTCTCCTCATCGGCAACCCGCACCCTCGTGCATACGGAACCTTCCCGAGAGTTCTTCGGCGATATGTCCTCGAAGAGAAGTTGTTGACTTTGGAGAAAGCGGTTCAGAAGATGACTTCGCTGCCGGCTTACCGATTCGGATTGAAAGATCGAGGCATAGTGAAGCATGGCGCTTTTGCCGATCTGGTGATCTTTGATCCCCGAACGATACGCGACACAGCCACATACGACAATCCAAGACAGTTCGCAGAGGGCGTGAAGTATGTTATTGTGAATGGACAAGTGGTCCTTCGTGAAGGGCAATTCTCCGAAGCCAGACCCGGAAAAGCACTTCGAAGAGAACCAGCTCAATAGCCTGAAGTATCGTAGCCCTTGCTTCGCGGCGCAATTGCCAACGCTTATCAGGGTACGACAATTCCTTAGTGCATAGGGCGTTTGGAGACTTGAAGACTCTTAGGAATTTGTCGACAGCTTGTGTTCATGCAGGCGAGACGATAGATCCAGTCACCCGATCCATTCCGACTCCGATCTATCAGTCTGCTGTCTTCGCCTTCAAATCCATGAAGGACGTCATGTCTTACCACCTTGGTGCGGAGGACGGCGCCCAAGGCTACATGTACTCCAGACCAATGTCGCCGACTCAACGCGCACTCGAAAGAAAGATCACTGCTCTTGAAGGCAGTGAGGACGCATTGGCGTTGTCCTCAGGTATGGCCGCCATAACGACCGCGATCATGACCCTGCTAAAGCAGGGAGATGAACTAATCTCTACAGACATGGTCTACGGAGGAACCTACTCTTTCCTCAAGAACAAACTGCCAGAACTCGGAATCAAGACGCATCTCATTGATACAAGAAACATTGAGGCAGCTGAGAGGCTGGTCAGCAACAGAACGAAGATACTATTCGTTGAGACGCCAACAAATCCCGACCTCAGAATTGCAGACATTCAACGTGCCGTCGAGATAGCGAGAAAGCACAACCTAACACTCATGGTGGACAACACGTTCGCCACTCCAATCAATCAAGTTCCCACCGAGTTAGGGGCGGACGTGATCCTGGTAAGCATGACGAAGTACTATGGTGGCCACAACGATCTGATGGGCGGAGCCATAGCTGGATCACAGAGTTTCATAGCCTCTGCGAGAAAGGCGCTCAAGGTCTTCGGTGGAACCATCGACCCGTTCGCGGCCTATCTGACTCTTAGAGGAACCAAGACGATGGCTCTCAGAATGGAGAGGCACAACTTCAATGCCATGAAGGTGGCGACGTACCTAGAGAATCATCCGAAGGTAAAACGAGTCTACTACCCCGGGTTGAAGTCACATCCTCAGCACGAGTTGGCGAGAAGTCAGATGAAGGGGTTCGGTGGAGTCTTGTGTTTCGAGTTGGAGAGCGAGAAGAAGGCTGTGGAGTTCATTGAGAGCTTGAAGATCATTATTCACGGCCTCAGCTTGGGCGGAGTGGAGTCTCTCATCTCTATGCCCGTCTACTCCTCCCACTACTATCTGACCCCACAGGAGCTGGAGAAGATTGGGCTTAACAACCGCATGGTCCGTCTCTCGGTGGGAATAGAGAATGTCGAAGATCTGATAGCCGATCTGGAAAACGCCTTGAAACCTCTCTGACCGACTACCGCCTTCTGGACATTTCAAGACTCTTCGGAGAAAGCGATCGTCAGACAGGCCCGAGCTGAATAGCCCTACTCTTTCTCTTCATGACGCACTATGAACCAAGTTACCAGAAAGGCCACAAGAATCACAGCAACAAGAGATATGACCGGCAGCCTCGCGTCCATCAAGAATGAGTCTAGTGGGGACGTGGCCTTGAGAGCTAGGTCTTTGGCTATCATGGCCAAGGGAACAGCCGTTGAGAACTGGGCCAAATCACGTGCCTGAATGGCCTGAGTGAGCTGTTCTCTTGCTTTCCGTAGCCCCTCCGTCCTTCCTTCTCTAAGCGCTCCTTCTATCTCTTTCTCAGCTTCTTGAACGGCCTGATCCGTTTGGGTGGCTTTGTACATATGATTCTGGGGATACTAAGAGCAAGTGGACAAGAGAATTCGGTCCGGGAATTGACCTAGTGAACGCACTCGGTCGCAGGATACTTTGCATTTCGTGGGAATGACATTTTTCTCTTTCTGAGAGTTGGCTTATCCGTCTTTCGATACAGTTGTTTTCCGAAAGTCAAGCATTTGGTTCAGGGGAGTTATCGGAAACTCTTAAGGTAGAATGTGACAGTATAAGTCGGTGACTGGTCTTGGGTAGTTGTGTGAAGCCTGAGTTCTTGGACATCATCAACTATTCGGTCTGTAAGGCTGTCAACGAGGCCTTGGGCCAGAACTCTGTCGAGTTCTTCAGGAAAGTTGGCGAGCACCACTTGGATGAGGCCGTGCGAAGAGGG
>Ga0315281_10008785_pt1 | contig 14087 bp, 12 predicted proteins | sample YL17G07_0_MG_FD_204540 | JGI IMG/M metagenome (GOLD analysis project Ga0315281, IMG submission 204540) | Sediment microbial communities from Yellowstone Lake, YNP, Wyoming, USA - YL17G07_0 | ecosystem: Environmental > Aquatic > Freshwater > Lake > Sediment | place: USA: Wyoming | collected...
TTCCTTGGGAGACCCACCTTCTCAAAAACGTAATTTACGATATCAGCCTTTGTCATATCTACCTCTCTTTTTTATTCCAAAGCTCTAGAGTGAATAACCCCTTATCTGCCGATGGAGTATTTAATTCTAATTTTATATTACAGTCTTCCCTAATTGTCAAGTATTTTCAGCGAATTCGGCTTAGGGGGGGCACATAACTCCTCCTTCCCCTCTTACCTCAAGTTGAGATATAGGAGAAAATAACAGTATTATATACGAATTATCAACCTTGGAGGAATGTATGATAATAAGCAAGCCACTTCTCTCCGCCGAACAGATACGGGCGCGGGTAACGGAACTCGCCGATACCATATCGAGTGACTACCAGGGTAAGGAAGTACTCGCCATCGGCATACTGAAAGGCGCCTTCATGTTTTTTTCGGACCTTATCAGGGAACTTAAAATCACCGTAACTCTGGATTTTATTATTTCCTCAAGCTATATAAAAACCTCGTCCACGGGCGAGGTCAAGGTCTTCTACGATATCAGGGAAGACATTAAAGGAAAAGATATCCTGCTTATAGATGATATAATCGACACGGGAATATCACTTAATTACCTGCGGGAGCGGATACTGTCTCAGTCGCCGGCAAGTCTGAAGACATGCGTGTTCCTGAACAAAAAAGAGCGCCGTATCGTTGATGTGCCGGTGGAATATGTGGGGTTCGATATCACTGACCAGTTCATAGTCGGGTACGGTCTGGATTATGATAATAAATACCGGAACCTGCCCTACCTCGCTGTTTTCAAAAAAGAGACATAACAGCGGGAGAGGAGGCGGGAGGAGGATACTGCATGTACGAACTGATGATAGAAACAGGGTTTGCTTCAGCCCACCAGTTGCGGGGCTACAAGGGGAAATGCGAGAACCTGCACGGCCATAACTGGAGGGTGCAGGTCTACGTCGTCGCGGAACGTCTCAACGAGATCGACCTTGCCATCGACTTTCATGACCTGAAGGACATGACCAGCGAGATTGTCGGACAACTTGATCACACCTGCCTCAACAATATTTTCCCCTTTACCGAGAGGAACCCCTCATCGGAAAACATAGCTCGCTGGGTTTTCGACTCCCTGAAAAAAAAGCTGCCGGACAACAGGGTGAAGGTTTCCGCCGTCACCGTATGGGAATCCGAGAACGCTTCCGCCACCTATTACGAAGAGGACTGAATGGACCTTGAATTCGCGCAAAGGCTTATCGCCGCAGCCCTCCAAAAGGGAGCGGCAGAAGCGGAAGTCTACCTGCGCAGCTCAAAGCACCTTGGCATCGAAGTCCGCAACCGGAAAGTGGACACCCTGGAATCCTCCGCAACCTCCGGCTACGGCCTAAGGGTCATTCGGGACCACCGCCCTGGCTTCTCATACTCCACTGACCCCGCTGACAGGGAGCGCGTGGCGGAAAACGCTGTGGAGGCGTCGCGGTATACGGAACGTGACGAATTCTCGGGACTGCCCTTGCCTTCGTCTGCCGCAGCCGCAGAGGTTGCCGTTTATGATAACGCCATCGCCTCCATGGCCGAAGAGGAGGCCATAGAGAAAGTGCTGAGTATCGAGAAATCAGCCCTCGCTACCGACAGCAGGGTCCGCAAAATTCGCAAAGCGTCGGGGACTTTCCTCAGGAGCGAAACCTGCATTGCCAATTCCCGCGGCATCTCCTTTACTTATTCCTCCACCGGCTGCTCCGCATCCATCATGGCCGTGGCCGAGGAAAACGGCGGGGCCCAGATAGGATGGGATTACAGCGGCAGCAGGTTCCTGAGCGGGGTCTCCTTCGAAGAAGTGGGCAGAGGGGCTGCCCGTAAGGCATTGTCTCTCCTCGGCGCAAGGAAGATAACGCCCGTCAGAGGTTCCGTCATCCTCGACAGTTCGGTGGTTGCTGATTTTCTCGGACTCCTTGCATCGGCCCTTTCCTCTGAAGCGGTCCAGAAAAAAAAGTCCATGCTCGCGGGAAAGACGGGCGAGCAGGTGATAACCTCCCGCATCAACATCGTGGATGACGGCCTGCTCGAAGGCAGGCCCGGCAGCAGGCCGGTAGATGACGAGGGGATACCCACGACAAGGAAAGTCCTGATAGAAAGAGGGTCCCTCCGCACTTTTCTCTACAATACCTATACCGCGCGGAAGGAAGGCGCAGTCTCCGGCGGGAACGCTGTTCGGGGTGGTTTTGCCGGACTCCCTACGGTCGGCCCGACAAATCTGTATCTCGAACCCTCAGAACGCGATTATATGACAAGCTTCGGCGGACTCCTTGAGCAAATGGACAGCGGCCTTTATGTCATTGAGACCATGGGCATGCACACGGCAAATCGCATATCAGGGGAGTTTTCTATCGGCGTTTCAGGGGTCTGGGTGGAAAAAGGCAAACCACTCTATCCTGTTAAAGAAGCCGCCATATCGGGAAACGTGCTGACCCTTTTTAATAATATCAGAAGGATTGGCGATGACCTCAGATTTTATGGTAACATAGGTGCCGCAAGTCTTCTGATTGAGAGCATTGATATCAGCGGATAAGCGTTCAGATATACCGCGCGCAGCTGACACCACTAATAAATGAAAAGGATGAGATAGAGGAGGATTTCTTATGGATTATTTCTTGACTGAAGAACAGCTGATGATTCGCGACCTCGCCAGGCAGATTGCTGAAGAAAAGATCGTGCCGGTGAGGGCGCAATACGATGAAAAAGACGAATATCCATGGGAAGTCATAAAAGTCCTTGCCCAGTCGGACATGATCGGGCTTTTCATACCCGAGGAGTACGGCGGTCTCGGCAAGGGCTGTCTCGAACTCTGCATCGCGATAGAGGAGCTTTCAAGGGCCTGCGTCGGCATATCCACTACCTATGCGTCCAATGCCCTGGGCACCTACCCCATCCTGCTTTTCGGCTCCCCTGAACAGAAGAAAAAATACCTGCCTGATATCGCCGCCGGCAAGAGGCTGGTGGCCTTCGGGCTCACCGAGGCCAACGCCGGGAGCGACGTGGGCGGAATACAGACCACCGCGAAACTCGAAGGGAACGAATATGTCCTTAACGGCACAAAACAATGGATCACCAACGGCGGCGAGGCCGAGATATACACCATCATAGCCATCACCGATAGGGCGAAGGGTCCGCGGGGGGCTTCCGCCTTTATCGTGGAAAAAGGCACGCCAGGTTTCACCTTCGGGAAAAAAGAAAACAAGATGGGTATCCGCGCCTCTTCCACCCGCGAACTCGTATTCGACAACTGCAGGATCCCGAAAGAGAATATTATCGCCAAGGAAGGCATAGGTTTCATCGTTGCCATGAAGACACTCGACTCGTCAAGAACAGGAGTGGGAGCGCAGGGACTCGGCGTAGCGCAGGGCGCCTTTGAGGAGGCGGTAAAATTTGCACGGGAGAGACACCAGTTCGGCCACCCGATCATCAGCTTCCAGGCCATACAGCACATGCTGGCGGACATGGCCACGCAGATAGAGGCGGCGCGCGCGCTGATTTATTCCGTGGCGCGTTACGTGGACAGCGGGGCAAAGGACGTCTCAAAAGAATCAGCCATGGCAAAGACCTTTGCCACGGATATGGCCATGAAGGTGACGGTGGACGCCCTGCAGGTGATGGGCGGCGCCGGATACATGAAGGAATACCCTGTCGAGAAAATGATGCGCGACGCGAAGATACTCCAGATATACGAAGGCACGAACCAGATACAGAGGAATGTTATCGGTCAGGCCCTGATTAAAGAGGCGGCAAAGAACAATAAGTGACCCACTCTCCGGGCTGAAGCCCGGAGAGTGGAATGTCTATTTCCGTGACATCTCTTGCTGATAGGCCTTCTCCTGGGTCCAGCCGCTTATGTGCGGGGAGTACGCCACATAATAATAAATTCCCCAGACGATAAGTCCCAAAAAAAGCAGGAGCCATCCCAGGGGAAGCTTCCGCTCCGTTTCCTTTGCATGAAAGGCGTCTATATTGTCTAGTTCGTCGGACATAGTATCCTCCTACGTTATTTGGTTTGCAGGGAACGGACGTATGACACCAGCGACCATATCTTCTTTTTGTCCATCCCGGCCCCGAAGGGCGGCATGCCGCCCTGGGTCCCTTTGTCTATGGTTGTATAAATTTTCCCGTCGCTCAGCTGTACCTTGTCGGTAAGAGCAGGACCTATGCCGCCCTCCCCCTTTCCCCCGTGACAGGCTGAGCAGTTGCTGTCAAACAACTCTTTTCCCTCATGGATGGCATGTGTGTCACCGGCAAGAGGGTTCTTTCCCTCATTCTCAGCCGCTGCGGCAGGTGCTGCCGCAAGCTTCCTCGTCACCGCTGTGCCTATGACCTGCATGTATGCAACAAGAGCATCGAGTTCCGTTTTGGAAAGCAGGGTCGTCATCTCTTCAGGAGTATATGGAAACCCGTTCACCTTCATGTGGGCTTCCATATCCTTCGGGTCCAGCTTAGCGTCCTTCAGCCATCCGTAAGCCGGCATGTTTGACTCAACGAAAAAGGCCCGCGGATTTTCGAAGTGGCGGTAATGCCACATATCCGGATATTTTCCACCAACCCGCGCGAGGTCGGGCCCTGTCCTCTTGGACCCCCAGAGGAACGGCCGGTCATAGGCGAATTCCCCGGCTTTGGAGTATTCACCGTAACGCGCCACCTCGGCCCTGAGGGGTCTGACAGTCTGCGTATGGCAGTTATTGCAGCCTTCCCTCTGGTATATGTCCTTGCCGGCAAGCTGAAGGGCGGTGTACGGTTTAAGGGCCTCAAGCTTCGGGTGCATTTCCCTGGTCATCATGGGATAGACCATCATTATGATGGACCCGATGAGGATGACCAGCGTCGAGACAACGGCGAAGAGTATGGGATTTTTGTATAGTTGGCCTTTCATCTCGCCACCTCCCGCCCCTGGAGCGCCTTGCCTTTGCGGATAGTCATGTAAATGTTATAGATGAAAAAGAGCATGCCGACGGTGAAGATGACGCCCGCGCCGGTCCTCATTTTCCAGTAGGGGTAGTTCTTTGAAAGGGTCTCCATGAACGTATACTGAAGGCTCCCGTCGGCGTTGACCGCCTTCCAGAGCGCGCCCTGCTGTATGCCGGTTATCCACATGGTAAGGGAAAAGATGAGTTGCCCGATGAGCACAAGCCAGAAATGCGTATTAGCGACCCTGACGCTGTAGATTTCGGTATCGTGAATCTTCGGGATTATATAGTACATGGACGCCGTTGCCGTCAGGGTGACCCATCCCATGGTCCCCATATGCACATGGCCCGGCACCCAGTCGGTATAGTGTATCAGCTGGCTCACGGTACGCAGCCCCTGTGTCGGGCCCTGAACGGTCTGGAGGCCGTAGAAAGTGATGCCCAGCAGGAAAAACTTTGTAAGGTAGTTGTTCTTCATACTCGACCAGTCGCTTCCTATAGTGTAGTAGCCGTTCACCACCGAGCCCCAGGAGGGAGCGATGAGGAACATGGTGAATACAATGGCGAGGGTCTGTATCCAGTCGGGCACCGGTGTATAGATAAGGTGGTGCGCGCCGGTCCAGAGATAGGCGAAAATAAGAGACCAGAAAGCAACGATGGAGAGCCGGTGGCTGTAGATGGGAATGCCGGTGGATTTGGGCAGAAAATAATAGAACATGGCGAGAATCGGCGTGGAAAAGATAAAGCCTACCACATTATGCCCATACCACCACTCCACGTTCGCGCTGTTTACGCCGGCGAATACCGAATACGACTTGAACGGTCCCGCAGGCGCCGCAAGGTTATTGACGATGTAAAGGACCGCAACCGCCACCACCGTGGCGATGATATACCAAAGGGAGATATACATCTGCTCTTCTCTCCGCTTGATAATGGTGCCAAAAACATTGACCGCAAAAATGACCCAGAGTATGACCACCGCGATGTCCAGGGGCCATTCGAGTTCGGCGTACTCAAGGGACTGGTTCATACCCGCAAAGAGACTTACCGCAGCCAGCGCTATGGCCACATTGAAGAAGTAGAGGTGATAACGCGCAAGCTTCGGGAACAGGAGGGGCCGCTTGCAGAGCCTCATGACAATGTAATAGGTAATACCGAATATGGCCCCTAGTCCCAGACCGAAAGCGAGCCCGTTGGTGTGCACGACGCGCAGCCTTCCGAAAGTGAAATAAGGCGGGAAATTAAATTCCGGCTTCCACATCTGGACCGAAATCAAAAGCCCTACGAGAATGCCTACCACTCCCCAGAAAATCGAGGAGAGGATAAACCCCCTGACCGTCTGATTATCATACTGATAATCGCTCATTCTTTTGCCTCCTCCTGAGAAAAAGCCTCCCCGCTTTCCCCGCTCTTTACTTGCGCGTGCGCGCAGAAACCTGTAACGCCTCGAAACTGACGCCGGTCAGATATTCCTCCACCTTTTTTCTCAAATCCACCCATACGGGATGAACGCAGCAGGTGGCGCTGAAACCGCAGACACTTTCATCAACCGCACACCTGTTCATCGCCACAGGCCCCTGGATCGTTTCGATAACATTAAGCAGGCTGATGTCCTCCGGCTTCATGGCGAGCTGAAACCCTCCCTTCACTCCCCGGAAAGACCTGGCGATCTTCGCCCTGACAAGCTTCTGCAATATCTTTGCGAGAAAGCTCTTCGGGACCGACATCTCCCTGGCGATCTCATCAACCATGGTGACCACATCCTGCTTGCCGGACAGATACAACACGCAGCGTATTGCGTAATCCGTTTCCCGAGTAATTTCCATTATCCGCTCCCCGCTTTTTTGTTTTTCATATTAGACATCATATTGAAAAGAAAATGCAAATCAGGAGTACTCTGCTCTCAGAATTCGAGTTTAGCTAAGTCAAGGGAGGGTCGGCCGTGGTAAGATAATGGGCCCGCAGTACCGCCGGGACTTCGCATACCGACAGCGAAAGGAGCGCTATGAAAAAAACCGGGAAAACATCACACCATTTTTCAGCTGCAGCGGCTGCACTGTTTGCATTTGTCTTTATTCTCTCTGCATCAGCCTTTGCCGCCGACTCAGCCGATAAAATGAAAGGGCCGGCTTTCACCGATCCTGCCAGGCGTTTCCCCATGCCTGCCGCATGGGTGAATAAACCGATACAGTATGAGGGATGGGCGGAAAAAGCCGACATAGCCGTCTCCCTGGAACAGGATGTATACCAGACGATCCTCCCGCTTATACAAAAGTACGCCAAAGAGCATAACCTGAAAATCGCGGTTAAAGAGGGCACCTGCGGTATTGCGGCGGGAATGCTTTCTCGCAAGACAGTGGACATGGGCGGCTTCTGCTGCCCTCCGGGCAAAGAGGACCGCCTGCCGGGGATAAAATATCACACCCTGGGAATTGTGAGCAAAGCCTTCCTGGTCCATACTCTTAACCCCGTGGATAATGTCTCTTCACAGCAGCTTATCGAAATGTTCAGAGGAAAAATTTACCGCTGGTCGGAACTCAGGGACAGCAGCGGCAAGCCCGGCGCCGGGGGAACAATACGGACCGTGGCCAGACTCCATTGCCAGACAAGGCCGGGGCACTGGAGACTGCTCCTCGATGACGATAAATTTTTCAGTCCCCGACTCGTGGAAGTAGGCTCCATCCCCGATGTGCTTAACGCCGTTGCCACGGACAGGGACGCCGTCGGGTGGGAAGTCCTGAGCATGGTCGAAAAGTACAAAAAGGGCGACAGGATGAAACCCCTCCGGGTCAACGGATACAGTCCCACTGACTATGAGGCCCTTGCGTCGGGCAAATATCCCTATTACCGCACCTACACCATCACCACCTGGGAAGGCCCGGCAGTGGAAAATGAGAAAGCGCGGAAGCTGGTCGAGTATCTGGTAAAAGAAGCCGATAGCCTTGACCCCCGCCGCTTCGGCTTCGCCTCCGCAAGCCGTCTAAAAAAAGCGGGCTGGAAATTCAGCGGGGACGAGCTTGTAAAGGAGCCCCGTTGAGGGACAACTCATGAAGACCGATCAGCAAAGGCCTTCCCTGCTGCAGCGCATACCCCTTAAGCCGAAAATAATGCTCCTCACCGTTTTCGTGGGCCTTATTGCATGGGTAGCGCTGGATTCCTTCCAAGCCGCAACTATTAAAAAAACCTTCGACGCCTACCTCAATAAAAGACTTGAAATAAGGGCGCAGGACGCCAGAGTAAGATTCGACCATCATGTGGAGATGTATCATGAGGCGCTAAAACTTATCATGTCCCAGACGAATTTCCACGCCTATATTGCCGCCGATAAAAATAACCCGGCCGAACGGCACAACAGGGTACGTAATCATACCGATATTCCGCCGTGGCTGCCGGACGCCTCCCTCATGCGCCATTTTGTTCCCATCAGCTATGCCCTGCTCATCACACCCGGAGGTATCGTACGGGAAGTATACAGCAGCTTGCCGGAACCGCTTCCCACCTCGCTGCTGCACCCTTCCGACCTGATGAGGCAACTGAGTCATAACCAGAGCTACATGACCACCGTGGACGGCAAACCCTTTTTGCTTACCGCCGAAACAATAAAGAGCGCGGGCGGGAGGCCGCTGGCAACGTTAATGCTTGCCGTGCCCATCGACAGCGACTTCCTCGCATCTTCACAGGGCTTCTCGGACCAGGACAACCTCATAGCCCTTATAAGCACCACGGACAGCCGGAGGATCATGGCATGTAACAGGCCCGATATTCTGCCGCTGGGCACTCCGCTGAAAACCATCGAGGAAAATTATCTGGTTACCGGAAAGTCCTTCTTCGACTGGGGGGCCTCGGACCTGACCATACAGTTCACTTCTTTCATGGCCAAAAAGGAGTTCAGCGAAATCGGCAGTTCAATCATAAAGACAGACAGGATACAGAGGTTCATCACCGCTTTGGCGCTCATTGCCTGCTTTTTTATCATCATCTGCTGGATTACCGCCCATATAAAAGGACTGACCGCGACAATTACCGATTTTTCCCGCGACACCCTCGGCATGACGCCTGTTCAGATAACGAGAGGCGATGAACTCATGGTCCTCGAAAACCAGTTCCGCCGTTTTACCGTTGAAATCATCGCGGCGCGGGAACAGTTGAAAAAGAAGTCCGACCAGGCCTTAAGGGACATGGCGAAATTCCCCGAGGAGAACCCCAATCCCGTGATGAGGATTTCCCGTGACGGCGGCCTGCTGTATTCCAATAATGCAAGCGCTCCCATCCTGGAGCTGTGGGAATACCGGGCAGGCGGCCTGCTGCCCGACCACATACGCAGAATGATTATCGAAGCCCTCACTTCAGGGATCAGCACGGAGATAGAGGCAACCTCCGGAGACCGCATATTCTCCCTTGGTTTCGTCCCCTTTGCGGATGGCGGATACGTCAATATCTACGGCAAGGACATCACCGTGCGCACACAGGCCCAGCGCCGACTCGCCGTGCAATACGCAGCAACCCGCATACTGGCCGAAGCAGTCAGCCTCTCCGAAGCCACTTCGCAGCTTCTTAAGACCATCTGCGAAAATATCGGCTGGGAGTTCGGCGAGATGTGGCGCGTGGACGCCGAAGCCGGCCTCCTGCGTATGGACAATTGCTGGCATTCATCGCAGTATCTGGCCATAGGAGAGTTCGCCATGTGCAGCCGCGATCTCACTTTTGAGAAGGGGAAAGGGCTGCCCGGCCGCATCTGGGCAAACGGTCAAGCAGCATGGCTAAGCAATGTTACTGACGAAAATAATTTCCCCAGAGTATCCGCGGCAGCCAGGGCCGGGCTGCACGGGGCCTTCGGCTTTCCCATCAGGAGCCTCGGGGTGGTGATAGGGGTAATGGGGTTTTTCAGCCACAGCGTCCAGCCGCCGGATGACGACCTGCTCAGGATGTTCGACGCCTTCGGCAACCAGATCGGCGACTTTATTAAACGCAAGCAGGCAGAAGAGAAACTGAAACAATACTCCGGCGAGCTTAAAAGGAGCAACAAAGAGCTGGAACTCTTCGCCTCCTTTGCCTCGCACGATCTGCAGGAGCCCCTCCGCGTGGTGTCAGGCTTTGCCCAGCTCCTTGAGCGCAGATACAAAGACAAGCTGGACACAGAGGCCGGCGAGTATATTTCCTTCATAGTGGACGGGGCGTCGCGGATGCAGCAACTGATCAGGGACCTCCTCGACTATTCAAGGATCACAACAAAGGGAAAATCTTTTCAACCCACGGACTGCAACAGCGTCGCGCATAAAGCCCTCGCAAACCTCAGGATAGCCGTTGAGGAAAGCAGCGCCGAAATTACACTCGACGAACTTCCCGTAGTCATGGCCGACGAGCCGCAGATGGTCCGTCTTTTTCAAAACCTTATCGGCAATGCCCTAAAGTATCGCGGCGACAAAACCCCCGTTGTCCATGTCTCAGCACAAAGGGCGGACAGTGAGTGGGTATTCTCGGTCATAGACAACGGTATAGGTATTGAGCCGCAATACTATGAACGCGTTTTCCAGATATTCCAGCGCCTGCACAAGAGAGACGAATACTCCGGGACGGGAATAGGCCTGGCAGTATGCAAAAGGATTGTCGAGAGGCACGGCGGGCGCATATGGGTCGGGTCGGAGGCCGGAAAGGGCTCGATTTTCCATTTCACGATACCGCATAATGTCAGGGAAGATGTGGTCTGATGTCCGATAAACCGAATAGCGAACACGGGAATGCGCCGACGCCCATCCGCCTCCTCCTGGTGGAGGACAATCCTGCCGATGCACGGTTGATAACGGAAATGCTCGGAGATATTAAGAACCTGAGCTTTCAGATTATCCATGTTGAGCGCCTCTCCCGGTCCCTGGTATATCTCGAAAAGGGCAACACTGACATCGTTCTCCTTGACATGAACCTTACCGACAGCGAATGGCCCCATACCATGCTGAAGGTGCTCGCCTGCGCCCCCGAGGTTCCCGTCGTTATCCTGTCCGGTTTCGATGACGAGGAGAGGGCCATCAAGGCCCTCAAGAAGGGCGTGCAGGACTATCTGGTCAAGGGAGAAATCGACAGCAGGCTCCTGGGCCGCACCATACTCCATGCCATCGAACGCAAGCGTATCGATAAGGAACTCAAGCTCAAGCAGAAACAGCTCGAAGAGCTGAACAGGACCCTGGAACAGCGGGTACTCGAAGAGGTGGCGCAGAACCGCGAGAAGGACCACCTCATGATCCAGCAGGACAGACAGGCGGCCATGGGAGAGATGATCGGCAATATAGCCCACCAGTGGCGCCAGCCCCTGAACACCCTTGGCCTCCTCATACAGGACCTGCTGCATGCCCAGCGTTACGGAGAGCTGCAGGGCGACTATCTCGAAAAAAGCGTGCATGAGGGCACGGAGATCATCAACCACATGTCCCAGACCATAGACGACTTCAGAAATTTCTTCAGGCCCGAAAAGGAAAAGGAGGTTTTCCGCCCCGGGGAAACCCTGCAGAGAGCGCTATCTTTTGTGGAAGCGAGCTTCAGGAATGACAATATCCCTGTAATACTGGAGGCGGAGGATTACGTTGAGATAAAGGGCTACGCAAACGAGTACGCACAGGTGCTGCTCAACATTTTGAACAATGCGAAGGACGTCCTCCTCGAGAGGGAAATCGCCGACCCGCATGTTACAATACGGCTGTTCAGCGAAGAAGGCAGGTCCGTGGTGACCATAACGGACAATGCAGGCGGCATTCGTGAGGAAGTTTTGGGTAAAATTTTTGAGCCCTATTTTACGACAAAGGAACAGGGCAGCGGGACCGGCATAGGCCTGTATATGTCGAAAACCATTATTGAAAAGAACATGCAGGGGAAACTGACCGCCCGTAACACCGGCGACGGCGCAGAGTTCAGGATAGAGGTTTAAGGTGGAGGACGCCACAGGCGGCAAGCTTGACATAACGGTGCTCTACGCCGAGGACGAACTGCCCGCGCGGGACAAAATCGCCAGGATACTGAGGAGACAGGTCCGTGACCTTCATCTGGCCAATAACGGCAGGGAGGGCTTTGAACTGTTTATGCGCCACCGTCCGGATGTCGTCATCACCGATATCAGGATGCCGCTGATGAACGGCCTCGAAATGGCGGAAAAGATAAAAGCGGTTGACAGGAAGACCCCCGTCGTCATTACTACAGCCCACAGCGAAACGGATTTTTTTCAGAAATCCATCGAAATCGGCATAGACAGGTACCTGCTGAAGCCGGTGGACGCCTTTAAACTGCAGGAGATACTTGGAGAGTTGGCGAATAACATCCGTATGGAACGCGCGTTGCGGGAACAAACACGCCTTCTTGAGGAATACAAGAGAGCGGTGGACGAGAGCAACATCGTCTGCAAGACGGACAACCAGGACAGGATCATCTACCTTAACGACGAGTTCTGTAAAGTATCGGGGTACACCAAGACCGACCTCCTGGGCAAACCGCATGAAATCATACTGCATCCCAAGACGCAGGAAAGTCTACTGAAAGAGCTGCAGCATACGATCCTGTCCAAAAAGATATGGAAGGGGATACTGGAATATACGAGAAAGAGCAGCAACATTTACTATGCCGATGTGACCATAGTCCCCCTGCTGGACCTGGAAAACAATATCATCGAATTTATCTACATAGGCCATGATGTGACCGAACTGGTGGACCTCACCAAATGGCTGAAACAACTGTCGAGCACCGACTCCCTTACCCAGATTTACAACAGGATGGCTTTTAACGACATTATCGAGACGGAACTGAACAGGACAAAAAGGTACAAGACCGACCTCTCGCTCATCATGTTCGACATCGACCATTTCAAGAACGTAAACGATACCTACGGCCATATGACAGGCGACAATGTATTAAGATCGCTGGTGGATCTCGTCAAGCAGAAGATCAGGACTGTGGATATATTCGCCAGGTGGGGAGGCGAGGAATTCATGTTACTCACTCCGGAAACGTCCCCGGAAGCCGCTTACGATCTTGCCGAACGCCTGCGCATAGCTATCGAGGAGCACCTCTTCGCTTCAGCGGGAAAGGTCACCGCCAGTTTCGGGGTAGCTTCCTTCAAAGGCGACGATTCCCCGGACATCCTCACCAAAAGAGTAGACCAAGCCCTTTACCGTGCCAAAGAGGGCGGCAGAAACAGGGTGGAGACAGGATAGCCGGGGGTCAGCCTCTTTATGCCGAATTCCCTTTTGGTGAATCCTTTCTGGTTCTAAACGTAACTACTGCTTCCGTGCCCTTATCGGATTTGATCCGGAGGATGCCCCTGAGTTGTGCTGTTAGAACATTGACAAGCTGAAGGCCCAGGGTGCTTGCCTCTTTATAATCAAAACCTTCCGGCAGGCCGACACCGTTGTCTTTGATTGCCAGTGTGTAAGTGTCGTCAGTCCTTGTAAAATGGACGCTTAATACCCCGCCTCTATTGTCGGGGAAAGCGTATTTGAAAGCATTGGTGAGGAGTTCGTTTATTATCAGGCCGCACGGCACCGCTGCTTCCAGATCAAGTCCGATGTCCTCAATGTTGATTTCCGTAGTGATTGCACTGGTGTCTATCCGGTAAAGGCTGATTATCTCTGAAACTATCGACTTGATGTAATCCTCAAAATTAATGGATGATAAATCTTTTGTCTGATAGAGTTTTTCATGAACAAGGGCCATGGACTGGACCCTCTGCTGGCTTTCCTCAAAGAGGGATCTAACAGCGGCGTCCTTTATTTTTCTTGACTGTAAAGAGAGAAGGCTTGACACGACCGCCATGTTGTTCTTTACCCGGTGATGGATTTCCCTGAGAAGCGCTTCTTTTCCTCTCAGAGACTCCTTTATCTGTTCTTCGGCCTGTTTGCGCTCGGTAAGATTCTCAAAGGTAATTAAGTTTCTATTTCCTATGGGTGACAGGTAAAATTTGATATATCGGGTTGAGCCGTCTTTGCAGGTAACCGTTGTTTCCATGGGTTCCATTTCCTGTCGGGTTTTAACGGCTTTTTCAACCGATTTAATCCATTCCATCCTGACTTCTTCCCTGTATTTCTCCTCCGGATAAGCAAGAGGCCACCAGTTTATTACATCCGAAACATCTTCCAGCGTATAACCGAAGAGTTCCGTGAACTTCTTGTTCGCCATA
>Ga0315281_10008786_pt1 | contig 14087 bp, 14 predicted proteins | sample YL17G07_0_MG_FD_204540 | JGI IMG/M metagenome (GOLD analysis project Ga0315281, IMG submission 204540) | Sediment microbial communities from Yellowstone Lake, YNP, Wyoming, USA - YL17G07_0 | ecosystem: Environmental > Aquatic > Freshwater > Lake > Sediment | place: USA: Wyoming | collected...
CCAGGCGCCCACGAAGACCCAGTCCCAGCGCGACAGCGCGGTCGGCCGGTCCGGCCTGCCCGGATCACAGGGCGTCATGAAGGCGTTGGGCGCCGCGGACTCCGCGAGGAAGCACCAAGCCGCAATCGACTCTGCCAGCAAACCGTGACTGGTCACGAGCCACGAGTCACTTAGTTTTGGTACCAGTCACCGGTCACCAGTCACTCATTGCCAGTCACAGGTCACAGGCCATGAAACGCAAATCTCCCCGCGGCATCCCGGACTTCTCCAAGAAACCGAAGGGCTACAACCCGGCGAACCCTGCTGCCGTTCAAAAGCAGGCGCCGCCCAACGCGCCCAAAGGTGCGAACGTCAAGCCGGCGTCCACGTCGGCCAAGTCAGGCATGCGCGGCGTGTAGAGGGCAGTACCTCTACATATAGAAGTCGCTTGGAAGTCGAGGAACCGGCAGCCACGCCCGACTGCCGGTGAGTGCGTGGAGGTCACAATGACCAACGAGCAGTTCAGCGCCAAAGTCGCCGAACTCGAGGTCCACGCCCGACGCGATCCGCACGGCTACCGCGTGCGCACCGTGTTCCTGGGTTTGCTGGGCTACGCGTACATGACCGCGGTGGTGCTGCTGGTGCTGACCGCAAGCATTGTGGCGCTCATTTCCATCGTCTGGCTCAGGTACATCGGCATAAAAATCTTCATCGCCACCGCCGTATTTCTCGGCGTGTTGTTCAAGGCGATCTGGGTCACTTTCCCGCCGCCCGAGGGCATTCCGCTCAGCCGCCAGTTGGCGCCGGAGCTGCACGCAGTAATCGATGAACTGCGTCGCGCCCTCCACGCCCCTGCGTTCAGCAGAGTGCTGATTACATCGGAGTACAACGCCGGCGTGGTTCAGGTACCGCAGTACGGGATCTTCGGCGGGCGCCGCAGCTACCTGCTGCTTGGACTGCCGCTCATGAAGTCTCTTTCGCTCGAGCAGTTCAAGGCGGTGGTGGCGCACGAGCTGGGTCACCTTGCGCGTGGCGATGCCGCGGTCGCCAGCTGGATCTACGGGCAGCGCCTGCGATGGCTGCGCCTGATGAGCGTGCTCGATGCGGCGGACAGCAAAGGGAGTTTTCTCTTCCGCAGGTTCTTCAACTGGTACGCGCCGTACTTCAACGCGCATGCCTTTCCGCTGGCGCGGGCGGACGAGTATGAGGCGGATGCAGCGGCGGCCCGGTTGACGTCACCGCGCACGGCGGCAGAAGCGCTCACCGGCATCAGCGTGGTCGGACGCTATCTGGGCCAACACTTCTGGCCCGGCATCTACAAACAGGCCGACGATCTGCCGCAGCCGGCAGCCGCGCCGTTTGTGGGTTTCACCCAGACTCTCACGAGTGGCCTGGGCAGCGCCGGCACCGGCGATCTTCTCACGGTCGCGCTGACGGAGGAGACGACGCTCGCCGATACCCATCCTGCGCTCAAGGACCGGCTCAACGCGCTCGGCCAGTCGGCACGTCTCGATCTGCCCGCACCCGGACACACTGCCGACGTACTGCTCGGTGCGCAGTTGCAGCGGATCACCAACGAACTCGACGAGCGCTGGCACAGGGAAATTCTCCCGGTGTGGCAGGCACGCTACAAAAAGGTGCAGCAGGAGCGCACGAATCTGGCCGAACTCGCCCGGAAATTCGAAGCAGGCGAGGCACTGTCGACAGAGGAAGCCATCGCCCGCGCTGTGCTCACCGCGGGCGTCGGCGGCGACCCCGAATCGGCGCTGGCGCAGATGCGTGTGTTGCACGGGCGCGAGCCCGACCATCCGCTTGTGTGCTTCAACCTCGCGGACACGCTGTTGGCGCGGGACGACGACGCAGGCATGGCCCTCGTGGAGCGCGCCATGGAGCTCGACGAGAATGCGATCTTCGAAGGCACGAAGCTGTTGCGGGACTATTGCCTTCGGCGTGGCCGCGAGGCCGAAGCGCAGGCGTGGCACGACCGCTTGGTGCAGCGCGCAACGGTGCTGCAAGGCGCGGAGAATGAACGCAGCAACGTGTTCACGTCCGACAAGTTCGACCGCCACGCGATCCCGGAGGAGGAGCTGGCGAAGATTCTCGCCAGCCTGCGCGCGATCCCCGGTTTACGAAAGGCGTACTTCGTGCGCAAGCGCGTCAAGCTGCTGACGCACAGGCCGCTCTACGTCATGGGCTTCAAGGCGAAGCGAACGGCGGTGTTCCGCAGCAAGCTGCGCGAGGCGGAGGTGCTGAAGGCGATCCAGCACGACGTCCAATTTCCCGGCGAGACGATGATCGTGTGTCTGGAAGGCAGGAACTACTGGCTGGACCGGAAGTTCCGCTTCATGCGCGGGTCGCGAATTCTCTAGAGGCCCCGCCGAACACTATGGCAGTGCCGGCCGCGTGCCGCCCATGCGCACCTTTTCCTGTTGCACGTACCACTCCGCTTCGCGCAGGAGAGCTTGGGCGTCGAACACCACGCCGTCCTTGATGGTCCAGCGCACGCCGCCCAGCTTGGAGAGTTGAGCGCGGGGCACGGTGCCATAGTACCCGTAGCCGCGACCGTACAACACTTTCAGGTTGTCGATCGGGTTGCCGTTCACAACGGCGAGGTCCGCGGCGCAGCCCACGCGGATACCGCACATCTGCTTGCTCTTGTCCAGGCCAATCGCCTCATACGCGTTCGTGCTCGCCACGCGAACGACGTCGATCGGATGGATGCCGGCTTCCTGCATCAATTCCAGCTCGCGGATGAGCCCGATGCCGCCGAACGATCCCTCGTCGCTGCCGGCCGTGAGCAACCCGCCGCGCTGATGGAACTCGAGTACGTAGTGCATCCAGATCGCGAAGTTGTTGCGCCAGTTGATTTCGTCGCTCGTCTTCCACTCGCGGTGATACGCCCCGTGCGTTGAGCTGTCCGGTCCGGCGGCGAGTTCGCTGGGATGCACCAGCGTTTCGCGATACGGCGCGGTGAGATGACGGGCGAGGTCGCGATTGCCCTCGTACACGGACATCGTGGGATCCCAGTTCGTGTCGTACTTGAGCATCGTGTCCAGCACGGCACTGATGCGCTCGGGATGCTTGTTGGCTTCGGCCCACAAGCTGCCGGCCCAGCGAAACCGGTCCAGCTCGTTCCAATAGTTGTAGTCCGCGGGAAAACTCTGCGATCCGAGCAGCGCCGCGTCCGGGATGCCGTACCAGTGCTCGATGGACCGCACGCCTGCCGTGGACACGACCACCGCATCGGACTCGGACACCTTGAGATCGACCATGACGAACATGCCGAGTTTCTTTCCTTCGTCCGCGGCGGCGCGCATGATATCCGGATACTGGCCCGGGCTCTTGCTGATCTTCACGCAGTCGGCGCCGAGCTCCTTGAACTGACGCACCTGTGCCCGGGCTTTGTCCGGCGTGTTGCCTTCGTCCCAGGCGCGAAGGGGCAGGGGCCACCGCTGGCACAGTATCAGGCGGGGAGCCACGATCTGATTGGCGTCGCCCTGACGCCGCTGCGCCGTGAGTTGCGTGAGTCCCGCGCCGCTGCCGGCGTCGCGCACCACCGTAACGCCGTGGCCGAGGTACAACCGGTAGGCGTAGTCGCTGCCTTTCGGGCCCATCTCGCGTCCGTCCTGCGGAAGGTGCGCGTGCATCTCCACGAGGCCGGGCATCACGTACATGCCGGTTGCGTCGATCACGCGGTCGCCGGTGGCGCGCTTGAAAGCGCGGCCGTAGCCGGCCGCGTTTACCGCATCCATCGGAATCATGTTCACGATGGTGCCGTTCTCGATCACGATGTCCACCGGGCCTTCGGGCGGCATGCCGCGATTCGTGCCGGGTGTGCCGCGTCCGCTGATGATGGTCGCGTTCCGGATCACGAGGCGGCCACTGCGATCGCCCCTGGTGGTGCCCATGACGATCGGCGCGTCACCTGCGGCGGGCTTCAGGATCCGTTCCGCAACCTGCGCGCTGAGCGCGGTGAGAGGGGCGAGGAGCAGGGCGAGGGCGGTGCGTCGCATCATGAGTTCCAGTTGGGCGGCAGTCTAGAGTGCGGTACCGGTGACGTCAGCGCCAGTCGGGGAAGTACCTTTGGTCCATGTGGCGGCTCGTTGTTCCGGCGACGCTGGCCGTAGCCGGCACGATCTCGATGGCGGTCGCGATCTACCATGAGCGGCGCATGCACCGGCATCGTCAGCCCGGCGTGACGTATGCGCAGGCCACGTTCCGTCGCGACGGCGGCTGGCGTCGCGCCGATCTGTTTACGACCGATGGCTTGCGCTATCAGCGCCGTGCGTCGGCCTTCGGCGTGGTGGGCATCTTCCTGTGGGCTGCGGGCCTCATCAGTTGGGCGGCCGCGATACTCAACGCGCGCGAGTGACGGCCCCGGGCCAGTACGTAGACGACCCAAGAGCCAGGCGCATCTCGGTTACCCATGCGTACGGCTCGCTTGGGAGAGCCAGGGGTTTGACGATCTCCACCGCGACAAGCCCCGCTTCCTCGAAAACCGTCTCATGGCACTCGGCCGTCCACAGGAGGTCTTCAACAGGACGGTGATCGGGAACGTCGAGCATCACGATCGGGACCGTGTCTCCGCTTCGGGCAGTGCGATTCGACGTTATAACGTTGTAGTGCTATTCTTCCGGCATGCCAGCCATCAAGCGTGCGACCGTCTATATCGAGGCACCACTGCACCGTGCCCTGCGCCTCAAGTCTGCGGAGACCGATGCGAGCATCTCCGAACTCGTCAACGACGCGATTCGGCGCAGTTTGGCCGAAGATGCGGACGACCTTGCCGCGTTCCACGATCGTGCCAAGGAACCTCGGGTCTCGTTTGAATCCGTCGTCCGCGACCTGAAGAAGCGTGGCAAACTATAGCATCCTCCTGACCAAGTCGGCCGCCAAGGAACTGGAGAGCGTGCCGACGAAGGATCGCCAGCGCATCGTCACGAGAATCGGATCGCTGGCGGACAACCCACGCCCTGTAGGCGCGGAGAAGTTGAGTGGAGACGACAAGTACCGAATCCGGCAGGGCAACTACCGCATTCTGTATGAGATCGTGGATGCGGAGCTGTTCGTGACTGTCGTGCGGATCGGCAATCGCCGTGAGGTCTGCCGGCGGTAGGTGCGGGTGGCTCCCGCGCATCATCGATTCGTAATGTGGGTGTCATCGCGAAATCACCGGCCGATAGCGGCAGGTCAATCGGCGTACCGCATAGCGGATTACCCACAACGGAGCGCCCCATCCGCGTTTCACCCGCACCGCTGAACAACGAGATCAACGCGACTCCATTCTCGTCAACTCGAAGGAAGCGTACGTGATTGCGGCCCCGCCGCGTCCCGGCCTCCCAAAGGATTGCTCCCAAACGCAGTTGTTGGCCTGATCGCATGAAGGATCGTTGTGGTAGGCAGCGTAAATGGCGTCCCGCTGCGACATCAGATTCCCATCCGCCTGCCAGTATTGCCTTCGCAGGAACTGCGTGGAGCGCTCCATGCCACATCCAAAGTCGAGAGCGTGCGTTCCATGCACATGCTTGTCAATGATTGCGGGCAGATCCCGGTGCGCCAGGTGGTATGTGCCGGGGACCTCCAAGGAAGCGTAAGTCTCGGAGCGCACTCGGTCATCGTACACGCAAGTCAATCGCATCACCGTCGGCCCGCGATGCATTACCGCGCTCGCCGCGTTACCGAAGGGCCTTTACGGTTTTCGTGCCAACTCCTTCTCTATCTCGGCGAGCGCTTCCTTTGCCCGCGCCAGCACCGCGCGCTGAGTGCCGCTCGGCGCCTGAAGTCCCCCGTGCCGCGCGCCGCTGCCGTTCCACGCGCCGGCCAGCTGGCCAAGTGCCACACCCGGCCCGCGCGGGCCACCGAAGCCACGACCACCACCGCCGCCTCCCGGTCCACCGGCAAGTCCACCCGGTCCCCCGGGCGCGCCCACTCTCGGCGGAGCAATGAGCCCGAGCTTCAGCGCCAGTGCGTTGATGCGCGTCGAGTCCGCACCCTGTGCCGCAGCCATCCTGGCGCGGAACGCGGTCGTCGCCGTCGCGATCCTTGCCTGAACGTCCTGCACGTCGAACAGGAACGCCTCGCGCGCTTTGTGATCGGCGAGCGTCTCCATCATCGCGGGATCAGCGCGCACCTCGAACGTCTGCGCGCTCCTCACGCCGTCCGCGTCCATCGTCACCGTGTACCTGCCCGGCGAGACGTAGAATCCGCGCGGCCCGATGTTGTGTGCCGGTATCGGGAGCGCCACCCGGGCAGAGCCAGGGCCTCGGCCCCCAGCAACGGCACCACCGCCCGCTTCAGGCGGCGGGCCTTCCTCGCCGCCACCACGCACCGGCCCGCCACCAAGCGCAGGCGCATACCTCAGGTCCCAGTTCACACGGTGCAGCGCACCGGCGATGATCGGGCCGGTCAGTTCGCGAATCACACGGCCCTTTTCGTTGGTCACCGTGAACTTCACGGCCTTCGCAGCGCGCGACAGGTGATAGCTGAACACCGCGCCCTCCACTGGGTTTTCCGCCGCATAAATGCCGTGCGCGGCGGTGGACACGTCGGCCCAGTAATTGATGATCGTGGCCTGGCGCACTCCGAACAGATGCGCTGGCTCGGCCGCCACTGCTGCGCTCCACTCCGCAATCGGCGACGCGTCGTCGAGAATCCAGATGCTGCGGCCGTGTGTGCCCAGCACCAGGTCCTTGGTGCGCGGCTGCACGATCATGTCGTCGTAGCGCGTCGGCGGCAGGTTGCCCGCGATGCGGGTCCATGAATCGCCGCTGGTGGTGGTGAAGTAGACGAACCGCTCCGTGCCGGCAAACAGCACGTTCGGCTTGCCCGGGTACCCGGTGATGCTGCGGACCGGCGCGCCATCGGGAAGTCCGTTCGTCACCATCGTCCACGACTTCCCGAAATCGCCAGTGCGGAAGATGTACGGTGCGAAATCGCCCGAACGGTGGTTGTCGAACGTCACATACGCGGTGCCGCGTGATGCGCCGGACGCGACAATCCGATCGACAAAGCTCCCGTTCGCCACCCCCGTGATGGACGCGCTCAGCTCAGTCCACGTCGTTCCACCGTCCTGCGACAGCTGCACGTTGCCGTCATCCGTGCCCACCCACAGGACTTTCTGATCCACCGGCGACTCGGCCATCGTCGTGATCTCGCTGTAGTTCGTTTCGCCGTCGTTGCGCGAGAGGTGGATGTCGCTGTTGAGCACGCCCGCGATGCGCAGCGTGTCGCGGTTCACCCGGCGCGTGAGGTCTGCTGTCGCGGTCCAGGTTGAGCCGAAGTCTTTCGATATGAGAAGCTTGTTCGCCCCCAAATAGACGGTGCCCGCCTTGTGCACCGACGCGACGATTGGAGCGGTCCAGTCGTAGCGGTACGTCTCGCCGGACGGAGCCACGGGCTGGATGTCGAACCGATCGCCAGTGAGCGCATCCACGCGCGAAAGGCTGCCGCCGCTCGACGTGGAGTACACAAAGCGGGGACCGCGCTTGTCCACCGCCTGACCCGTGCCGTCGCTGAAACCAATCTGCTTCCAATCGGAGTTCAGAATGCCGAGCCAGTGGCTCGTGGCGCTGGGGCCCATCCATGAATGCGCGTCCTGTAGCCCGCCGTATATGAAGTACGGGTCGCGGTCGTCCACCGCGATTCTATAGAACTGCCCGATCGCGAAGTTGTTGAGCCGGTTGTACGTGACGCCTTGGTCCCAGCTCTCGTGCAGTCCGCCGTCGCCTCCGAGCAGCAGGTGACGCGTGTTGTTGGGGTCGATCCAGAGAGAGTGGTGATCGTCCTTGAGCCCCAGGTCGTACGTGGGCGAGTTGGGCATCGTCTCGAACGTGGTGCCGCCGTCTTCACTCTTGGCCGGCTGAACGCCCAGCAGCCAGACGCGCTTGTCGGTGGATGGGTCGATGAACGGCGCGCTGTAATACATCGGCCGCGGATTCGTGCGGCTCGCGAGTTTCCATGTGGCGCCCGCGTCCTCGGAACGATACGTGCCGCCCGCGGACTGATGTTCCACCGTCGCGATCACCACGTTCGGGTTGGAGCGTGCGATCGCGATGCCGATGCGGCCTTTGTCGCCGGTGGGGAGTCCGCTCTCGATCTTGCGCCAGGTGGCGCCGCCGTCCGTGGACTTGTGGAGCGCGCTGCCGGGCCCACCGCCGTTGAAGCCGTACGCCGTGCGCAGCCGCTGGTACGTGGACGCGTACAGCACGTTGGCGTCGCGCGGATCCATCACGATCTCGTTCGCGCCTGTGAGAGAATCCACGAACAGCGCGCTGGTCCAGGTTCTGCCCGCGTCGGTGGTCTTGAACACTCCGCGTTGCGCCGTGGGCTTCCACAAAGTGCCGACCACGGCCACCCAGGCAACATTGCCGTCCGTGGGGTGCAGCAGCACGCGGGCGATGCTGCCGGACTCCTTGAGGCCCACGAAGCTCCACGTGGCGCCTGCGTCGGTGGAGCGGTACACACCGCCGCCCCACGACGAACTCTGGCGGTTGTTCTGCTCCCCGGTGCCAGCCCACACGACGCGCGCGTCGCCTGCAAAGATCGCGATGTCGCCGAACGTGTTGTCCGGTTCATCGTCGAAAATCGGCGTCCACGTCGTTCCCTTGTTGGTGGTCTTCCAGATGCCGCCAGTCGCTGCGCCAATGTAGATCGTGGCGGGGTCGCGCGGGTCCACCTCAACATCGTGGATGCGCCCGCCCATCACGGCGGGGCCCACAGAGCGGAAATGCAGCGCGTCGAATGGTGAAGCCGGCGACTGCGCGGCGCCCGCACTCAGCGGAGCGAATGTGAGCGGAATGCCTATGATCAGAGCGAGCGGGAACAGCACGGAGTAACGACGCACGGTGCAGATCTCACTGGTGAGGATGCCGGAATGTGCGCGGCATGCCGGCGCGCCGACAGGAGGCGCTTGTGGCTATGGGGTTGGCGGCCGCGCCGGGTCCAAGCTCCGTTCACCCCCGAGATCGTCAGCGCGCGGGCTGCGCGTCAAGGCGTGTCGAGCGCTTCGGCGAAGAGCGCTGGAAGATCGATAACCAGCGGCGTTGCCATGCCGGTCGGAAGCCACTCGATGCGCCGCGCCAGCACTTCGCCCGGATCGTCCACGCTGCGCCAGCGCGACACGATCCGCGCTTCGGCGTTGGCGATCCAATACTCGGGTACGCCCTGGGAGAGGTAGAGCTTGCGCTTGACCTGATAGTCCAACAGCGGATTGCCGGGCGACTGCACCTCGATCACCAACAGCAGGTCGCCCAAATCGTACGGGTACGTCGGCCGCCTGCCCGCGGCGAATCTCACGGCGAAGACGTCCGGCTGCACCCGATTGCGCGTGCGGTCTCCCTTGCGCACGTCCGCAGGGGAGAAGAGGGCGTAGGCGAGCCCGGAGCCGCGGAGGTAGTCGTAGATGCGCCGATAAAACACGCCTGCGACGAGCTGATGCACGTCCGACGGCGCGGGCGTCACGTACAGTGCGCCGTCGATGATCTCGTAGCGCTGACCATCGTCCGGCAGCGCGTCGAGCATATCCACGGTCCAATCAGTGTGCACGGCAGGCATACCCATAAAATGCTCGGCTCGGCGGAGGGGAGGCAAGGACGCACCTCCAACTATTCATCCGAGCGCGGATCGCAGTGGCATCAAACGACCGCAGGAGCGCGCAAAACGTTTCGGAGCTGACCCCTCTATATCACGGCGCCGAACAGGCGGCCCACAACGGCGGTGCTCACCATTGCCACAGCGCCCCAGAATGCAACGCGGAGCGCGCCGCGTGTGAGCGACGCCCCGCCGAGCCGGGCGGCCACAGCGCCAAGCGCCAGCAGGAGTACGATCGTAACGCCGCCCACGCCCATGGTGAGCAGGTGAGGAGGCATGAGCGCCGCAAGGAGCGCCGGGGGCGCCGCACCGACGGCAAAAGAAGCGGCAGACGCCACTGCTGCCTGCACCGGCCGAGCTCGGGTCAGTTCATGGATGCCCAACTCATCCCGCGCATGAGCGCCGAGCGCATCGCGCGCAGTGAGTTGATCCGCAACCTGAAGCGCAAGCTCAGGACTCAGTCCGCGCTTCTCGTAGATCCCGGCCAACTCGCTCCGCTCTGCCTCGGGCGACGCCGCGAGCTCGCCGCGCTCGCGGGCAAGGTCGGCCTGTTCGGTATCCGATTGAGAGCTGACGGACACATACTCGCCGGCGGCCATCGAGAGCGCGCCGGCCACCAATCCGGCAACGGCCGCCACCAAAACCGCGCCCGCACCTGGCGCGGCGGCCGCAACGCCCACCACCAGACTGCTCGTGGAGATGAGCCCGTCGTTGGCGCCGAGCACAGCGGCGCGCAGCCAGCCAATCCGGTCACTGCGGTGAAGTTCGCCGTGCATGGCTACTCCCAGCGAAAGACCTTCGTTGAAAGTGCGGTGTAAGCGGCAAAGAGCAGGGCCAGCGCCGCGGCATTCACCCAGTGCGCGCCCCAGCCCGATCCGTCCCACACGCCCAGGAGCAGCGCCACCGTGTGCGTCGTAGGCAGCAGCCACGCAACTGATTGCAGCCAGCCCGGCAGGCGCTCAATCGGAAAGAACAATCCCGACACGGCCAGCATGGGGTACAGCACCACTGCGCCAAGCGGCTGCGCGAAGCGCGACGAAGGTACGAGGCTCGCCAGCACGAAGCCCAGCGACAGGATGCTGAGCGTGCCCAAAAGTACGGCCACTCCGAAGCTGAAGACGTTCACCTGCATCACGCCCGGAAACAGCCGCCGGCCCGCGAGCACCAGAAGCGTGAGGCTCATGACGGTGAATCCGAGCTTCACCGCAACGTGGGCGCCCAGGATGGTCACGGGCGACAGCGGCGTGGCGCGCAGACGCTTGAGGATGCCGCCCTCTCGATAAATGGCGATGATCGCCATGAGCGACTGCACGGCCTGGATCGCAATGACGACAGCGGCAAGAATCGCCGCATTGAACGGAACGCCTGCGTCCGGCGCTGCCAGCCGCGGCCCTGTGCCGAACGAGCGTCCCAGCACCACGAACAACACCACGGGCATCACCAGCGTTGCGGCGAACCCCATCGGCTCGCGCGCGAAGATCTTGGTCTCCACCCAGGTGAGCTTCCAGAAGCCGCGCAGGAAATGCAGTCGCATGGTCAGTCCCGGATCCCGTGGCCGGTGAGCTTGAGGAACACGTCTTCCAGCGTGGGGATTTCCGTGCGAAAGCCGCGTACGCGGATGCCTTCCTGGGCGATGCGGCTTATCACATGAGTGACGAAGTCATCGCCTGCCCCCCGTATGGCAATCGCAACGGTCCCGTTCTCCTCGGCGCGCTCTACCGTGCCCAGCGCGTGCATTCGCTCAGCGACATTGGCATCGTCGCTCGTGAACACCACCGTGCGTTCCGGACAGTGCTTTCGCACCAGTTCCGCGGGCGTGCCCACTTCGATCAACCGCCCGTGCTCGATGATCGCTACGCGGTCGCACAGGCGTTCGGCCTCTTCCATCAGGTGCGTGGTGAGAAACACCGTGGTGCCGCGGTCGCGTATGCCGGTCACCAGGCCCCAGATCGCGCGCCGCGCCTGCGGGTCGAGCCCCGTGGTGAGCTCGTCGAGAAACACCACCTCGGGCTCGTGAATCAGCGCCAGCGCAATGAAGAGACGCTGTTTCTGGCCGCCGGAGAGCGTCATGAACTTGGCGTCGCGCTTGGGCGCGAGGCCGAGCCGGTCGAGGAGCGCGTTGGCATCCGTTACGCGCGGGTAGAGTGACTGCCACAGGTCTACCGCTTCCCACACCTTGATGCGTTTCTGGAGATGCGCCTCCTGGTGCTGCACGCCGATGCGCTGGCGCAGCGCGTCCGCGTCGCGCCGCGGGTCCAGCCCGAGCACCGAGATCGTGCCCGCGTCCGGCACGCGGTGGCCCTGCACGCACTCCATCGTGGTCGTCTTGCCGGCACCGTTGGGGCCGATAAGTCCGAAGATTTCGCCCTCGAGCACGTCGAGCGACACGTCGTCCACAGCGACGGTCTTGCCGTAGCGCTTGCCAAGGTGGCGAACAGCGATGACCGGTGGCACGCATGAATGATATCGACCCCTTCGCCGGCGGAAACGGTCCTGCGTTTGCGAGCGGAGGCCGATGTCCGACCGCGGCGGCGCTAGCTGCCGACGGTCTCCACCTGCGCGTCGAAATCGCTTAACACCAGCCGGTCGAGTTGAACTTTCTTCCGGGCGTTGTCGATGTCGATGCCCACGAGGCTGCCCGTGGCGTCGTAGTCAAGAACGACGCCCTCAGAAATCTCCAAGCTTTCGACGCTCGGCTTTTCCGCGAGGTCGATATAGAGGGAGTCGGTATCGCGATGGTAGTTGAGCTTCATTGTGTGAATCCGCGATCAGGAAACGCGTTATGGATAGTAACGCGGTCGTCGAGCGTCACAACCCGCAAGATCCTGCCATCGAGTTCCGGCACTGCGCCCCAGAATCTCTACCGATTCCCGTCTTGGCGCTCCACGCGGATGGGATTCTCAATGACTTGGATGCACCACTGTTTCCTGAGATACGGGCGCTTCCGGAGGACTTCCCGGTCGAAATACTTGGTAAACCGATACCCGTGGCGAGCCATTGCGCCACGGTACGATCCGGTGAACGCGAGGCATCATCAAACGCACGCGAGACGGCGCCGAATAATTGCAGCTGGGAGACGGCGCAAATCTCGGGGTTTTCCGGTCGGATCCAAAGGTGAGCCGTCGTCTGAAAGGACTAGCGGGCCACGGATCAGGTGCCGCGGACGCACGAGAATTGGATGTACCAAGCCTCGCTGGTGGAGGCGATCGCGATGTTGCCGGCAGGAACGACGACACCTCCCGCCACTTTCGGACGCTCGCTGTCGATCCGGTACTTCCTGCCGCAGGCAGCGCTCATCTTTGTGACCGCATTGGCGCGCCTCCTCCTCCGAACGAAGCCGGCACATTAATTCAAGTACTTGATGACACCCCCGCGGCTTGCTTCGTTCACTGGGGCATTCGGTATTGGCGCCGCAGAGCCGGGCGAAGTGACCATATGTGCAACGCAGCCGACGGTCGAGGCGGCAATGATCGTGAGGCCCAAGCGCAAATACGAGCAAATACGAGCAGAGCGCTTCGATCACGGCATTCTCGTCCATGCAGCCGCCTCCTTTAATGTCTACTGCTTCCCACACCCTTGATGCGTTTCTGGAGCTGCGCCTCCTGGTGCTGCACGCCGATGCGCTGGCGCAGCGCGTCCGCGTCGCGCCGCGGGTCCAGCCCGAGCACCGAGATCGCGCCCGCGTCCGGAACGCGGTGGCCCTGCACGCACTCCATCGTGGTCGTCTTCCCAGCGCCGTTGGGGCCGATGAGTCCGCAGATCTCGCCCTCGAGCACGTCGAGCGACACATCGTCAACGGCGACGGTCTTGTTGTAGCGTTTACCGAAGTGTGAGACCACCATGACGGGGGGCACGGGCGGGCTCACGGGTCCATCGGGCGCGCGTGTGCTCCCTCGGCTGGCGCTCGTGGCCGCAGCAGCGGTAAACTCCCGGGCCCACTTCACTCACCAACCGCTCCACGGAGTCGATCCAGATGTCACTGCTCGAGACCAGGCGCTCCCACGCTCACACTCGCTCTGCCCAGTGCAAGCGCCTTGCCATTGCGTTCCGGTCCCCGCTCCTGAGCGCGCCGTCGCTGGCGATCGCGGGCCTGCTCTGGACCGGCGCCGCCACCGCACAGCTGCCCGTGCCCGCAACGCTGGTGGCCGGTGGCCCGGTCGCCGCAGCGAACTACCGCCTCGCGGCCCGTTTCGCACCGTACAAGATGCGGAAGCTCGTCTACTCCACGGGCGTCACGCCGCGTTGGATCAAGGGCACCGACCGCTTCTGGTACGAGTGGGAGACGGCGCAGGGCAAGCGCTTCATGATCGTCGATCCGGTCGCGGGCACCAGGAAGCTGCTCTTCGACAATGACCGCATCGCCGCCGAACTCACCCGCATCACGAAAGATCCGTGGGACGGCCGCCACCTGCCGATTCGCTCCATCAGGTTCATCGACGGCAACACGCTGCAGTTCGAGGTGGAATCGTCGCAGGACACGGTGATGGCCGACGCCGAGGCTGTCCGGGGCGACTCGCAGC
>Ga0315281_10008787_pt1 | contig 14086 bp, 18 predicted proteins | sample YL17G07_0_MG_FD_204540 | JGI IMG/M metagenome (GOLD analysis project Ga0315281, IMG submission 204540) | Sediment microbial communities from Yellowstone Lake, YNP, Wyoming, USA - YL17G07_0 | ecosystem: Environmental > Aquatic > Freshwater > Lake > Sediment | place: USA: Wyoming | collected...
GGCGGCCCTGTGCACCGGCGGCGGGTAGGGAATCGCCATGATTGTCGAATGCTGGCGGTCCCGGGCAGGGGGACACGCGCGCGGCTTCCGGGGGCGCAGCGGCCTGATCGAATGGCAAGGTGGATCGTGGAAATCAATAGCATCATCATTGTGAGCTTGACGGCGCCGAAGGAAAAAATCTGGGGGCAACTGCTGGCGTTGACCTCTGCCGGCGTGACGGTGCGGGGGATTGAACTGAACTCCTTTGACGATTTTGTGCGGCAGATCCTTCACCAGGAAGAAGCGACCGTGGGCATGACCACGGTTTTCTATCCCATCCATCGCGTCGAGCGCATTGCCTGGGACGAACCGAGCGGCACACTGCCCTCCTTGGCTGACCGCTTCCGCCAGAAGGTGGGGCTGACGATTAAAGAATACCTTGGCATCGAAACCCCGCACGTCTGACCTCCTCGACTTCAGCACGGGCGGGGCTCGACCGGCGCAGTCCAATTCCCGAAGCAGCAGCGAATTGCTCCACCAAACCGCATTTCTTGTGGGAATCAGCTTGGCCCCGCGCGCCGAGCAACAGGAAGTCGCAAATCCCCCAAACCTGCTGCGCCCCACGGCGCCGGACGTCCAGTTTGACACCCGCCAGCTTGGCCCGCTAAAGTGACAAGGAGACTATGTCCTCCCGCGTGCTTACTCCTGCCAACCAGATCACTATTCTGCGGCTGGTGTTTGTCCCGGTGTTTGCCATTCTGGTGGTTGATCGAAGCTATGGATGGGCGCTGGCGATTCTGGCCGGCGCGGCCGTCTCGGACGTCGTGGACGGCACCGTGGCGCGGGTCTTCCACCAGCAGACGCCGCTCGGCATGGCGCTCGACCCCATCGCCGACAAGATTCTGATGACCACGGCCTACTTGGTGCTCGCCTTTCGTGACGCCCTCCCCTGGTGGCTCACCATCCTGGTGCTGAGCCGCGATTTGGCGATTGTGATCATCGCGCTGCTCATCATCCTGGTCTCCGGATTCCGGCCCTTTAGCCCCAGCATCCTGGGGAAGGTTTCGACCACCGTGCAGGTGGCGACCATCTTTGTAGCCGTGGCGTTTCAAGCCCATATTCCCCTGGCCACTGCCACCCTGCTCCGAATATGCACTCTCCTCACCGCCGCGTTTACCCTGGCTTCCGGCATTCACTATGTGGTGGTAGTGCGGAGCCGTTATGCCCACCACCCGGCAGAGGAAGAGCCGGCCGCTTCGCCCCCACCCAGAGCTGAGTGACCGGCCGTTTGCGGCGGCTACAGCGACGCTCTATGAGCGGCGAAGTCGCCGGGTGGGGATACACTGCGCGTGTTGCGATGTTTGCGCCTGCACCCGAAGGGCTCCGTGCTGCTTTCGACAGAAATGTCAGACAGTGCCTCCTGCGTCCCGACGGTTGACTTCTGCCGGCCCTCCCTTTGCGATGGGGTTGCTTCCCCCTGGCGTAAAGCCGTCATGGCCAGCGCTGTGCTAGTCCTTCGATGCCCTGTGGGGAACCTATCCCCGGGTCACGCGCCTTCTCCCTCGGTTGGCTGGAGGAGACGCAAGTGCGAGATGGCCGCGCTGAAGACCCAGCTTAGAAAGAGAGCACGCGCTTAACGAAGCGTCTTACGAGAAGATGAACGAAGCAGAAGTGGCCCAAGTCAAGGCAGTGCGTGAAATCATTGAAGAAGCAAGGGTCCCTCCCAAAACGGGTGGCAAGAATCTGCTCATCGCGACGTTCAACATCCGCGAGTTCGGCGCCCAGTCCCGGCAGGGTTTCGCCATCAACGCCCTGGCCGAGATCTGCAACAACTTCTGTGTCATCGCCATATAGATCGATCCGGCAGTGAGTTACTCCACCTACCTGGGCGGCTCTGGTTTGGATTACGCGCCTACTGGGGATGCCTTCATCGCCAAGCTCGCTCCGGCAGACGCGCCGGCGGTTGCTCTTTTCCCGCAGACGCCGACTTTCTCCAATCGCGCCACCGGCTTCACGAGCCCTGCGCAGACCGTGACCTCGCTTAATAGCGGCAGCGCGCTGCTTTCCCTCCCGCGTATTGTGGCGAACGGGTTAACTGGCAAAGCAACGTTCAGTTGCGCCGGACCACCGCAAGAGACCACGTGCACTTTCACACCTGAGTCGGTGACGCTCGGCGGCACGAACTCCGCGGCTGTCGGGATCAAGGTTCAAACGACCCAACGTTCGGCCGCGCCGCCGCCCCTGCGCCCACGGTCTCCACTGCCGTGGCTGCTGGGTCTGACGTTTTTCGTTGCATTGGCGAGACTGGCGCGAATGGCTCGCCGGCGCGTGCCTGCCCTTGCGGCGCTGGCGACGGCCATCATTCTCTGCGTGCTGTTCCTGGCCTCCTGCGGGGAAGACCACTACTATCACATCCGCGGGACCCACAGAGTACGTAAAGCATCGCGGCAAGCGCCACGTCCGGCGAGGCTGGCCAATATATCCTCATCAACCTCACCGTGAACTAGTTGCCGAGACGAAGCCATGCCTGATGCTTACGATGCAGCTCCACCGTGCCGGACGGACCCTGGCGGGTCTGATTGTCTTCGGGAATTAGCTGCCCGATCCCTATTCGTGCCGGGGGAGGGCTGGGCCTTCGTCGTAGCGGCCGGGAGGCTCTAGTTCGTCGCGCTCGAACGTGAGTGGTGTGACCAGTTGAAGTTCCAGATTGGTCCCTGTCGGCAGCAGGATCTCCTTTCCGCGGGTCGCCAGGACCCAGATCAGGCTGCCCACCCCGCCACTGAGGGCGCCGATGCCAGCGCCCTTGCCGCTGCGCGAGGAAAGGCCCCCAATGATGGTACCCTGCGTTGCCGTCGTCGCAATCTTCCTTGCATCTTCTCCTTTCGAGGACTCCCCTTCAATCTTCGATTCCTCGCGCCGAAATCCCTGGTCTCCGTTTCCTGCATAAGAGGAGAGCGTGGCGCGCAGAGGCCGAGTGGTTCCATTCGCCAGAGTGAGCGACTCAAAGCGGATTCCCAGCTGGGCCTTGCCCTTGACGCGCCCCGGGCGGACGACCTGCGTGATCGCGCCTTTCACGTAGCTCCCTACCGGAATAACGATGCGGTTCCCGACCGTGATGGGGTAAATTGTCTCGCAATAGATCGCTTGACCGACGAAGGCGGTCCGCGAACTGATTGTGTTCTTGAGCGCCAGGGGGATCGCGGTGTCAGCAGGCACAACCACCTTGGAAGCACTGGACGCCGGTCGCGCCTGAGACGTCGCAGACGCGCTCTGGCTGAACGCGTGCTGTGGCCATGCCATCAGGCTCAGGATGGCCAGGAGGGGGAAAAAGCGACAGCTCTTCATACTGCACCTCGCCCGAGAGGCTTTTGGGCTGCTGGCAATTGGGATGACCGACCCGAAAAGCGGGTTGCCCTTGCCCTGGCCGCATGAGGCACTCTGGCTACCGCTGGGCGGTAACCTTGGATTTTACCGGCTCCGTAGCCTCGCTCAGCTTCTGTCGCAGCTCCTGGTTTTCCTTCTCCAATTCGCGGAGGCGCGCTTCTTTTTCCGCCGCCACGTTCAGGGCGTAGGATTCAATCAGCGCATTGTGGTGGTCCATGACCCTCAGAAGGTCGGCGAGTTGCCTGCCCAACTCCTCACGGTTGTTGTCGTAAGCGACCTGGGAAAGATCAAAGAGGTCGTCGGCCAGCGTCTCGCTTTGCACAAGGAGCTTGGTGGCTGAGACCAGATCCTGGGGGTTGGCGGCAAGCGCATGCACGATGGTGACGAGGTCCTTGAGCGCCTCCCGGCGGTCTTCGAGGTGGCGGCGAGTGAGAGGCTGACCGGCCTCATCGCGCAGGGGCAGGTTCTCATTCGCCAGTTCGCCGTACAGTTGGTCCAGTGGCTTCAGGCTGCTTTCGTAGCGTGTGAGGAATTCGCCTACGTCAAAAGCTGCCGAACCCTTGTTCTGCGCTTCAACCCACGAAGGATTGCATCCCAATGTGACAAGGAAAAGTACAAGGAGGGACTTTCGCATAGCGCCCTCGGTGGCGGCGCCCTGTAAGCACCGCGCCATGTTCTCCGCCGGCAGCCCTCCCGATGGCAGCCATCGGCACAGCCAGGCCGCCGCAACGATTGGTTTCTTAGCGTGCCCCGAGGGCCGAGTCAATAGCCGCGGCAATGCGCGCGGTGTGGCGCTCCACGGCTTCGGCGGCTTCGGCTTCGACCATCACTCGGGCCACTTTTTCCGTGCCGGAGTAGCGTACCACCACCCGGCCCTGCTCGCCAAAGTCGCGTTGACAATCGGCGATGGCCTGCGCGATCTCGGGGATTGATTCGAGCGGTGGCTTCTCCCGGACGCGCACATTGCGGATGATCTGCGGGAACTGCTTGAGGCCGCGCACCAGCTCTTCCAAGGATTCGCCGGTTTCGTCGAGCAGGCGCAAGACCTGGAGCAACGTGATCAGTCCGTCGCCGGCGAGAGAAATGTCCGCAAAGATGATATGGCCGGAAGGTTCGCCTCCCAGATTGATCCCCGCGCGCAACATCTCTTCCAAAACGTACTTGTCCCCCACCGCCGTGCGCTTCAAGGTTATGCCGTGCCGTGCCAGAGCGAGTTCCAGGCCGAGGTTGGTCATCAGGGTGCCGACAACGCTCGCGCCCTGCAGCGATTTACGTTGGCTGAGATGGAGGGCGCACGCGTACAGGACGTGGTCTCCATCGACGATGCGGCCCTCGCGCGTGGCAAAGATGGCCCGGTCTGCATCGCCGTCGAAGGCCACTCCTAGGTCGGCGCCCGCCGCCTTGGTTTCCCGGGCCATGACTTCGGGATGGAGCGAACCGCAGTCCAGGTTGATGTTGCGACCGTTGGGCGCGGCGTGCAGGACGCGAGCCTCAATCCCCAACTTCTTGAGAAGTTGGGGGACCACCCGGGACGCCGCGCCGTGTGCGCAGTCAGCCACCAGGCGAAATCGGGACACACGGTTGCCGCCTGGAACCATGCTCCAGAGAAACTCGACGTAATCGTTCAGCAGTTGAGGCGCGGGCTCGAGCGGCGCTTCGGGGACTGGCACGCCGGCTGTGTCACAGCGGGCGAGCGCGCGTTCGATTTCCAGCTCCACCGTCTCGGGGAGCTTCATTCCCGCGGCGGAAAGGATCTTGATTCCGTTGTCCTCGTAGGGATTGTGGGAAGCCGAGATGACCAAGCCGGCGGCGCACCCGTAATGGCGAGTGAGGAAGGCGATGCCGGGCGTTGGGAGGACGCCGGCATACGTCACTTCCACGCCGCTCGACCGCAGCCCTCCAGCTAAGGTGCGGGAAATCCATCCGCTCGACTCCCGCGTGTCTTCCCCCAGCACGACGCGCAGCGGCGCTGCCGAGGCTTTCCTGGCCAGAACCTCTCCGATCGAGCGGCCGAGCTTCCAGACGGTTTCTCGGTCGAGAGGGTAATGACCTGCCACGCCGCGCACGCCGTCCGTGCCGAACAGTTGAGGTTTGTGAGCCATGACGCATCATTGTACCGTGTGGCGGTAGGAATGGGCTATGCCCTTGAGCTTGGCCGGGATAAGGCGTGCTACGCCCTATGGCCTGAGGCGTGCGGCCAGGATAGCGTCGGCAATCCGCACGGCGGGCAGGATGGCCGCCACGTCGTGCACGCGGACGATGTGCGCTCCGCCAAGGATGGACGCTGCCACCGCCGCTGCATCACCGAGCAGTAGGGGCGCTGCTTGCGGCGCCCCGCCGGGCAGGGCAAGGCCGGCCCCTGCGCCGCCCGTGAGCGGCCAGGGAGTTGCTCGGCGCTTCTGGGGGCGTGAAGGCTGCAACCCCTCGCCTCGGACCACCGCTTGCACAAACGACTTCCGTGAGGTCCCCACCAGGATGGGCAGCCGAAAGCGCTGGAGGCGTCCGAGCTGGGCGAGGATTTCGAAGTTCTGTCGGCGCGATTTTCCGAAGCCCATTCCGGGGTCGATGATCAACTGCGACCGAGGGACGCCCCGAGCCAGCGCGCGTTGGATGGAGCGCTTCAGACCGTCGTTAAGCGAGCGCCAGATGGAGTGCGCGAATGGTTTCTGTTGCATGGTTTCGGGTCGGCCGCGGAGGTGCATGAGAATGAGAGGCGTTCGGTGTCTTCCGGCCACCTCCGCCAGTCGCGGGTCGAAGCGGAGCCCGCTCGTGTCGTTGATGATGCTTGCTCCGGCGCGCACGGCTTCCTCCGCCACTTCTGCCTTGGTGGTGTCAATGGAAATCGGCAGCGTGCTCCGCCTATTTCGCAGCCTCTGGATGACAGGCAGGACGCGACGCAGCTCTTCCCGTGCCGTCACAGGTCGAGACCCCGGCCGGGTGGACTCACCGCCCACATCAATCCAGTCGGCGCCCTGGTCCACCATCTCGAGGCCGTGTTCGATGGCGCGGTCGGCGGCAAAGTAGTGGCCCCCGTCCGAGAACGAGTCAGGGGTCACGTTGAGCACGCCCATAATGAGCGAACGCTCACCAAGACGAACCGTTCGGCCAGCAATTTCGATTTCGAATTCGGGGCGAAGTCTCATGTTCACGGTAGATCGAGACGTCCACAGTTCATTGCCCGTGGTCAGTTGTCGTTAATCAGTTATCAGTCTTCAGTAAGAACCAAAAAGCCGCTCGCATGGGCACTTACTGATAACTGATGACTGAAAACTTTCAACGGACGCACTGCAACTTAGTATCCGAATAATCCCACATAGGTAACTGCTCCCAGGAGTCCACCGAGTACGGGCCCGACGATGGGCACCCAGGAATAGCTCCAGTCGGAATCACCTTTGCCCGCGATGGGCAGCAGCGCGTGGGCGAGGCGCGGCCCCAGGTCGCGCGCGGGATTGATGGCGTATCCGGTGGGCGCGCCGAGCGACAGCCCGATTGACCAGACGAGAAATCCCACCAGAAGCGGAAAGAGGCCACTTTGGGTGGGGGCGGCGTTGGCCAGGATGGCGAGCACTCCAAACATCAGGACGAACGTTCCGATGATTTCGGTGAGCAGATTCATGGGCAGGCGGCGAATGGCCGGCACGGTGGAGAAGACTCCGAGCTTCGCGCTCTTGTCATCCGTCACCGGCCAGTGGGCAAGATAGGCGAGCCACACGATCACCGCGCCGAGGAAGGCTCCCAAGAATTGTGCCGCCATGTAGATGGGCACGGCGCTCCAGGAAAACCTGCCAATCACCGCCAAGCCCAGGGTGATGGCGGGATTCAAATGCGCGCCGCTGATGCGTCCCACGGCGTACACTCCCATCGCCACCCCCAATGCCCATCCCGTGGTAATCACCATCCAGCCCCCGTTCTCTGCCTTTGTTCGCTTCAATAAACACGCCGCTACCGCACCATCCCCCAAGAGAACTAACAACATCGTGCCAATCACCTCCGCGGTGAATTGTTGCATAAGCCTCCTTCCTGTGTTTGTCGCATCTTTGAATCGCAAGAGTCCCAATGGCGAGACAGGGTCCGTTGCACCCGTGCCGGTCCAACATGATAAATCAGTATTGGGATTTTCCCTTGAAGATTCGGGCGTGAATGCGGCGGCAACGCGCGGCCTTCTCAGACTACCCGTCGCGGTGCGAGGCAAGGAAGGACTGAAACTTCTGTCGCAGGCCGTCGCGAACCCCGCGAAACGCCCGGAGCCGCTCTTCCTTGCTCCCCTCGACGGCGGCGGGGTCCGGGTAGCTCCAGTGGATTCGTAGCGGCGCTCCGGGGAAGATCGGGCAACTCTCCTTGGCATTGTCGCAAACCGTGATGACTGCGTCGAAGCACTGACCCGCGAACTCTTCTACGGATTTTGACCGCTGCCCAGAGATGTCGATGCCCACCTCCTTCATCGCTTCGATGGCCAGGGGGTTCACCCGAGAAGGTTGTGTGCCCGCACTGTGGACCTCGAGGGTGCCACCGGAGAGCGCGCGCAGCAACCCTTCCGCCATCTGGCTCCGGGCCGAGTTGCCCGTGCACAGGATGAGGACTCTCACCCTACATCGTCCTCGCTCATTATTTCTTATCCGCAACAGCCCGATGCCGGAGCTACAGCCTGGGCAACGTCGATCCCCAGAATTTCGCTGATTGCCTGGTTGACGGCCTGGAAGACACCGTGCGCATCCTGCCTTCTCCTTGAGAACTCCTGGACGACTGGGTGGTCGCGAAGCTGGTTCTGGGCCGCGCGCACATTCTGGATCAGACCTAGATCGACTTTGCCATTCTGCTGGGCCTCGACATAGGCTCCGACCACGCTCCTCACCCGCTTTCGGAGGTCGATGACTTCAGTATTATTCTGGAACGCCGTCATCGCTACTTCGAACTTCCGGTAAGCATCGGTTTCCCCAATCGCACCGCCTAACGCCTCCAGCGCAGACGAAACCTCGGGCGCACTACGGAGCGCGACGGCAAACTCCTCCGAGCCGCGCGACGGACCACATCCGGCGAGACTCCGTCCAGTACACGCCTCGGCGTAGTCGATGCCCGTCATTTGGCCCAGCTTCAGGGCTGTGCCGAACAGCAGTGCGGCTAGCTCGGTCTCGGTCTGTTGCAGGGCACGAATGACCGGGTGAGCTCGTACCTGTTGTTGTAGCGAGGCGAGCCTCTCGGCCCAATCGCCAGAGTCCCCCCAGAGCATCTCCTGCGTCGAACCTTCCTGCTGCACCCGGCGGACTTTCTCAAGCAGCTCCGCGGCGGAGGGGTCGCTCTGGTACTGCTCAAACGCCTGCTCGTAGTCACGGAACGCTCTGGACGCACCCAAAGCGCGTCCCAACTTGCTCGCCCCGTCAATTACCACCTGTTCGCCCACGGTTGCCTGCCTCATCGGATTTCCCCTTTAACGACTGATTTCCTGAAGGCGCTCGCGGATGTGTCGCGCGATCAGACCTTCATTGAGCTTGGCTCCGCTGGAGACGACATCTTCCTGCACGAGGACGACCGGGAGTTGATATCTTTCCTGCTGGAGCCCCTCGAGCACTCTGGCAAAAGCGAAGCTCCCGGGGCTGAAGAGTTCGACGTACTCGACTCGGACTTGCGCGCCGAAGCGCTTTTGCAGCCGCTCCCGCAGGATGGATACGGCCTCCTCCCAGGTCATCTTTCCACCGCAGGGAGCAGAGGAAACCGCCAGTACGGTTACAGTGACGGCATGGGCTGCCGAAGTCATCGAACTCAGCAAGGTTGCCCCGGGCCGCAGCAACCACCCCCTGAGAAGGTTGGCGGAGCGTTTCCGCCTCCCCCGAAGGCCAGCCCTACACGCGTGAAGACCTGCTCAGCGCGTTGGGCCTGGCAGCGCGGGCACACCGGCTTGAGTCCCGCCTCTTTTTCCGCCAGGGTTGCCCGCACTTCAAAGTATTGACCACATTTCTGACATCGGTACTCGTAGATCATCTTTCGACCTCACTTTTCGGCTAGGCAGCAGTCGCGCAGGACGGACTGCGCGGCCTGCCGCAGTCGTTCCACCCCAATAACCTCTTGTTCGAAAAGAGGCATCTCCAGGATGGGGACGGCGAACTTCTCCTCGATGTCGGCCAGGTGCTTTTTCTGCATCTCGCTCCGCTTCTTGAAGAAGGGATGTGAGCAACGCTCGACGGGGAGCACCTGGTTGGCGACGACAAGCTGCGTGTGGATGTCGGCTTTTTCGAGGTCCAGTTTTGCCCGATAGGCCTCAATCACAGGAGTCGATTCGGGGTGAACCACGAAAGCAAAACTGGTCCGTGCAGGGTCCTGAAGTTTGGCGATCATGGCCTCAAAACGAGCCTTGGTCTTCTCCTTCAACCCAACCGATTCCTGATTCGTGGCCACCATGAGGCCGACCTGTTGGGAATAATCAAATGGCAATTGGAGCAGACGCAGCGTGTGTCCAGTAGGGGCCGTGTCAAACACCGTGACCTGGTAACTCTCGTCGATCAGGAATTGAGAGAACTTATCGAAAGCGGCCATCTCCTCCGTACAGGGTGACTCAAGCTCCTCCGCCAGAGCAGCAAGCATTTCCGCTGAGTATCGGGGTCGGGCGTCCTCCAGGATCGATTTCTTGTACTCTTCTGTTGCCGCTTTGGCGTCGATACGAACCGCAAAGAGGTTCTTGACGCCAATAACCGGCTGAATCTCATCGGTGACGGGTTGCTCAAAGACTTCGCCGATGTGAGCGGCAGGATCGGTAGTAACCAGCAGGGTTCGATAGCCACACTCGGCAAGCCTCAGTGCCACCACTGACGATACCGTGGTCTTCCCAACGCCGCCCTTTCCCGCAAAGAACAGGACACGCGAGTAACCGTTGGAAGGCAGCAGAATTTTCTCAAGCGGAAACATGTTCATGATCACCCCGCTCCGTTGAAGTCTCTCCCTCGAGCAGCATCTGGCCCGTGTGCCTCAACTTCTCGATGCCTTTGATCTCATCGTCCTCGAGGAGCATGCGGCGCGCGGGCATGACCAGGCGCCGCTCGATTTCTCGCAGGTGACGCTGCTGCATCTCCCACCGGGCACGGAAAAACGAATCCTGGCAAACCTCCTCGGGAAGAATTGCGTTGATGATCAGCTCAATAGATTTCACGCCCAATTGACGAATCTCTGCTACCGAACGCTCCGTTTCGCCAATGGCCACGGCCTCGGGTTGGACGACGAAGATAAACGTGGTCGCTCCGGGATTCCGCAGTTCGGCGATCGCTTTATCGTAGATGGCCTTCGATTCCTGAATGGCCTGAACGGGGCCCAGGCAAGTCTGCCCGCTGCCCTTGGCGCTGAGGTCAATGAACTCACTCCAGTTCACAGGCAGCTCCAGGAGCCGGATGGTGTGGCCCGTGGGGGCGGTGTCGAAGATGACGAGGTCATACTCCGGATCGTCCATGAACTTGACGAACCGGTCGAAGGCCGCGATTTCCGACGTGCAGGGGGAATTGAACTGTTCCTCCACGACCGAGATGACGTCAGCAGGGAAAACCGCGCGCATGGGGCCCAGGATTTTCTCTTTGTATTCGGTAGTTGCCTGGTCAGGGTCGATCTCCATCGCCCAGAGGTTCGACACGCCCGGAATGGCCGTGATGCGGTGGCCGATTGTTGTCTCGAATACATCGGCGAGATTTGAAGCGGGGTCGGTGGTCACAATTAAAGTCTTCCGGCCCCCCTCTGCTTCCTGGACGGCGGTAGAGGCGGCCATGGAGGTCTTGCCAACGCCACCTTTTCCGGAGAAAAAGAGAAACCTAGAACTGGTCATGATTCTTCCTCCTTGCTGCGATCCACTGGTTGAGCTCCTGAAAGGTCGGATAACTCTTCGTCTTTATGACCTCGCCTCCGACGGCGGTAATGGGCAGAATCCCAGTTCCTTCTTTCTTGAGCAGCGCGAGGATCTCGGGGTTCTGCATGAATCGAGCGGGCTGCTGGGAGAGCAAGTAACGCTCGACACTGGCCGCTCCGTCGAACTGCTTTTGGATTTTGAGCAGGGCTTCCTGAATATCAAGCAGAACCGGGTCGATCGTCGGCCCGCAGATACCCGTCGGACAGCACATCGGCGGATCGAAAATCTCAACTTTCACCACAGCGCTCTCTGGCACTTTGGATATCTCCTTCCTTTTTGTTCACATGCACTTTCCGGCATATCATGGGCCCAAAAAAATTTAACTTCGTAGCCCGATAGTGCAGCAGCCCCCAACACGAAGGGCCAGCCGCCTTTCCAATCTCCTGAAGTCGCGCGCCGTTTCCCCTCGCGTCGCAACCGACTGTTGAAGCAGCTTCAACAACTCCGCAAGAAACGGTTCCCTCCTGATGGAATCTGCGATCGAATAGTAAGCCCAGCGGCCGTCCCGCCGGTATTCCACCAGGCCGGCTTTCTTCAGCAATGCCAAGAGTCGGGAAACCTCGTATTGCGGAAGGACCAGGACCTCTACCAGTTCACAAACACAGAGTTCCTTCCGCATCAGCGCATTCATGATCCTAAGACGCCGCTGATCAGCCAAGACTCGCAGCACCGAGCTTATCTTCTGGTAACTCCAAAACATCGGCGGACGGCCCTCACATGCTCAAATCCGCATATTAGACGATCCGGCTCGTGATGTCAAGTATCTTCGCCGGCGTTTTTCGTTTGTTGGGGACTCTTTCTGGTAGTGTCCGCCATGCGCCGGTTGGCGAACTCGTCCATGTGCTTGTCGCCAGCCTGGCGCACCGCGCGAGCCAGTTCCATGGTGGCTCGGATAGCTTCCTCCGAAACGCCCAGCCGCAACGCTTCTTTATAGTGATAGGCGAAGCACGGCTGGCAGTGACCAGCCACAGCCGCTGCGATACCCACCAGTTCCTTGGTCTTCGGTTCAAGGGTTTCAGCCATGAGGAACCTCTTTCGTCGATGTCCGTCTCTTCGCTCTAGTTTCAGTAAAGGGTCTGCGGGACCGTCCGCAGCACAAGTTCCATTAGCAGCCTTCCTGTCGAGAGACGGTAACAGCTTTCCATGTCGGGACACTGAAGGCACTTGTCCCAGCCCGAGTGGTTCACTACTGCTTCACGTTCTTGCACCACTGCACCTGCGTAATCCACCCGGTAACCGAAAACCTCGCCGGAAACGGTGTGGTTGTGGACAATGCCTATGACCGAAGGAAACATCTTGCCGTAACACCCGCTTTCGCTTCTCATTGTGGCCTTTCCTCTCGGGGCGCCTCTGAAAGCGTGGAGATGCGCGGCCCGCGTGAAGATCCTTCCGGCTTTCTCACTCCGAATCGCCATTGTGCGCCACAGAGATTGGCAGCTCCCACAGGTACCACAGTGCCCCAGTTTTTAGCGCGGCGCCGGCACAAACAAGACAGGCAGCGGCGCGAGCCTAGCCACATTGTTCGCCACGCTTCCCATGAACACCTCATGGATGATTCCGCGCCCCTGGCTCCCCATGAGGACCAATGAGAAGCTGTTGGCACGGGCACGTTCCAGAATGATCTGCGTCGGTGAACCATAAGGGATTTCGGTCTCGACGGAGGCTGCACCACACTGTTCAAGCCGCGCGTTCCTTCAGGTACTGCTGCTCCCAAATCGGGTCAAACAATTGTCGCAGGTCCTGGTCGTACGCCAACAATCCCTCATAGTAATGCTCATCCCGGAGCGCCTCACTCGCAGCTTCATCCTCCGGTTCCGGATGATATCGAGTAATCAGATCCCGGCCCATGGCGGAGTGTTCGCGGAGAGAGCATAGGAATAGTCAGTTGCCATGGTCCTCTCAGCAAGCGACAGCGGACAGGGAAGTTAAACGCTGCACCAACCGCCACTGCAATGACCAACAACACATGGAACGAAGAAAAACCTATCCCTGTCGTTTCACCATACTCCTCTGCCCGACGTTTTCACGGTGAACGGTTCTCCGTGAGACTCCATAAACCTAATACCCTCAACGAATAAACGCCGGATGATGCCACACACGCGGTACTCACATCACTTCTCCGCTGACGGTCTTTGGGATTAACCAGTTCCCGGGGACGAAGGAATGCCAATATCCACAATGTCCGCGACACCGTTCCCGTTCCCTTTATGAGTGTTACCCACCCTCGGTGGATATTCTGGCGCTACCGCCGCAGGCAGAGTGGGCGCCAGCCGCCGCCACTCGGCGGCCGCGAGGTCAATCGCCCTGGCGATGTCGCCATCCAGATAGCCCGCTGGCATGTTCTTCGCCGCCCGGCAGCCGTTAACTCTGGCAATTCTCCGAAAAGCCTCGGGATGATCGATGAGCAGGCAAGGCCGCTTCCGGTCTTTAATTTTCCCTTGCTCAGCGCGATAAGCGACAAAAACGGGGTTCCGCTGTACGAAGTCGTCCAAGCTGGAGTATTCACTCCGACCGGCGATGATGTCAAAGATATTGCCGCTGGCCACCGGAGCAAAGACGCACGGGCTGATGTCTCCATTGGCGTAGATATGGAAGTAGCCTCGCCCGCCTGCGATACAGCCACCCGCCAAGGGGCCGTCGTTCCAGAAATCGCCGAGAAAGATCGGTAGGTCAGCCTGTCGCCAGCGCATGATGGCCTCGCGCACGACTGCGCGCTGCCGCGCGGTGACCATCAATTCCGGACGGGGCGCGCGTCCGATGGGCTGCATCAGGAAGAACCAGCCGAACATGTCACCCTCGGCGATTCGCTGGTGGATGAAGGCGTCACTCGCGACAGCCTCGGCA
>Ga0315281_10008788_pt1 | contig 14085 bp, 14 predicted proteins | sample YL17G07_0_MG_FD_204540 | JGI IMG/M metagenome (GOLD analysis project Ga0315281, IMG submission 204540) | Sediment microbial communities from Yellowstone Lake, YNP, Wyoming, USA - YL17G07_0 | ecosystem: Environmental > Aquatic > Freshwater > Lake > Sediment | place: USA: Wyoming | collected...
CAGCCGATCGGAGCGTCCGGGCGGCGCGCAGCACGTCGGCACCGCGGCTCCGGGGCGTCTCGCGGGCGGCGCGCCGCAGTGAGGTGGCCGCCACGCGAGTGACCGTCGCCACCTTGGCCGCCTTCGCCGGATCGGGCGGTGCCACCCGCAGCACGACCACGGCATCGGGCCGGCGCTTCACGGGCGGCACCGGGAACGCCAGCAGGCGTACGCCCGCAGGGCAGGACGAGCCGCCAGTCCGGTGCGAGCCGAGGACCGAGGTGACCAGGGACTCGGGGCATCGGCGGCAGAACTCGAGGCCCACCACGGTGGAGCAGACGGCCGCGCAGAACGGGTAGGCGGCCTCCCAGCCGATGGTGAAGCGGGGTCGTGCCCGCGCGGCAGCGGCTCGTTCCGCGGGCGACCGGCGCCCGACCGGCGTCGGCCGGACGGCCGACTCTTCGCCGGCTCGCCAGACCTCGGCGGCGGCGAGGACGCGCTCAACGGCCGGGGAACTCACCCGAGCAGTGTAGCGGTCCACCGTGGGCCGGCAACCGAAGGGGCAGTCCGGAGAGCTGGCCGGTGCCTGCATTTCCCCGGCGGTCTGCTGGTGTTCCCCGATACCGAAACGGCGCGCCTCGACCGAGGATCGATCTCGACTCCGGACAACTTCAAGGAACGGACCCTCATGAGCGTCTTCGACACCCTTCGAATCGCCGGCTCCGGCCTGACGGCTGAGCGCCTGCGCATGGATATCGCGGCCAGCAACCTCGCCAACGCGCAGACGACGCGCACGGCGGCGGGCGGCCCGTACCGGGCCGAGCATGTCGTGTTCCAGACGAGCCAGATCGGCTCGGACCCATCCTCGATGGGTGTCATCGGCTCCGCGGTCGTTGCCCCGGGCGGGGGCACGGTTCGGGTCTACGACCCGACCCATCCCGACGCCGATGCCCAGGGTTTCGTGGCCTATCCGGACGTGGATGTCACGACCGAGCTGACCGACATGATGGGAGCCTCCCGGGCCTACCAGGTTGATGCGACGGTCGCCTCGGCGGCCAAGCAGTCGGCGCTCGACGCGCTCGAGATCGGGCGGTAGCGGGGATGGCCATCGGACCAATCGCCGGGATCATGGCCAGCCCGGTGAGCTCCACCGGGCTGAGCGGCAGCCTCGATCCGCTGACATCGGGGACAGGCGGGATCAGCTCGCCGAGCGGGGGCACGGGCGCCCTCGACACGAGCGCGGCGGGAGCCGCGACGACGGGTGGAGGCTCGTTCCTGAACACGCTCAGCGCCGCGGCCGGCCAACTCAACTCCACGCTGGTGAACGCAGACGCCGCGATGGCCAACTTCGCGGCCGGCGGCTCCGCGGACCTGCACACGGTGATCCTCCAGATGCAGGACGCCTCTCTCCAGCTGAAGCTCGGCGTCCAGGTTCGGGACAAGCTCCTCGAGGCCTACCAGGACATCATGCGACTCCAGGTCTGAGAGCTGATCCGTGAACGGTCTTCAATCCGTCGTCCGGCAGCTCTCACCGATCCAGCGAATCTGGATCGGTGGTGCCGCCGTCGCCTCCGCGGTCCTTCTGTTCGTCTTCGTCAGCGTTGCCGGTGCGCCCAACTACCAGCCGGCGTTCACGAAGCTGACGGCGGCCGAGGCGGGCGCCGTCAGCAGCGCTCTGCGGTCGGCCAAGATCGACTTCCAGCTTGCCGACGCGGGTGCCACGGTCCTCGTGCCGGCCGCGTCGCTCGCGCAAGCGCGTGTCGCTGCCGGTCAGGCCGGCGTCGTCACGGACGGCAGCACGCCGGGCATGGAGCTCTTCGACAAGACCAACTTCGGCATGACCTCGTTCGACCAGCAGGTCACCTATCAGCGGGCCGTCGAAGGTGAGCTGACGCGGACGATCCAGTCGCTGGACGGGGTGGCCAGCGCACGGGTGACCTTCGTCCCGGAGCAGGTCGGGGTGCTGTCGACGGCGGATCGCCCGGCCACGGCCTCGGTCGTCGTCGCGATGAAGGATCAGAGCCAGCCCGATCGGGCCATGGTGCACGGCATCGTCAGCTCGGTCGCGAGCTCCGTCTCCGGCCTCTCGCCGGACAACGTCACGGTCATCGACGAGTACGGCCACATCCTGGCCGGGCCGCAGGCCGGCGATTCCAACGACGCGCTGGTCGCGCAGGCAACCCTCGAGCAGTCGATCGAGGCCAAGGTCAAGGCGCTCGTCGACCAGGCGATCGGGCCCGGTCACGCGTCGGTCGCAGTCTCGGCGACCATCGATACCGCCAAGGTCGAGCAGCAGATCACCACCTATGTGCCCGTCACCAAGGACAACTGGACGCCGGTCAGCCTTCACCTGACGAGCGAAGTCCTGAGCGGCGACGGTTCGAACGCGAACGGCGGGATCCCCGGTACGAACTCCAACATCCCGGGCCTGCCGACCTACCCGGTGGGGAGCGCATCCCCGAGCGCGACGCCAGCGGCGTCACCGGGTGCGTCAGCGAGCGCTTCGCCCGGGGCGTCGCCGGGCGCATCCCCGTCGGCCAGCGCGGCACCGTCGCCGACCCCCAGCGGCTACAACAAGCAGGACGTCACGGTCAACTACAACCTCTCCCAGAAGATCGAGCACATCGTGCAGCAGCCGGGTGTCCTCCAGCGCCTGAGCGTTTCCGTGCTGGTCGACCAGGCGGCATCGGCCGGGATCTCCACGGACAAGCTACAGGCCGCCATCGCCGCGGCGATCGGAGCGGACGCCACGCGGGGCGATGTCGTCTCGGTGACGGCGCTCGCGTTCGCGACGGCCGCCCCAGCCGCGGGCAACGACATCGTGTCCAAGGTCGCGGGGACCGTGCCGCAGGTCATGCCGACGGGCCTCGCGATCGTCGCTGGCCTGATCATGCTTCTCCTGCTCTGGCGGAACCTCGGAGTGCTCGGCCGACGCAGCGAGGAACAGGCGCTCCTCGCGACCCCGCCGGGCCTGCTCGCGGATCCCGGCGCGCCCGGCGAGTACGCGTTGCATGGCGAGACCGCGCGGACGCTGCTCGCGGCGCCGGCCCCGGACAACAGCCCCCAGGCGCAGATCCAGGAACGGCTCCGGCAGGTTGCCGAGGACCATCCCGACGCGATCGTCGGCCTGATGCACGGCTGGCTGCGAGAAGACGGGCCCCGCCAATGACAGAGCGCGTCATCGCCCAGCCCGGTGTCAAGAAGGTCGCCTCGCTCCTGATCGCCCTCGGGACCGAGGCCGCGGCCAAACTCCTCTCACGCCTGCCATCCGATGCGATCGACCGTGTCGCGCTGGAGGTCATGCGGACCCCCGTCCTCGATCCCGAGGTGCGGACCTCAATTCTCGAGGAGACCTACGCCGGCCTCCTCGCCGACGGAGGGGTCCTGTCCGGCGGCGAGAACTACGCCTCGGAGCTGTTCGTGGAGGCGTTCGGGGAGGGTCGGGCCCGCGAGATGCTCGAGCGCGTGACCATGGCCCAGCGGGTCGTGCCGTTCGAGTTCCTGTTGGGTGGCGATCCGGTCCAGGTCGCCGAGCTGCTGTCGAACGAACACCCGCAGACGATTGCGCTCGTCCTCGCCCACCTCCCGCCGAGGCTCGCGGCGATGGTCCTGGTCGGGTTCGAGGTCGACCTGCAGGTTGATGTCGCGCGGCGGATCGCCCTGACCGAGCAGACCACCCCCGAGGCGCTCAGCGTCGTGGAGGAGGGCCTGCGCCGCCGGATCTCGAGCGTCCGCTCGGAAACCCCGGTGGTGGGCGGCGCGCGACCGCTCGCCCACGTCCTCAACCAGGTCGACCGCAGCACGGAGAAGAAGATCCTCGGTGCACTGTCGGAGATCGACTCGGACCTGGCCGAGGAGGTCAAGCGCTTCATGTTCGTCTTCGAGGACGTCATCATGATCGACGACCGCTCGATGCAACGAGTCATCCGCGAGCTGGACCAGAAGGACATGGCGCTCGCCCTCCGGTCGGCCACCGGTCCGGTGCGCGAGAAGTTCTTCGCCAACATGTCCCAGCGGGCCGCCGAGACCCTGCGCGAGGAGATGGCGCTCGCCTCCCAGGTCCGGGTCAAGCATGTCGAAGAGGCGCAGGGCCGGATCGTCAACGCCATCCGAACGCTCGAGGACAACGACGAGATCGTGATCAGCCGTGGCGGAGGCGACGATGCGCTCGTCTGAGCGGGTCCTCCGCGAGCGCGGCCGACCCTTACACGCAGGGGAAGCGGGCGGGGATGTTGGCGCCCTGCCAGGGGTGGAGCCCACGGGTGGCTCGATCCTGCGCGGGCTTCACCTCCGGCCGAACGGCAGCGCCAACCTGGCAGCAGCCACGTCTCCCGAACCCGAGCCTGCCCCCGAGGAGGCCCCGGAGGGATCCCCGGTGGCGTCCGAAGCCCCGCCACCCATCGGCGAGGAGCTGCGCCGACTGCACGACATCGCCGAGACCCGCGGGTATCGAGAGGGCCTGGCCCGCGCCGAGCGCGAACTCACCGGGGCCATCGTCGCCGTCGGGGCGTGGGCTGCCCAGTTCGAGGCGGAAGCGCCAACCCAGAAGGCGGCTCTCGCGGGCTGGGTGACCGAGCTGAGCCTGGCCGTCGCCAGGCGGATCCTGGGCGACGCGATCCAGACCGACCCCTCGCTCCTCGTTACTGCCGTCGAGCGGGCAATCGGCGCGGCCGACGCATCACCCGATGTCCGGATCCTCCTGCACCCGACCGCGGTCAGCCGGGTTCGGGAGGAGTGGGAGGCGATTCACGGCGTCGGCTACCTGGGCAAGCGGTGGACCTTTGGTCCGGACCGGAGCCTGCCGCTGACCGGGTGCCTCGTCCGATATCAGCACGGCCTCGTCGACGCGAGCATCGATGCCCAGCTGGAGGCCATCGCTGCGGCGCTCCGGACAGCGATAGGCGGGGATGACCCGGCCATCGAGATCGAGCCGCTCGCATGACCACGACCCGCTCCGACCTGCTCGACGCCGTCAGGCGGGCGCCGCTGCTTCGCCCGCACGGAGAGGTCGTCCGGGTGGTCGGCACCACCATCGAGGTCGCCGGGCTGTCGGTCCAGGTCGGCTCGACCTGCTGGATCGATATCGAGCCGACGCTGAGCGTCAGCGCGGAGGTCGTCGGCTTTCGCGACGGTCGGCTCAGCCTGGTCCCGTTCGGCGGGCTGTCCGGCGTGCGCCCGGGTTCGCGGGTCCGGCTCCGGGAGCGCCAGTTCCGCACACCGGTCGGGCCGGGAGTGCTCGGGCGGATCCTGGACGGGTTCGGGCGCCCGATGGACGGCAAGGGGAAGCTCGTCGCGCGGCAGCGCGTCGTCAATGCAGGGTCCCCGAGTCCGCTCGACCGGGCCCGGGTCGTCGATCCACTGCCGACCGGGGTGCGGGCCGTCGACGGCCTGCTGACGGTGGGCCGGGGTCAGCGCCTCGGGATCTTCGCCGGATCAGGTGTCGGCAAGTCCACGCTCCTGGCCATGATCGCGCGGCACGCCGCCTCGGACGTCAACGTCATCGCCCTGATCGGTGAGCGGGGCCGCGAGGTCCGCGAGTTCATCGAGGAACAGCTCGGGACCGAGGGCCTGGCCCGATCGGTCGTCATCGTGGCGACATCCGACCAGCCCGCGGTGCTCCGGATGAAGGCGGCCGAGGTTGCCACCACGATCGCCGAGGAGTTCCGCGACGAGGGCAAGCACGTCCTCTTCCTGATGGATTCCGTCACCCGCCTGGCCATGGCCCAGCGCGAGATCGGGCTCGGCGCGGGCGAACCGCCGGCGCTGCGGGGATTCCCGCCTTCGGTCTTCTCCTACCTGCCGAAGCTCCTGGAGCGGACCGGCTCCGGCGAGTTCGGAACGATCACCGGGTTCTACACCGTGCTGGTCGAGGGCGACGACATGAACGAACCGGTGGCCGACACCGTGCGCTCCATCCTCGACGGCCACGTCGTCCTGTCCCGCTCCCTCGCCGAGCGAAACCACTACCCCGCGATCGACATCCTTGCGTCAGTCTCCCGGATCATGCCGGCGCTCGTGAGCCCCGGGCACCGGGCGCTGGCGAGCGCCCTGCGCGCCTCGCTGGCCGAGTACGACAGCGCCCGCGACCTGATCGAGGTGGGTGCCTATGCGCCCGGCTCCAGCCGGGCGATCGATTCGGCGATCCGGCTTCGTCCCTCCATCGAGGCGTACCTGCGCCAGAAGCCGGAGGAGACCGGAACGGTCACTACGGCGCTGGCGGCGCTGGCGGCGATCGGCCTCGACATCAGCGACGACGGGGTCGCGGCATGAACCGGCACCTCAGGCTTCGGATCGTCCTGCGCCTGCGGGAGATGGAGGAGGAGACCGCCCGAGTCGAGCTGGCCACCGCCATCGAAGCGCATCGCGGGGCCCTCAAGGGGCGCGACGAGGCCGGCGCGCTGCTGTCCGAACGAGCGACGGACCTCGCGGAGGTCCAGGTTCGGGGCGGCACCTCCGATGGGCTCATCGCAGCGGCGCGGGCGCTGCTCACGGCGGGTGCGATCCGCGAGCGGGCCGACGAGGCCGTGGAGCGGGCGGCGGTCCTGCTGATGGATCGCCGTGGGCGGCTCGCCGACGCGAGCCGGCGCCGCGATGCCGTGGAGCGGCTGCGCGATCGGATCCTTGCCGAGCAGCGGATGGAGTCGGATCGCCGCGAGGGAGCCGAGGCGAGCGAGATGGCCACGACCCGCCACGTCTGGCTGGCCGTGATGGACGCGGACCGATGACCATCTCGGGATCGAATTCCCTCGCCCTGACCCTGAACCGGATCGGGCAGATCCGGGCGCGGGTCCTTGAGCTGGACCCGACCTCCACCCTGGGGGCCGAATTTGACGTACGAACCGCCTTCGCGGCCGGTGCGGCGTCGAGCGTCGGCGCGAGCGGCCTTGCGTCGCCGAGCGGGGCGAGCGGGGGGTTTGCCGCCGCGCTCTCGGCACTGGCCGGTGCCGGCTCCGCGCCGGCGCCGACGGGTGTCGGCCTCACGCTCCCCGTTGCCGGCGCAACCGTCAGCCAGCCATTCGGGCCGACGGACCTGGCCATGGAGCCGCCCGCCACCATCGGCGGCGTCCACTACGCGCATTTCCACGACGGTCTGGACCTCGCTGCTCCGCTCGGAAGCCCGGTGTTCGCCGCTGCCGCCGGCCTCGTGACCTTCGCCGGACCGGAGGCCGACGGCGCCGTCGTCGTTCGGATCGCCCATGGCGACGGCAGCGAGACGCTGTATGGCCACCTGGCTCCGGACCTGAAGGTCCAGGTTGGAGCGGCCGTTGCGGCCGGGGAGCAGCTCGGCCAGGTCGGGATGACCGGCAACACCACCGGTCCGCACCTTCATTTCGAGCTCCTGCGCGACGGACGACCGGTTGACCCGGCACCGTGGCTTGCCGCGGGCCAGCTGTCCGCCACCGGGGCGACCGGCACGGACCTGGCCGCGAGCCCGGGCGTGCTCGGGGCCGGCCCGGCCGCGCTCGCGCGCTTCGACAATGTCGCCAGCCGGATCCCGTATGCGCAGGAGATCCGCGCGGCGGCGGTCGGGGCCGGCGTTGATCCGCTGCTGCTGGCATCCCTTGTTCGCGCGGAGTCGAACTTCCAGCCGACCTCCGTCTCGGGCGCCGGGGCGATTGGGCTGACCCAGCTGATGCCGGCGACCGCGAAGAGCCTGGGTGTCGCCGATCCATTCGATCCGATCCAGAACCTGCGCGGCGGAGCGGCATACCTGGCCGGAGACCTCCAGGCGTACGGGCGCGTCGACCTCGCCCTCGCCGCGTACCAGGCCGGCAAGGGCGCCGTTCGCGCCGCCGGCGGCATCCCCGCCTCGTCGACGACCCGTGGGTACGTCGCGACCATCCTCTCAACCTGGTCTGGCTATCTGGAGGCAGGGCGATGAGCTGGCTGCAGGACCCCATCAACAAGACCCTCACCGGAGCGCTCGATGGGCTTGCTCTCCGCGAGACGCTCATCGCCGGCAATCTCGCGAACATCGACACGCCCGGGTACGCCCCCCGTTCGATCAGCTTCGAGGGCGAGCTCCAGGCCGCCCTTGCCGCCAGCGGCGTGGCGCCGGACCCGTCCGGCGGTGCGACGGCGCCCGCGGCGTCCATTCCACTGACCCGGACCGATCCGCGGCACCTGGGGGTGGGGGGTCCGGGTGATCCGGGCACGCCCGGCGTCCAGGAATTCTCCGGTTCGATCCGGAATGACGGGAACCAGGTCGACCTCGAGTCCGAGATGTCCGCCCTGGCCAAGACCCAGCTCCAGTTCTCGACGGTCGGGCGACTCATGTCCGGACGCCTCGCAATGCTCAACGTAGTCATCAACGGAGGTCACTGATGTCGGCACTTGGATCCCTCGGCGCCTCGGCCGTCGAACCCGCGATCAGCGTATTTGCGCTGCAGCAGGGAGCATCCGTCCCGGGCCTGAACGATGCGCCCGATGGACCGGATTCGTTCCGGGATGCCGTCAACGCGGAACGAGCGAGCGGCGTGGGCGGGTCATCGCCGGGGAATCCGCGATCCGAGGCGGAGGCCCCGGGCCTGAAGGGAAAGTCTGCCGTCTCCGGGACGAGCTCGGCGAGCCGCGGACGATCAAGCCGGCGAGCCGCGGACGAGGCGTCTGACGGCGCGACCAGCACGAGCGATCCGGCAACGACGGGGACGGCGGTCGGGGCCGTGGCCCCGCCGATCGACGGTCAGGCGGCAGCGACCGGCGGTGCCAACGGGTCGGCGGCCACCGACGCGACGATCCAGGGACGCGACGGGCGACCCATTGCGACTCCGGCGACTCCGGCGACTCCGGCGACGGGCACAACCTCGGCCACTCCGGCGACCCCGACCCCTCCTGTGACGGGCGCAACTCCAGCGATTCCGGCGACGGGCGCGACGCCCGCTACCCCGGCGACCCCAGCCACGCCGGCGACGGGCGCGACCCGAGCAACCCGGGCGACGGGCGCGACTCCGGCCACTCCCGCCTCGGGCGCGACTCCGGCGACGGGCGCGACCCCGGCCACTCCGGCGACCAGGGCGACGGGCGCGACCCCGGCCACTCCGGCGACCAGGGCGACGGGCGCGACCCCGGCCACTCCGGCGACCCCGGCCACCGATCCGGCGACCGATTCACCGACGACTCAGGCAACCAACTCATCTTCGGCTGCCCCGCGGACCGACTCGGAAGGTGTGGTCCGGGCCACGCGCGCGGTCCGAACCACACCGGCCACGCCGGCGGATCCAGCTTCGCGCGCCGCCGAGACGAGCCCGGCCGATCCCGCGTCCCGTGCCACCCGGGCGATTCCGGCCACTCCGGCGACTCCCGCCGCGCCCGCCACCGGGGCGATTCCGGCCACTCCGGCGACGCCGGCCACTCCGGCACGCGCCGCACGACCCGCGACCTCGCCCGTCGCAGCCACCTCGGTGGCCACTCCGGCGGTTGGATCCGACGGCGGCCAGCCGTCCGGGTCGGCGAGCGAGGGCAGCGGACGGCAGCGCGCGAGCAGCCAGGCCGCCGGGGCCATCGAAGGACCCGGTGGCAAGGCGAGCTCCGATTCCGGGGGCGGCCCGACGGAGACAGCGGCGGCGGCCGACCCGAACTCGGCAGTGCCGGCACTCACCCCGGGCGGGCCGACGGATCCGGCATCCATGAGCGCCGGAGCGCTCGGGGTCCAGCGGAGCCAGGCGAACCAGGGCAGCGGGGTCGCAGCGGCGACTCCGGAGCCGACCCGGGCCGATGCCGACCGGCTCCTCGCGAGCGTCATCGATCGCGCCCATCTCACGATCGGCGAGGGCACCTCGAGCCTGGTCACGGAGCTCCACGACGCGGCACTCGGAGCGATCCGGCTTGCCGTCAGCGAGGGACCCAACGGTCAGGTCCGCGCCGAGCTGAGCTCGAGCGATCCGGCAGTCGTCGAGCTGCTCCGCCTGGCGGCGGCGCATCACCGCGCGGGGGGTGACCTCACGAGCGTCGACCTGCACATTCGCTCGAGCGGGGACCAGTCGCGCCTCTCCGGATCCTCGACGGGGACCGGGACCGGACCCGCGCCTGATCTGGGGGGCGGTCGAGACGGGCGGCGCTCGAACGGTAACCCCGCCCCACAGACACCGGCGATCGAGCCGCTCCTCGAACCTCGGGGTCGAGCTCGACGCGAAACGGGCCTCGCCGTCGCCGGGGCTTCACGCCTCGGTCGAACCATCGACCGCACCGCCTGAGACGGAGGAAATCAAATGACCATCGCGGCAACATCCGGGGTCGGAGCGATCCAGCCGACCTCCAAGAGCACTGTCTCGTCGGCCTTCGGGCTCGGCAAGGACGACTTCTTCAAGCTCTTCCTCTCGCAGCTCGCGAACCAGGACCCGATGAACCCCGTCGACAACAAGACGTTCATCGACCAGCTCGCGCAGTTCAGCATGATCGACACGCTCCAGTCCGTGAAGACCGCCCTGGAAGGCACCCAGCTGGCGCAGGCCTCGAACATGCTGGGCAAGGAGATCCAGGGTGTCGATATCGCCGGCAAGGCGATCACCGGCGTCGTCGACCATGTCCTCCAGGTCGACGGGAAGCTGCTGCTCAAGATCGGGGATCGCGCCGTGAGCCCCGACAGCGTCGACTCCGTGACGGCCACACAGGTCGACACCACGGCGTCGGCCGCCACCACCACGCCGGCTTGACCGGCCCAACACCAGGAGGAGGTACCGCCACGATCAATCAGATCCGACCCACGAGCCCCGCGGCCGAGGTCCGGCCGACGGCGCCCGGCCCACCGGCGCCGACCGGTTCGCCGGCCACCAGCTTCGATGCCGAGCTCGCGCTCGCGGCCCGGCCGCTCCAGATCTCTCGGCATGCCGAGCAGCGGATGGAGCGTCGGAACATCGACCTCGGTCCGGAGGACCTCACCCGCCTCCGCGGCGCGATCGATGCGCTCGCTCGCAGGGGCGCCCAGCACTCGGTGGTGATGCTCGATCAGCGGGCATTCGTCGTCAACGTCCCGTCCGGAACCGTCGTCACGGCGGTCGAGGCGGGAGCAGGAAAGGAGTCGCTCTTCACGAACGTCGACAGCGTCGTCATCGCCTGACGCCGGTTACCCCGTCGTCATTGAGCCAGCCCGAAATACCCGTGGATTTGTAGGACCTCTTGCAGGGAACGATCCAGGGATCGGGCACCGATCGGGCGAGCAAGCGCTCGCCAACAAGGAGTCAGACACGTGCTTCGTTCCATGTTCTCGGCCATCTCTGGCCTGCGCGCCCACCAGGTCATGATGGATGTCATCGGCAACAACATCGCCAACGTCAATACGGTCGGATTCAAGGCCGGCCGGGTCAACTTCGAGGACATCCTGTCGCAGACGATCCGGGGCGCCACGGCGCCGAGCAGCAGCCTCGGCAGCATCGACCCGGCCCAGGTCGGTCTCGGCGTCGGCATCGGCGGCATCGATGTCCTGCACACGCAGGGCAACCTCCAGTCCACCGGCAAGCTCACTGACATGGCCATCCAGGGCGACGGCTTCTTCATCCTCGGAAATGCCGCCAACCAGTCCTACACGCGCGACGGGTCATTCGATCTCTCGCTTGACGGGGCACTCGTCAGCCCGGCGACCGGCATGAAGGTCCAGGGCTGGCAGGCCGACGCGACCGGGGCGATCGACACCACCACGCCGATCGGCAGCCTGATCATCCCGATCGGCCAGCGGACCACCGCGCTTGCCACCTCCGCGGCGACGGTCATCGGCAACCTCGACGCCAGCGCGCCGGTCGGGGCGACCGCGACGACCACCATGACGGCGATCGACTCGCTCGGCGTCAGCCATTCGCTCAAGGTCGTCTTCACCAAGACCGCGGCCAACGCCTGGGGCTGGGCCGCATCAACGGATCCAGCCGACGCGGGCGCGGCCATCACCGCAGGCTCCGGGACCGGGACGGTGACCTTCACCGCCAGCGGGCAGGTCGACCCAGCCACGCTCCCCACGGGAACCCTGTCGGTCGATCTCACGAACGGTGCCGTATCACCGCTCGTGCTCGACGCGGCGGCCGGGCCGCCTCCGACCCTGGATTTCCTGAAGATGACCCAGTTCGCCGGCGCCAGCGAGCCGGCGGCCCAGGCCAACGGCTTCGCCTCCGGGTCGCTGGTGACCTTCTCCGTCGGCAACGGCGGCCAGATCACCGGCGTCTACTCGAACGGCCAGACCCAGATCCTCGGCCAGATCGCGACGGCGAGCTTCGTCAACCCGGCCGGCCTCCTGCGCGCCGGGCAGAACATGTTCACGACGTCACCCGCGTCGGGCGCGCCCGCCGTCGGTCTTCCGGGCTCGGGCAGCCGCGGCGGGATCGCCACCGGTTCGCTCGAGATGTCCAACGTGGACCTCGCATCCCAGTTCACCGGGATGATCACCGCCGAGCGCGGGTTCCAGGCGAACGGCCGGGTCATCACGACCTCGGACGAGATGCTCCAGGATCTCGTCAACCTCAAGCGCTAAGGTCGGGCTGACTGTCCTCCGGGCAGCCGGCAAGATTCAGGCATGGCGAGGGGCCGATTCGTCTTGAGTCGGCCCTTCGCGCTGCCGATACCCTTCTTGTGACGCCCCACTTCTCTCTGATTCGCCGCTCCCTTGCGCTCGCGCTCGGCGGCGCTCTCACGCTGCTCGCGGCCGCCCCACCGATCGTCTCGGCCAATGGCATCGGCGACCTGTACGCGACGGCCCGCAGCGGCGTGCTGGAACTCCATGTCGCGAGCGCCAAGGTCGTGGGGCGGGTCGACATGAAGGTTGCCCCGTCGGGACTCGCCTTCAGCAACGACGGTCATTCGCTCTACGTGGCGTCCAACACCACCCAGGTCAGCCTGATCGACATCGCGTCGCTCCAGCTCACCGGGTCGGTCACGATGCCCATCGACGTGACGAACGTCGCCATCCCCCAGGGCCAGACGCTCGTGGCGGCCGGTCCGGCGCGGACGCACCTTCTGTTCGCCAGCCTCGACGACGGCTCCATCCGCGACGTCGGGAAGCTGCCCGGCGCGCCCGACCTGCTCGCGGGCGATCGGCATGATCGGCGTGCCATGGCCGCCCGGACGGGCGCCTCGTGGGTCGCGATCGCGGATGTCCTGACCAGGGCCGTCTCCACCCTGGATGTGGGCGGCAAGGTCGTGGGTCTCGCGGTGGACCGCGCCGGGGATGCCGGGTACGCGGTCACGACCGCACCCAACGAGCTCGTTCGCATCCGGTTCAGCGACGCCAAGGTCGCCTGGCGGGTCACCCTCCCGGGCGCCCCGACGGCGGTCGTATCCACATCCTTCGGCCCCATCGTGGCCGGCGCCGAGGCGCTCTGGACCAGCGACGGCGTCACGGCCAGGCGCTGGGCCGGCGAGGGATCACCGGCGGGAATCCTCGCCGCGAGCGACGGCGGCGACTTCGTCTACCTCGGGCAGGGCGACCACGTTCTCGCCCTCGGCGGGGACGCCAAGGTTGCCGCGACCGTGCCGCTGCCGGCCAACGAGACGCTGCGCGGCCTGGCTGCCTTCCCGGCCCGTGGATCCCTGACCGCGCGGACGGGCTCGGCAAGCGGCGGTACCGTGAAGATCAAGCCACCCGAGACCTCGACGATCTCGGCTCTGGTGCGCGACTGGATGCGCGGGCCGATCCCCCTGGCGGGCGCCGCGGCAGTCTTCGTTGTCATCCTCTCTGCCGGCCTGATCCTTGTCCGGCGCCTGATCCCGGCGGACTGACGCCCGCCTCAAGCATCCGGCAGGTCCATCCACGAAGGGACCGCCTGCCAGGCGAGCCATGTTGCCGGCTCCAGCCTCGGTCGGAGCAGGGCGGCGCGCCCGCCGCGAACCGCGACCTCGGCCGGGATCGGGTGAGAGAGGAAGAACGGCATGGCTTCGGTGAATCCGTAGGCGCCCACGTCGAGAACCGCAACCAGGTCACCCGGCTCGGGAACCGCGAGCATCGCCTCTGTGGCGAGGACGTCGAGGCCTGAGCAGAGCGGACCGGCGACGGTCACCGGGACGAAACGGCCGGCGCCTTCCGGGGCTCCGCCGAGCCGGCGGACCCGATGCTCCTGGCCCACGAGGGCCGGTCGCAGGAGATGGTGGATCCCACCGTCGAGGATGACGACCTCCCGGCCATCCATC
>Ga0315281_10008790_pt1 | contig 14082 bp, 14 predicted proteins | sample YL17G07_0_MG_FD_204540 | JGI IMG/M metagenome (GOLD analysis project Ga0315281, IMG submission 204540) | Sediment microbial communities from Yellowstone Lake, YNP, Wyoming, USA - YL17G07_0 | ecosystem: Environmental > Aquatic > Freshwater > Lake > Sediment | place: USA: Wyoming | collected...
GCCGATTGCCCGGACATCACCCGCTCGATGTTGGTCCGGATCGAGGTGGCAAGCCGTGGCAGCTCGCCGGTGTCGACGGCGTTCATCACCCCTCCTGCGTCCGGCGAACGCGTTCAAGCAGCGAGCTCGTCGATGTCGCATATTTGAACGGAATCGAAAAGACGCTGCCGCCCCGGTCCTGCACTTCCTTTGCGCCGACCATCGCCTCCGGCTTCCAGTCGCCGCCCTTCACCAGCACATCCGGCCGGCAGACGAGGATGAGCGCAAGCGGCGTGTCCTCCTCGAACCACGTGACGATGTCCACGCTTTGCAGCGCGGCGACCACCGCCATGCGGTCTTCAAGGCGGTTGATGGGGCGACCCTCTCCCTTTCCGAGTCGTTTCGCCGAAGCGTCGCTGTTGAGTGCAACGACGAGGCTCTGGCCTTTCGCGCGTGCCTCGGCGAGGTACGTGACGTGGCCGCGATGCAGGATGTCAAACACGCCATTGGTGAACGCGAGGGGGCGGGCAATCGCTGCGAGCCGCTCGCGCAGTTGTGTCGGTGGGCAGATCTTGTTCTCGAAGATGAGGGGCATGGACTATTTCCAGTGGGGAGGCCAGGTCTTGGAAAAATACGGCAAGTCTTCGATACGCGGCGTCAATGTTACCGGAATCACTCGGTCGGCCGATCACGGCGCCACGCCACGCCCGATCAGCGGTTTAGCCGCGCAGTACCTGGATCTGTGCCGGGTCGATGCCCAATCGAACAGTGGCATCACGGCCGAAATCGGCCATGCCGAGGTAATGCGGCTGGTCCGCAATGAGGTCGGCGCCGCCCACGCGCACATGGTAGCGCACGAACTCGCCCATGAATTCACGCTCGCTTATCGATCCGGACAGCCACAGTCGCGAAGGGTCGGTCTCATGCGTCGCGAGAATGACGCCGTGCGGGCGAAAGGCGATGCTGGCCTCGCCGTTCCCCGGCATGCCCTTGGCGTACGGAAGGCTCAGCGTGCCCAGCGATGGTGATACGAACTGAACGGTTTCCCCAGGCGTCCTTTGCAGGCTGCCCGGGAGCAGGTTGATCGTCCCGACGAACTCGGCGACGAAGCGATTCACGGGCCGGTCGAACAGTTCCACGGGCGTGCCCACCTGCTGGATCACGCCCTGGTCCATGACCGCAATGCGATCGCAGGTGGTCATCGCCTCTTCCTGGTCGTGGGTGACGAAGATCGTGGTGACGCCGAGCGTGCGCTGCAGTGCCACGAGTTCGCGGCGCATGTGCACGCGCAGCCTGGCATCGAGGTTCGACAAGGGCTCGTCCAGGAGCAGCACCCGCGGCTCCACGGCGATGGTGCGCGCCAGGGCCACGCGCTGCTGCTGCCCGCCGGAGAGCTGGCCCGGGCGGCGCGCGGCGAAATCGGCAAGTCCCACCAGCGCGAGCGCGTTGGCGGTTTTGCGGCGAACCTCCCCGGTCGGCAGGCGGCGCTCCTCCAGGCCAAAGGCCACATTCTCGGCCACGGTCATGTGCGGCCAGAGCGCGTAGCTCTGGAACACCATCCCGACATTCCGCTTCCACGGCGGCACGCCGCTCACCTCCTCGCCCGCGATCAACACACGCCCCGCCTGCGCCCGGTTGAAGCCGGCAAGCACGCGCAGCAGCGTGGACTTGCCGCAGCCGGAGGGGCCGAGCAGGGCGAAAAACTCGCCCGGCTCGATGGCCAGATCGATATCGCGCAGCACCTGGGTGCGCCCGAAAGCAAGCGCCACGTGCTGGATTTCGACTTTTACACCGGATTGCATGTTCTCTCCTTAGCCCTGGCGGGCTGTTTCGAGCCGGGTTTCCAGATTCGCCGAGCGCGAGTGCATGAAGCGATGCGATGCATAGGTGCCCAGCGCGACGATCGCGACCGCGATGACCCCCAGTGCCGCGCCCGGCCCGCGGCCGGCGATCGATTGCATGTACAGGTAGATGCCATAGGACATCGGCGCCAGGCTTTCACGGCTTGTGAGCAGCATGGTTTCGGAGATTTCCACCGCTGCCGTAACGAAGCTGGTGACGAAGCCGGCGAGGATGCCGCCTGCCATCAGCGGGACGACCACGCGCCGAATCGCGCGGCCGCGCGTCGCGCCAAGGTTTTGCGCCGCCTCTTCGAGCGAAACATGCGCCTGCTGCAGCGCCGCCATGCACGAGCGCAGCGCGTAGGGCAGGCGCCGCACCGAATAGGCGAGCACGAAGATCAGCCAGCTCGCGGTCAGCGCCGTATCCGTGAACGGAACCTCGACGCCCCGGAAGGCGCGCAGGTAGCCGATCCCGAGCACGACGCCGGGCATTGCAAGCGCCACCGTGGCCATGTGGTCGAGAAGCTGCCGCCCGGGGAGCTGCGTGCGCAGCACCAGGTAGGCGATCGCCGTGCCGATGATCACGTCGACGAGCGCGGCCAGGCCGCAGTACACCAGCGTGTTGACGATCATGCGCGTCGAATCGGCAAGGACCGTCCGATAGTTGTCCAGCGTGTAGATCTCGGGCACCAGGCTGTAGCTCCACACCTTGGACAGCGACAGGAGCAGCACGCCGATATGCGGCGAGAGCACGAGGAGCAGCGCGAGCACGATCCAGAACCAGGTAAAGGCGGTCTGCCAGGGCGAGAGCCTGCGGCGTGCGAGCCCGGTGGCTCCGCGCTGCAACGTGGCATATTCGCGCCCGCGCAGGAACAGCGTCGCGCCCCACATCGCCGCGATCGAGAAGCCGACCAGAATGAAGCAGATCACGTAACCGATCGGATCCTCGATGCCGATCGAGGTGACGCGCAGGTAGGCCTGCGGGGCGAGCATGTTGGTGACGTTCAGCACCAGCGGCGTGCCCAGGTCGTCGAATACCTTGATGAACACCAGCGACGCGCCGGCGATGTAGCCCGGCATGGCCAGAGGGAACACCACGCGCCGGAACAGGCGCAGGCCGGATGCCCCGAGGTTCTGCGCCGACTCCTCCATCGCGGTGTCGATGTTGCCGAGCGCCACCGTCAGGTTCATCAGTACGAAGGGGAAGTAGTGGATGCTCTCGACGAAGATGACGCCGTTCAGGCCGTCCATGAACGGAATCGTGAAATCGAACCAGTCGCCGAGCAGCAGGTTCACCGATCCGGAGCGGCCGAACAGCAACTGCATCGCCGCTGCGCCGACGAATGCCGGCATGATGAGCGGCAGCACGCCGAGTGTCTGGACGAGGATGGCGCCGCGAAACTCGAAGCGCACGGTGAAGTAGGCGATCGGTACGGCAATGAGCGACGACATCAACACCGTCATCAGGGCCACGTAGAGGCTGTTGAGGAAGGACTCGCGCATGAGCGAGATCTGCATGAACGAGCCAAAGTGCCCGAGCGTCAGGCTGCCGTCGGCGTTGGTGAAGGCGACATAGACGACGGTCGCGACCGGATAGACCAGGAAAACGACCAGGAACGCCGCGATGACGAGTGCGACCAGGGTTTGCGCGATGGTGAAACGAGCCGTGAAACGGGCGGTGAAGCGAGAGGCGAAGCGAGAGGTGAAGCGGGCGGTCATGGGCGGGGCAAGGATATCGCAATGCGATATTGGACGCTCCGCCCCGGCAAGCCCGTGGTTCGCCTCGTCCCGGACTGGTCTCAGCGGGCAGCGGCACAGTATTATCGGACCAGGGCGTCTGCGATACTCGTATTCCCGGGCACGGATCCGGAACTGAACGGCCTGCATCGCGTAGCACCACGAGACTGTGTCGACATATATCGCATTGGCATTGGTTACCTACGGTTGCTGCGCGGGGTGCGTCCTGGCGTGGAAGGCCAGAAGCATGCTGGCGTGGCGCCTGCCGTATCGATGGGCGTTGCTGGGTCAGGTCGGGATTTCTGTCGCGGCCCTGATGGGGGCAGCGGCTTTCTCCTTGGCCGCGTCCTCGTCCGGTTTCCTCGAGGGAGAAGTCCTGGTCGCGTTCGGCCTGGCGGTTTTTCTTCTCGCGTGGCAGATTGGGCTGGAGGCGCTGATATCCTGGTTCGCGAATCGCGCCGCGAATCCCAAACTCATGCCGTTCAGGCTGAGGCGGCTGAGGTGGGCCACTTCTTTCGCCATGTTGTGGTTGTGCCTTGGGGTCGGAGCGGCCGCGTTTGCACTGTTGAGCCTTACTGGCCCGCCCTATGTCGGCGCCGGCGATCAACCCGTTGGGCCACAAGCGAACAGGAAACCGACGCGCATCGCGGCCGCCGTCGCGCCGGTGCCGGCGCATACCATGCCAGACGCCGACGGGTCGCCTGTGCCACCGGCTGCCCGGGGCGAGGACACTTCCAAAGTAATCGGCGCGGTCCACGCCTGGGCCGCGGCCTGGGCGAAGCGGGACGTCGCTCGCTATCTTGGTTCCTACGCGTACCAGTTCAGGACACCGAACGGGGAATCGCGTGCGGATTGGCAAGCAACCCGGCGGCAGCGAATCGAGAATGCCAAGCGCATCGCGGTAAGGATCGAATTGCCGGAGGTGGCTTATGTGGACGCGGGCACCGCCACCGTCAGGTTCCGTCAGTATTACGAATCGGACACCTTCTCCGAGACGAGCCGCAAGATCCTGGTGATGACTTACGTCGACGGCGAGTGGCGGATACTCGAAGAACGCCGTAGCGGGAAGTAATTCGCGGCTGATCGGACCGCCGCCCGTGCCCCGGTCACTTGGCCAGCGCAGCCGCCTGGTTCGCCAGTTCCACCGCCCGCGCGTAGTTCTTCTTGGCCTCGTTGGACCAGTGTTCCTCGAGCGCGGTCATGCGTTTTGTCGCCTCCGCGTCCTTCTTGGTCTGGCGGAACATCGCGAGGAACTCCTTGTCCTTCATCTTCTGCTCGTCGACCACGGGCGAAAACGTCAGGGCGCGCGCCTCGGCGAGGAGATTTTGCGCCCGTGCATTCGGTTTGGACGCGACCTTTGCGGCCGCCTGGTGTATCGCCCTGGTCGCCGCGGTGAGTTCATTGTGGCGGAAGGTGATGGTCTGGTCGAACAGCGACGAGACGACGTAGTAACGTGAGTCGGAAAGGTCCGAATCGAAGTTTACCTTGGCGCGTATTTTTCCGCCGTAGGGGTCCGGGTACCCGGCCGGGGCTTTCTTGTAGGTCTCGGGCAACACCGGCAGCCGGCTGATCTTGGGATCGAGCAGGATCTGCTGGCCCTCCGGGGAAAGCGTGTACTGGATGAATCGCTTGCCCGCGTCGGGGTTCCTGGCGCCGTTGATGAGGGCGATGTTCGCCGGCACGATGGACGTGACGCTCGGATAGACGAATTCCACGGGGAAGCCCGAGTTCTTTGCCGCGAGGCCAAAGAAATCGATCACCAGGCCCACGCCGAACTGTCCGTTCGAGACGCCGTCGGGGACGCCGAAGCTGCGTTCGGTGATCGCCGCGGCGTTGCCGCAGATCTGCAGCACCTGCGACCAGCCCTTGCTCCAGCCTTCACCCTGCAGAATGGTCTCGATGGTGAGGTGCGTGGTGCCCGAGCGCGAGGGGGAGGAAATCGCCACATGACTGAAGTAAATCGGCTTGGCCAGATCGGCCCATTCCCGCGGTTCCGGCAGCTTGTGCGCCTTCAGGTAGCGCGTATTCCACATGATGCCGTAGCCGGCGAGCGCCTGGCCGCGGTAATAGCCCTGTGGGTCGTTGATCGGATAGTTGCCGATCTTGGACGGAATGCCCGCAACGCCGGGATCGTATTTCACGAGCAGGCCGTCCTTCGCAAGCACCTCGAAGGCATCCGGGGCGGAAGCCCAGAACACGTCCGGGCGGCTGCCGACCGGCGTCTCCCGGACATACGCGACGCCTGCGGGCGTGCCCTTGTTGAGGATCTCGACGCGGGAACCCGGGAACCTGGCTTCGAACGCCTTCTTGTAGGCGTCGGTGAGCTCCTTGGGGAAAGAGGTGATCACGGTCACCTGCTGCGCCAACGCTTCGGGCGCAAAGCACGCCAGTGCGGCAATGAGAAGGACGCGAACAGCGACGCGGCTGGACATGGCTGTCACCGTGTTTACCCCGGTTACTTCGGTGCCTGCGTCAGATATTCGAACACGCGCACCACCTTCTTGACACCACTGGTGGAGCGGGCGATGACCGTGGCGTCGTCGGCCTCCTTGCGCGTCACGAGGCCGAGCAGGTAGACCACTGCGGATTCGGTCACCACCTTGACATGGTTCGCGTGGAACTTGTTCTCGGTGACAAAGGCCCCTTTCACCCTGCCGGTGAGGTAGGTGTCGTTGCCGCGGGAGGTCATCGTTGCCGGGCCCGCCACCTCCAGGTCATTGACCGCGCCCTTCACCTGCGGGATCTGCAGCACGATCTTTTCGATCTCCGACTTCGCTTTGGCGTCCGGCACTTCGCCGGTCAGCAGAACGTTGTAGTTGTAGCTGGTGACGTTGACATGAACCTTGTCGCCGAACCGATCGCCGATGCGCGACAGGGCCGTCAGGCCGACGCGCTCGTCGCCGGCGACGACCTCGGCCTGGCGCCGGTCGGCGGCAACGAACGCTCCGGTGGCCGCGCCACCCACAATCACGGCCTCGACGCAGCCTTCCAGCATGAACACCGCCAGCAGCGCCGCTGCCGCCGCGCCGCCGCGCCATCCATTGCGGTCCCGTCTGTTCATCATTCAGCTCCCAGTAAGAGAAAGTCGATGCCGTCGCACAGGCAGTGCAGGGCAAGCAGGTGGACTTCCTGGATGCGCGCAGTCTGCGAATGAGGAACGCAAAGATGCACGTCGCCGGCGGCAAGCGTGTTGCCGATTTCGCCGCCTCCGCGTCCGGTCAGTGCCACCACCCGCATTTCGCGGTCATGGGCGGCGCGGATCGCGCGCACCACATTCTTGGATTCGCCGCTCGTCGAGATGGCGAGCAGCACGTCGTTCGGCGAGCCCAGCGCACTCACCTGCTTGGAGAACACCTGCTCGTAATCGTAGTCGTTGGCGATCGCGGTAAGCGTCGAGGAGTCGGTCGTGAGCGCGATGGCCGCCAGGCCCGGCCGCTCGCGCTCGAAGCGGTTGAGGAGTTCTGCGGCGAAGTGCTGCGAGTCGGCCGCCGAGCCGCCGTTCCCGCAGGCGAGGATCTTGCCGTTGGCAAGCAGGCACTGGACCATAAGCTCTGTGGCGCGTGCGATGGGAGCGGCGAGGACCTCGAGTGCCCGGCGCTTGGTCTCGGCACTTTCGGTGAAATGCCGGCCGATGCGCTGAAGCAGGTCTTTGTTCTCTGCGCCAGCTTCCTGGCGAACGGTGGCGGACTTCATGGGCCCATTTTATCCTACTCGACGAATACTTCGAACTCCACGCGCCGCCTCGGATTTCGGTGGGCACGGAGAATGCTGATTCGCGCCGTTACCGGCTCGCCGCGGTCCATTGCCCAGGCAAGTGCCGAGTTCTCGCGGCGCGGCACATAGCCGAGCCTGCGTCCGCGCCATTCGACCCGCACCGCATTCGGGTCGTGGGGATTGTCCGACTCACGAACGAGATCAAGCCGGTCGCCAATGCGCAATTCGGGAAACAGCCCCGGCGCCTCGTGGTAGCGAAAGCCCGCGAGCGGAGAACTCTGGACGAGCAGCCGCACCTGCTGCGCATGGACGGGCGCGGATGCAGCAGCGAGCAGCGCAGCGGTCAGGACAGCAGCCACGTTAAGCTGAAAACGCATCGCGGATCCATTCGATTCGCGGCGGCTCAAGCCGGTCCAGCAGCACCACATCGAAGCGGCAGGGCAGATCCGGCTTGCCCGCGAGGTAATGCCGCGCCGCCGCAATGATGCGGGCGCGCTTGCGGGGGCCGATACTCTCGGCCGCGCCGCCGAACGCAGGGTTGGTTCGGAGCCTCACTTCGACAAAAACGATCGTGGGGCCGTCCCGGAGGACAAGATCTATTTCCCCCATCCGGCAGCGGTAGTTCGAACACGTCAGGGTCAGGCCCTGCCGGGCGAGGAATTGCGCGGCCGCGGCTTCGGCTGCGCCTCCGGCACCGCGCTGAGCGGGCATCAACGGGCCCCGCGTGCCTCTAAGGCGACCCCTGAACCCTCACGGAAAACCGACTGCATGGCCTCGCGCTCCACATATCCGCTCGAGTTCAGCGTCAGGGTTCCGGTCACGCCCTCGAGATTCACGCGCAGGCGCCGGTTCAGGAACTCGTTGGCGATGCGGCACGCATCGATACCGAGCGCGTAAAACCGCTGCAGCTCGGGAGCAAGCGAATCAGGGCGGGGATAGATCATGGCGGTAAGATTGTCAGGCTGCGCGAGCCAAGGCATTTCGACGAAGCGAATCCCGTTCAGGTCCACGTTGGCCACCGGGTCCAGGCGTCCGCTGTTGATCTGGGAAGTGGCAAACACCGGAATCTGGTTGTTGAGGTAGGGACGCACCGCGCGCGCCTGCTCCGGGTCGGCGGCGAGGAAAATCAGGTCCGCGTCGGACTTTGACAGCTTCTGGTGAAGGCGCTGGAGATCGGCCTGCGGGCCAAACTCGATTGCATCGCTGATACTGCCGCCGAGCGCGAACCACTCTTCCGCAAATGCCCGGCTGGCACGTTTGGAAAGCGTTGACGCCGATTGCACCACGACCGCGCCGCGCAGATGGTCGGCGTAGGCCGAGCGTGCAACCTGACGCGCCTCGGCGTCGACGGAAAGGCCGAATGCGTACAGATTCTCGGGCAGGACGACGGCTTGCTCGGGTGCATTCAGGGCAAGGGTGAGTGGGCGAACCCTTCCGCTTGTCGCAAGCGCCGTTACGCCGTTTCGCGTCATCGGCCCGACGATGACGGTGGCGCCACGCGTGGCCGCAGCCTCGTATCCGGCCATGATCTGGCTGCTGGAGGCATCGGTGCGCACGACCTCGATTGCCGGTTTGCGCTCGATCAGCGCAATCGCGGCCTTGCAGCCCGCCAGCACGGCTTCGGCAGGCGCGGCGAAATCCGGCGTATCCAGGGGCAGCAGCAACGCGACGAAAGGCTTGGGCGCAACCGCCGGCGCGGCGCCTGCCGCGCTTGCCGGATCGTCGGCCGCCTTGCACAATGCCGCAACGGCGACAGTGGCGACTGCGAAGAACAAAGAGGTTTTCCGATGGATGGAGTGCATGGCGAGAGCCGCCAGAAAGACGGAATATTATATGTGGTCGCCACGCCTATTGGAAATCTCGAGGACATCACGCTGCGCGCGCTGAAGGTGCTCGCCGCGGCCGACGTCATCGCCGCGGAGAACACTCGCACCACTGGGACCCTGCTCACACGCCATGGAATCAGCAAGCGGCCGGTGGCGCTGCACCAACACAACGAGGCCAGGACGGCGGGAAAGGTCCTCCAATGGCTGCGCAATGGCCGCAGCGTCGCGCTGGTGTCCGACGCCGGCACCCCCGGGCTCTCCGATCCCGGCGCGCTGGTTGTCGCCAAGGCCTTGGCGGCCGGCCTGCGCGTCGTGCCGGTTCCGGGGGCAAACGCGGCGGTGGCGGCGTTCTCGGCCTCGGGTCTTTCCGACGGTCGCTTTCTGTTCTACGGCTTTATGCCGGCGCGGGCATCGGCGCGCCGCGCCGCGATTGCCGGTCTGGCCAGCCTCGGCTGTGCGCTGGTCTTCTACGAGGCGCCGCACAGGATCCTGGAAAGCGTTGACGATCTGACTGCCTTGCTGCCGGGAGGGCGCACAATAGTGATTGCGCGTGAACTCACCAAGGTGTTCGAGTCGGTCGCGAGCATGCCGTTGCTGGAGGCGCCGGCCTGGATGCGCGACGACGCGAACCGGCAGCGGGGCGAGTTCGTCCTCATCGTATCGGGCGCGCCGGAACGGGATGAGAAGGCGCTCACCGGGTGGGAATCGATGCTCGAGCATCTGCTCGGTGAACTGCCGCTCGCGCAGGCGGTGCGGCTCACCTGCACACTGACCGGTGCCAGGCGAAAAGCGGTATACGCGCATGCGCTGGCCGTGGCCGCAATGGCGGACAAGAAGGACTGAACATGCAGACCCTGAGTTCGAGTCTAACTTCGAGTATAACAATCGCACGGCCCGACGACTGGCACCTGCACCTGCGCGACGGTGCGGCGCTGGCGAGCGTGCTTCCGCACACCGCGCGCCAGTTCGCGCGCGCGGTCGTGATGCCCAACCTCAAGTCGCCGGTGACGACAACCGGGGCGGCGCGCGATTACCGCGAGCGCGTGCTCAATGCCCTGGTAAATGCGGTCCATTTGGGGCTGCTTCCCCAGGGGACGGACTTTGCGCCTTTGATGACGCTCTATCTGACCGATAACACCTCTGCCCAAGAGATGGCGCGGGCGAAGGAAAGCGGCATCGTGCATGCGGTGAAGTACTACCCGGCAGGAGCCACCACCAACTCGGACGCCGGAATCACGCGGCTGGAGCGCGTCTATCCGGCGCTGGAGGCGATGGAAAAGAATGATGTCCCGCTGCTCGTCCACGGGGAGGTGACGGATCCGGCGGTGGACGTTTTCGATCGCGAGGCCGTGTTCATCGACACCGTGCTCTCGCAGATCCTGCGCCGGTTTCCGGGTCTGCGCGTGGTATTCGAGCACATCACCACCCGGGACGCGGTGCAGTTCGTCCAGGAGGCGGGCGCCAACGTCGCGGCGACCATCACCGCGCACCATCTGCTGTACGACCGCAACGCCATCTTCCGGGGGGGCATCCGGCCGCACTATTACTGCCTGCCGGTACTGAAACGACAGGAGCATCAAGCGGCGCTCGTGGCAGCGGCGACCGGCGGCAACCGGAAATTCTTCCTCGGCACCGATAGCGCGCCGCATGCGCGCGGCACCAAGGAGACGAGCTGCGGATGCGCCGGTATCTACACCGCGCATGCCGCGCTCGAACTTTATGCGGAGGCCTTCGAGGCCGCTGGGGCACTCGATCGACTCGAGGCTTTCGCGGCGTTTCACGGTGCGGATTTCTATCGACTACCCCGCAATACGGCGAAGGCGGTACTGCAGAGGTCGTCCTGGGAAGTTCCCGAGGCCTACCCGTTCGCCGGCGAATCGGTCGTGCCCCTGCGTGCCGGTGAAATGGTGGCGTGGAAGCTCGATTAGAGTTGGTTACGAAGTGAGGGGAGGCCCCGCCGCAGGCGGGGCCAAATGTGAAGCCCCGCGTGAAGCGGGGCTTTCGGCACCCTATTTGAAAGTGCCTGCGCCGTGGCTACGGCGTATACGGAGCAATGCCCCGTGTGGAGAAATGTGCGTCAGACGATTCAGTCGATTCAATTCCTCCTTCGCACAATTTATTTGTAGTACCCCCTGACGGGGAAGTCAAGCGCGACAGTGTGGCGAGGTGAGGGTGTGAGGCATGGTTTACCGGAATGATTCCAAATTTTGCTGATCCCCGGCAGGGAGTTGGCGACGGGTGGGGATCTATCAAAGATCGTTTGGCGTTACAGCAACGTGCCTATAATGGATGCCAGCGAAGCTGGCCGGGCAGTCGCCGGCGGGAATGATCCCGTCGGAGGAAAGTCCGGGCTCCACAGGGCAGGATGCCGGCTAACGGCCGGACGCCGTGAGGCGATGGAAAGTGGCACAGAAAATACACCGCCGATGGCCCGCAAGGGATCAGGTAAGGGTGAAAAGGTGCGGTAAGGGCGCACCGCGGCCGTGGCAACACGGTCGGCAGGCTAAACCCCATCCGGAGCAAGACCGAATAGGCAAGCGCTGACGCGGCCCGTCGAGCTTGCGGGTAGGTTGCTTGAGCCTTGGGGCAACCCAAGGCCTAGAGGAATGACTGTCACAGGGGGCGACCCCTGACAGAACCCGGCTTACAGGCCAGCTTCGCCCTCTCTTTCCCGGCGCCTGTTTCAGGATAGTCGCCGGATTTCACGGCTTTTCTACAGCCCGATGTCCGCGATCTGGGCCATGACGAGTTCGGGCGTGAGATCGTTCATGCAGCGGAAATGCCCGAGCGGACACTCACGCTTGTAGCAGGGACTGCAGGCAAGGCCTTCAATCCGGGCGATGCGCGCCGAGTCGCCGAGGGGCGGCGTGTGCTCCGGGCTCGAGGAACCATACAAGGCGACGAGCGGCCTCGCCAGCGCCGCCGCAACGTGCATCAGGCCCGAATCGTTGCTGACGACCAGATCAGCGACCGACATCAGGTCGATGGCGCTCGCAAGATCGGTTTTGCCGCAAAGGTTGATCGCTGCCCCCTCGGACTCCCGCGCGACCTGCTCGCCGATCGCCGCGTCGCTTTCCGAGCCGATCATCCACACTGCGGCACCGCGTGCGGCGAAACGCCGCGCAAGCTCGGCATAGTGCTTCGCAGGCCAGCGTTTAGCGGGTCCGTATTCGGCGCCCGGACAGAACACTATCACCGGCTTGCTCCGGTCCAGTCCGAGGCGGCTCACCGTGATCAACAGGTTCGCAGGATCGACCGACAGCCGTGGCCTGGCCAAGGGCGTGGATACCGGTTCGCCGGGTTGTTCGGCCAGTTGAGCGTAGCGCTCGGCCATGAGCGGCAGCGCGCTCTCGTTCAACCTGTGAAGGATATTGAGCAGCCCGAAGCGCGATTCACCGACGAATCCGACCCGCAGGGGAATGTCTGCAAAAAAAGGGATCAGGGCGGACTTGAAGCTGTTCGGCAGAACGATGGCCTCAAGATAACGGCGCTCGCGAAGGGAGCGCCCGATGCGCCAGCGCAGAGACAGCTTCAGATCGCCATGTTCGAACGGGATCTCGATGACCTCGCTCACCTCCGGCATGCGCCGCAGCACCGGCGCCGTCCAGCGGGGCGCAATGACGTCGATGGCAACGCCGGGCAATTTTCGATGCAGCCGCCCGAGCAGCGGCTGCGCGAGCAGGGTGTCGCCGATCCAGTTGGGCGCGACCACCAGGAAGCGAGGCAGGACGCGAGGTAGTACCGGTAGTACCTTGGGCACTTACAACTTCACTGTTGACGATTCCGCCGAAGAACTTGGTTTTGTATACTTCTCGTGTTTTCGTGCTTTGCAACTTCGCAACTTGACTTCGCAACTTGACTTCGCAACTGCACGAAAACACGAGACTGAAAAAGGCGAAACCGGCCCCCTTGGTTCCGGCTTGTCCGGCTTAGGCAGTCAATGCCCCTTTACTGGCGCGCCCTTGTAGACGTAGCGCGTGCCGCAGTAGGGGCAGAGCATCTCGCCCGCCTTCGCGGCATCCAGAAATACCCGCGGATGCATCGACCAAACCGGGGTTTGCGGCGTCGGGCAGTGAAGCGGCAGGTCGGACTCCGTCACTTCGACGACGCGGTTCAGATGCTGCGTTGAACTACTCATCCCTTCTGCGCCTTCGAACGAGCGGGTTTTTTCGCGTTCACCAGCGCGAGCCAGTCCCTATGCTTGGCGACGCGGCCGTTCACGACGTCGAAGAACCGCTTCTGGATTTTAGACGTGATCGGCCCCCGCCTGCCGGCGCCTATGGTGCGGCCGTCGACCTCGCGGATAGGCGTTACCTCGGCAGCAGTTCCGGTGAAGAATGCCTCGTCGGCAATATAGAGGTCGTCGCGGGTGATGCGTTTTGCCCTCACTTCGTAACCGAATTCAGCCGCGAGCGTAATCACGGTCTCGCGCGTGATGCCTATGAGTGCCGATGCGATCTCCGGCTCATAGATCTTTCCGTTCTTGACTATGAACAGGTTCTCGCCTGCGCCCTCGGCGACAAATCCATCGACGTCGAGCAGCAGCGCTTCATCGTAGCCATGTTCGGTCGCCTCGAGATTGGCGAGGATCGAGTTCGGGTAGGTGCCGGCGTACTTGGCGCGGCACATCGAGACGTTGACATGGTGGCGTGCGTAGGACGAAGTCTTCACGCGGATGCCCTTCTCGAGGCCGTCGGCCCCGAGGTACGCGCCCCAGGGCCAGGCGGCGATGGCGACGTGGACCGATGCGCCCTTGGGAGAGACGCCCATCTTTTCCGAGCCGTAGAAGGCGATCGGACGCAGGTAGCACGACTCCAGCTTGTTGGCGCGCACGACTTCCTTGTGCGCCTCCATCAGCGTTTCCTTGTCGTACGGCATCTTCATCATGTAGATGTGTGCCGAGTTGAACCAGCGGTCGGTGTGCTCCTTCAGGCGGAAAATCGCCGTTCCGTTGACGGTCTTGTACGCGCGCAGGCCCTCGAATA